>Ga0209386_1000748_pt1 | contig 14891 bp, 13 predicted proteins | sample NGEPertwo_FD_184510 | JGI IMG/M metagenome (GOLD analysis project Ga0209386, IMG submission 184510) | Arctic peat soil microbial communities from the Barrow Environmental Observatory site, Barrow, Alaska, USA - NGEE Permafrost154B-two... | ecosystem: Environmental > Terrestrial > Soil > Wetlands... | reverse complement strand
GCCCGGCGCGATGCTGGGGTCGAGGGCGTCGATGTCGAAGGTGATGTACGTATCGACGCCCGACTCGAGATGCTCGACGAGCTCGTCCGCGAGCGTGTCTTTCGCCTGCTCGCACCAGAAGATGCGCGCGCCGCGCTCGCGCGCCAGGCCGATGTTGTCGCGCGGCGTGTGTAGCCCGCGAATGCCGTACTGCGTGACGCCGCTCAGCATGGCGGTCTCGTGGGCGCGGATGATGGGGCTCGCGTGCGTGAAGCGCTGGTCGCCCTCGTCGTCCCAATAGTCCATGTGGGTGTCGAACTGAACGAGCTGGAAGGGCTTGCCGTGGCGAGCGCGGCTGATGGCCGTCAGCAGCGGATACGAGATGGAGTGGTCGCCGCCGAGCGTGACGGGGAAGAGGCCGGCTTCCACGAGCGGCTGCAGGCGTTCGATGATGGCCGTGTGACGCGGCTCCGGCGTCATGTTCGGCGCGAGGGCGACATCGCCGCAATCGACCCACCTCACGCCGCCCATGAGCTGGACCTCGGCCTCGCCGTCGTAGAACGGGTCGGCGCCGTCCCGATAGGACCAGTACGTGGACACCTCCCGCAAGGCGCGTGGCCCCATGCGCGCGCCGCTGCGATTGGTGGTGCCTTCGTCGTAAGGGACGCCGAGCACTGCGACTTCGCCGTCAGCCGGCGTCGGCTGCGGCACGTACGGCGCCTTGAAGAAACTCGCGATACCGGCGTAGGGCATCTCGCCGTTGCCCATGTGCTTCACTCCCTCGTCTAGTCGGCGACGCATTCTTCCACGATATCGCAGCCGAGCGCGAACAGCTTCGGCGCATGATCGCTAGGAGCGCTCCGGACCCTCGCCCGGCGACCACTCGTAGGCTTGCCCACCTGATTGCCTTCGCATGGCGCCCCTTTCGACCGCCCCATCTTACGAATGTCGTGGTCGGCGCGCCAGCGGGTTGCGATTCTCACGATGCGGTACGATAGCGGGCGACCAGTGCGCTACAGCCCAGGAGGAGCCACGTGAAGATCGAGCGCCAGCCGTCGACCGCGCTACTGCCCACCCCCGGCGCCACCCTTCGCGATGGGTCCGTCGTCACGGCGGGCGGCTGGGTTCTCAACGTCACCGCGCTGGCGGAGGACTTCGCCCATGCTCGCGAGCGCGCCTACGCGGCTCGCGCCCTTGCCTCCGCCGATGCCGGGATGGTGTAGCCTCGTGCTCGCCGAGCGGGTACTGACACGCATACTCCGTACGCTGAGCGGGCGCTTTCTCACGCTCGACCATTTCGGCGGAGCGACGCTGCCCGAGCCCAGCCCCGGGCATCGCTACCTTCTGTATGCTCACGTGCCGTTCTGTCAGCAGCTGTGCGCGTACTGCTCGTTCAACCGGTTCCCGTTTTCCGAGGAGCGGGCCGTTCCCTACTTCAGGCGCCTACGGGAAGAGATGCGCAGGGTGGCCGACCTCGGCTACGACTTCGAGTCGATGTACGTAGGCGGAGGGACGCCGACGATCATGCTCGACGAGCTTTGCGTGACCATCGACCTCGCGCGCGAACTCTTCTCGATACGCGAGGTCTCCTTGGAGACGAATCCGAACCATCTTCTGCCCGAGTTCGTGGACGAGCTCGCTGCGCGGGTCCAGCGGTTCAGCGTAGGAGTGCAGAGCTTCGACGACTCGCTGCTCAAGCAGATGGACCGCTACGACGGGTATGGTTCGGGCGCCGAGATAATCGAGAGGCTCCAGTCGATCGCCGGACGTTTCCAGTCGCTCAACGTCGACATGATCTTCAACTTCCCGAGTCAGACCTCGGAGATGTTGCGCCGTGACGTGCGGCTGCTCGAGGAATCGGGCTGCAGTCAGACGACGTTCTACCCGCTTATGGCCTCGCCGGCCGTCGGTCGTCGGATGGCCTCGACCGTAGGCAAGGTCCGCTACGCTCGTGAGGCATCGCTCTACGAGCGGATCTCACGGGATCTCACTGCCGACGGCGTCTTCGAGCACGCGACAGCATGGACGTTCTCTCGCACGAGCGGGAAGATGATCGACGAGTACATCGTCGACTATGACGAGTACGTGGGGATCGGGTCGGGCGCGTTCTCTTACCTCGACGGGACACTGTATGCCAACACGTTCTCCCTTCGGAAGTACGAACGGATGATGGCGGAGGGGAGGATGCCCGTCTCGGCGATCCGACGGTTCGACCGGCGCGAACGGATGCGGTACAGGATGCTCATGCAGCTCTTCGGGTTGCGGCTGGACAAGCGCGATTTCGAACTCGACTTCGGCGTCCCGGTGGACCGGGGACTGGCCCGGGAGATGGCTTTCCTGCGCGTCGCGCGCGCGTTCGAGCGTGATGATGACGAGGCGCTCACGCTTTCGCCCAAGGGGCGCTATCTTCTGGTGGTGATGATGCGCGAGTTCTTCGTGGGGGTGAACCAGTTCCGCGATCAGGCGCGTGCCGCGCTGACGCGGGAGGAGCGCGAGCTGCTCTTCGGCGGCGGGGACGGGCACTCGATCGAGTCCGCAGCGGCTCTGCCCGTGACGGGGCTCCTGCCGTGACGGCGGACAGCGCCGGTTGCGAGTCTCACGGTGCGGTACGATAGCGGGCGACCCGTGCGCCACAGCCCAGGAGGAGCCACGTGAAGATCGAGCGCAAGCCGTCGACCGCGCTGCTGCCCACCCCCGTGGTGCTGCTCAGCGTCGCCGGTCACGGCAAGGAGAAGGACAACATCATCACCCTGGCGTGGGTGGGCACCGTGTGCTCGGCGCCGCCGATGCTGAGCGTCGCGATCCGGCCCTCGCGGCATTCGCACCGGCTGGTCGACGCCGCGCGCGAGTTCGTCGTCAACATCCCGCGCGCCGGTCAGCTCGAGAAGGTCGACCTGGCCGGCGTCTGGTCCGGCGCCGAGCACGACAAGTTCGCCGAGCTGGGGTTCACGGCGCGGCCGGCGAAGCAGGTCGCCGCGCCGCTCATCGAGGAATGCCCCATCAACATCGAGTGCGTCGTGCGCCATCAGCTCGCGCTCGGTGCGCACGACCTCTATCTTGCCGAGATCGTCGCCGTGCAGTACGACGAGGACGTCATCGACGCGCATGGCCGTGTCAAGACGAGCGCCCTCGAGCCTATCGCCTACGTCGAGGGCGAGTACTGGTCGCTGGGCGAACGCATCGGCAGCTACGGCGCCGCCGCGAAAGCCGCCGGCCGCAAGGGCTGAGCCGGCGGCCCGAACGGTCGCCGTACTGGCGGCGGACGCGGGGCGGCTGAGGCCCGAGTCATATCCCTGTGGCGGACCTGCGCAGCCGTGCGGCGAGCCCGGCAAGCGCCAGGTCTCGCGACTCCTCCGCTCCGCTTCGTCCTCCCTCGCGCCGTGCGGTAGACTGGCGTTCGTGGACTACTACATCACCACACCCATCTACTACGTCAACGGCGAGCCTCACCTGGGGCACGCCTACACGACCATCGCCGCCGACATCCTGGCGCGCTACCACCGCCAGAAGGGCGACGACGTCTTCTTCCTCACCGGCGTCGACGAGCACGGCAACAAGGTGGCGCAGGCCGCGGCCGAACGTGGCCTCACGCCGCGGCAGCACGTCGACCAGCTGGCGCCCAAGTTCCGCCACCTTGCCGAGCAGCTCAACGCCACCAACGACTTCTTCATCCGCACGACCGACCCGGAGCACGAGGCCTACGTCCAGCAGTTCGTGGAACGCATGAAGGCCGCCGGCGACATCGAAAAGCGCGCCTACGGCGGCCTCTACTGCACCGCCTGCGAGGGGTTCTGGTACGAGCGCGACCTGGCGCCCGACGGCACGTGCCCCGACCACGGCATCAAGCCGGTCTGGCTGGAGGAGGAGAACTACTACTTCCTGCTCAGCAAGTATCAGGACCGGCTCGCCGAGTTCTTCCGCGCGAACCCCGGCTTCGTGAAGCCCAAGTCGCGCTACAACGAGGCCCTGTCGTTCATCGAGCAGGGCCTCGAAGACATCAGCATCAGCCGCTCCAGCATCACCTGGGGCGTGCCGGTGCCGTGGGACCCGGAGCAGGTCATCTACGTGTGGGTCGACGCGCTCATCAACTACCTGTCGGCGCTCACCTACGCGCGCCCCGGCGAGGACCTCGTCGGCCACTACTGGCCGGCGGTGCATCACCTGCTCGCCAAGGACATCCTCAAGTTCCACGCCGTGATCTGGCCGGCGCTGCTCCTGAGCGCCGGCCACTCCCTGCCCACCGGGGAGTTCATCCACGGCTACCTCCTCCTGGGCGGCGAGAAGATGAGCAAGACGCGCGGCAACGTCCTCGACCCGTTCGCCGTGATGGACCAGTACGGCATCGACCCGCTGCGCTTCTACCTCATGCGCGAGGTCACGCTGGGGCAGGACGGAGTGATCAGCCTCGAAGGCTTCGAGGGCCGCTACAACAGCGAGCTGGCCAACGAGCTGGGCAACCTCGTGAGCCGCAGCTTGAGCATGATCGGCAAGTACCGCGAGGGGCGTATCCCGGCGGCGCCGGCGGACGCAGTGCTGCAGGACGTGGCGGCCGAAGGCGAGGCGATGGTGCGCGCCGCCGGCGCGCACTACGACGCCGTCGCGGTCACGGCCGCCATCGAGACCGTGTGGGAGTACGTGCGGCGCCTCAACCGTCTGGTCGAGGAAGAGGCGCCCTGGAAGCTCGCCAAGGACGAGGCGCAGGCCGGCCGCCTCGACATGGTGCTGCACGGGCTGGCGGCCGGCCTGCGCCTCGTGGCGTTGGCCATCCACCCGGTCATCCCCGGCACGGCGGAGGAGATCCTGCGCCGTCTCGGCCAGCCGCACGGCGACGCCGACCTGTTGCTCGAGAAGGCGACGTGGACCGGCCTCACGCCTGCTGCGGTGGTCGTGGGCGCGCCGCTCTTCCCGCGTATCGCGGCCGGCGCCTGAGGCTGTCGCCCCGTGCCGCCGGAGTTGCGCCACGCCTTGTCCGCCGCGCCCGCGCCGACCATCATCTGAGTCCATGACGCTCATCGATTCCCACTGTCACCTCGAGATGCTGGGCGACGCCGGCTGGGCTGTGGAGCAGGCCCGCGAGGTCGGCGTGGAGACCGTCGTCAGCATCGGCATCGATGCGGCCAGCTCGAAGCTCGCGGTCGGCTTCGCCGAGCGCCTTGAGGGCGTGTACGCGACCGTCGGCCTTCACCCGCACGACGCGGGCAGCCTCGACGACGCGCTTCTCGGCGAGCTCGAGGAGCTCGCCGCGCATCCACGCGTCGTCGCCGTGGGCGAGTGCGGCCTCGACTTCTACCGCGACCTGTCGCCGCGCGACGCCCAGCGCGGCGCGTTCGGCGCCCAGATCGAGCTGGCCCGTCGGGCCGGCCTGCCGCTCGTCGTCCACGTGCGCGAGGCCGGCGACGAGGCCATGGCGCAGCTGGCCGACCAGGCGGACGACCTGACGGTCGTCATGCACTGTTTCTCCCTGCCGCAGTACGTGGACGAGTGCAACGCGCGCGGCTACTACGCGAGCTTCGCCGGCAACGTCACCTACAAGAACGCCGGCGACCTGCGCGCCGCCGCCGCGCGCGTCCGCGAGGACCGCCTCATGGTCGAGACGGACGCGCCGTTCCTCAGCCCGGCGCCCAATCGCGGCAACAGCAACGTGCCGGCCTGGGTCGTGCACACCGCCGCCGTGGTCGGCGAAGCTCGCGGCTGGGACGCGGCGCGTGTCGCCGAGGTCACGACGGCCAACGCGCGCCGGGTCTTCGCGCTTCCGGAAGGCGGGTGAGGGTGGCCGAACGCCCCACAGGCGGCGCAAGAAGGCCCGGCGCCCCGCGCGGAGACGGGCGGGCCGCGGGCGACCGCAGTCGCCCCCCGCGGCCGCACGCCCTGCACCGCTACGGCCAGAACCATCTGGTCGACGGCAACATCCTGCGTGCCATCGTGAAGCAGGCGGCGGTGGGCCCCGACGACGTGGTCCTGGAGGTCGGGGCCGCCGACGGCCAGCTCACCCGGCCGCTCCTCGAGCGGGCGCGGCTGGTGCACGCGTTCGAGATCGACCATCGCTATGCGTCGCGGCTGTCGAAGCTGGCCGGAGAGCACCCCAACCTGAGCGTGCACCCCGGCGACGCGCTCAAACAGGACCTCGCGGCGCTTGACCCGCCGCCCACGGCGCTGGTCGCCAACCTCGCCTACAACATCGCCATCCCGCTGATCATGACCACGATCGCCGGGCTCCCGCAGCTGTCGCGCTGGGCGGTGATGGTGCAGAAGGAGCTGGGCGACCGCCTGTTCGCGACGCCCTCGACGAAGGCCTACGCGGCCGTCTCGGTGCTGGTGCAGCTCGCCTGCCGGCGTGAGGAGGTCCGCGCGGTGCCGCCGGCCGCCTTCCGTCCGCAGCCGCGCGTGGATTCCAGCTTCATCACCTTCGTCCGGCGGGCGCCTGCGGCGGCGGGGACGGCCGCGGCGGCCGGCGAAGCGCCGCCGCCCACCGCCGCGGGGTACGCGGCCATGGACCAGCTCGTGCGCCTCGCCTTCGGCCAGCGCCGCAAGGTGCTCACCAACACGCTGGCCGGCGCGGCGCGCGCCGGCGTGACCTTGTCGCGTGACGACGTGAGGCGGGCCCTTGATGATCTGGGGCTGAGCCCTGCGGCGCGCCCGGAGGAGCTCGCGCCGCCGCAGTGGGTGGCGCTGGCGCGGGCGCTGGGGTGGCCCACAGGCGCGACGGAAACTGACGGGCACGCATGAGGATGGCGGATCTCACGGAGGGCGGGCGATGATCGCCAGCGGCAACGGTTCCGCGGCGGTGACGGAGGTCGTGGCGCCGGCGAAGCTCAATCTGGCGCTGCTCGTGGGGCCGCTGCGGCCCGACGGCTTTCACGAGGTCGCTTCGCTCATGGCGCCGGTGACGCTCGCCGACCGCGTGGTCGTGGAGCACACGCCGGGGGCCGGGCTGGACGTCGTCTGCGACGTGGCGCCCGGCGAACAGAATCTCGCCGCCAAGCTGGTGCGCGAGCTGGAGGCGCGCCTGGAGCGCACCTTCGAGGTGCGCGTCACCATCGAGAAACACGTGCCGCACGGCGGCGGCCTCGGCGGAGGCAGCTCCGACGCCGCCGCCACGTTGATCGCCCTCGAGCGGCTGTTCGCGCTCGAGCTTTTGCCGCCGCTGCGCTACGCCGTGGCCGCGGCCGTGGGCTCCGACGTCCCCTTCTTCCTCTGGCCCGGTCCGCAGCTCGTGATGGGGAGGGGCCAGGTCCTCAAGGAAGTCGCGCTGCCCGACCTACATCTCGTGATCGCCGTCCCCGACCTCGGGCTCAGCACGGCCGCCGTGTACCGCTGGCGCGACGAAGACGCGGAGGGGACGCTCAAGGAGTTCGCGCCGCAGGCGCGCGCGCTCTCCGCGCGCGTGCAGGCGGCGCAGACGGTGGAGGACGTCGCCGCCCTGGTGCACAACGATCTCGAGGCGAGCGTGACGGCGCGCAAGCCGGCGGTGGGCGAGCTGCGCGACCGCCTGTCCGCCGAGGGCGCGCTGGCCGCGGCCATGACCGGCAGCGGCGCCGCGGTGTTCGGTCTCTTCGCGAACGAGGAGGCGGCGAGCAGGGCGCGGGCGGCGCTGGCGCCCTCCCGCGCCTGGTGCGTCAGCGATCTGCAGCCGGCCGCGCCGCGCCGTCCGCGCTCGGGGTGATACAATATCCTGCCGCTTTGCGGCGGGCGGCGTGGTGCCCCGCGGCGCCTCGGCCGTCCGGCGCTGGGGCGTAGCCAAGTGGTAAGGCACCGGGTTTTGGTCCCGGCATCCGGAGGTTCGAATCCTCCCGCCCCAGCCACTTCCGGACGCGCGGGCGGCACCCGCGACCACCACTCCCGGCAGGTGAGACATATGACCGACAGACCAACAGGCAAGCGCCCGCCGCTGGCCGTCGTGATCCTGGCGGCGGGTATCGGCACGCGCATGAAGTCCGACGTCCCCAAGGTGTTGCACCAAGTGTGCGGCCGGCCCATGCTCGCCTACGTCATCGACGCCGCATTCAGCATCTCGCCGGAGCGCGTCGTCGTGGTCACGGGCCCCGACCAGGATCAGATCGCCGAGATCCTGCCCGTGGGTTGCGAACGCGCCGTGCAGTACGAGCGCCGCGGCACCGGCGACGCCGTCCGCGCCGGCCTGGAGCCGCTGGCCGGCTTCGAGGGCGACGTGATGGTGCTGTACGGCGACGTGCCGCTGGTACACGGTGACTTCGTCGCCGGGCTCTTCCAGCGGCACCTCGACGCCGACGCCGCGGCCACGCTCACCACGGTGCGCCTCGACGATCCCGCCCACTACGGGCGCATCGTGCGCGACGCCGACGAGCGCGTGTCGCGCATCGTCGAGTTCAAGGACGCCTCTGCGGGCGAGCGCGAGATCGACGAGATCAACGTGGGCCTCTACGTGTTCCGCAGCGACGCGCTGCGCCCGGCGCTGGCGCGGCTGGGCAGCGACAACGCGCAGGGCGAGCTGTACCTCACCGACGTCGTGCACCTGCTCATCGACGCCGAGCACACCGTGGCCGCCTTCGAGAGCGACGACGAGGAGATGTGCATGGGCGTCAACTCGCGCGTCGAGCTGGCCCTCGTCAACGCTGCCATGCGCTGGCGGCTGCTGGAGCGTCTCATGCTCGCCGGCGTCACCGTCGAGGACCCCGACACGACGTTCGTGGACTGGGGCGTCGAGGTCGGGCGCGACACGTTCATCCGCGCCAACACGCACCTGCTCGGGCGCACCACCGTGGGCGCCGCCAGCGAGATCGGCCCCGGTTCGTTCCTCAGCGACGCCTTCGTCGGCGACCGCGCCCGCGTGGTGAGCTCGCACCTCTACGAATGCGTCATCAGTTCGGGCTGCAGCGTCGGCCCGTTCGCCTACATCCGCCCCAACACGGTGCTGGCCGAGGGCGCCAAGGCCGGCGCCTTCGTCGAGATCAAGAACAGCCGCATCGGGGAGGGCAGCAAGGTACCGCACCTCAGCTACGTGGGCGACGCCGTGGTGGGCCGGCACAGCAACATCGCCGCCGGCAACATCACGGCCAACTACGACGGCTACGAGAAGCACGCCACTACCATCGGCGACAACGTGCGCACCGGCAGCGACACCACCATCGTGGCGCCGGTCACCATCGGCGACGGCGCTTTCACGGCGGCGGGCTCGGTGATCACGCGCGACGTGCCGCCGGGCGCTCTCGGCGTGGCGCGCGGCAAGCAGGAGAACATCGACGGCTACGCCGAGCGCCGCGCGGCGCGGCGGCTCAGGGAGCAGTCGGAGGAGGACGCCCGCTGAGCCCTTCGGGCCGGGCGTCGCCCGTCTGGTACAATCTCGTTTCGGCCGGAAGCCCATCAAGGAAGGGGACGCGGTGGCTGATACTTCCTGCTGTGTGACCACCTCGCAGAAGCGCCTCATGGTCTTCTCGGGACGCAGCAACCCCGTGCTCGGCGAGAAGATCGCCGAGAAGCTGGGCATCAACCTGGGCGGCGTGCTGCTCAAGACCTTCGCCAACGGCGAGATCTACGCGCGCTTCGACGAGAGCATCCGGGGGGCCGACGCCTTCATCGTGCAGTCGCCGAAAGACCGGCTGAACGACGAGGTCATGGAGCTGCTCATCATGATCCAGGCGGCGCGGCTCGCCTCCGCGCGGCGCATCACGGCGGTCATGCCGTACTACCCGTACTCCCGGCAGGACAAGAAGAGCGCCGCCCGCGAGCCGATCACCGCGCGCCTCATCGCCACCTTGCTCGAGGCCGCGCGCGTCGACCGCGTGCTCTCCATGGACCTGCACCAGGGCCAGATCCAGGGCTTCTTCGAGATCCCCGTCGACCATATGACGGCCGTGCCCATGCTGGCCGACTACTTCCATTACAAAGACTTCGGCGACACGCCGCTCGTGGCCGTCTCGGCCGACGCCGGCGGCGTCAAGCTCGCCAAGCGCTTCATCAGCCGCCTTCCGGGTTCCGGGCTGGCCGTGCTCACCAAGATGCGCCCCGAGCACAACCGCGCCGAGACCATGCACTTCATCGGCGATGTGCGCGACAAGATCGCCGTCATCGTCGACGACATGATCGACACGGCCGGGTCCATCACCGCCGCCGTCGAGACGCTCTACGAGAACGGCGCCAAAGAGGTCTACGTGACGGCCACCCACGGCGTCTTCAGCGGGCCCGCCTTCGAGCGCATCCGCGAGTCGCCGGTCAAAGAAGTCGTGGTCACCGATACGCTGCATCTGGAGGTCGGCCCGGAGGACACCAAGGTCAAGGTCCTCTCCGTCGCCGACATCCTTGCCCACACCATCAAGAACGTGTTCGAGGACGAGTCGGTGAGCGAGCTGTTCGCCGGCGAGAATCAGCTTTTCTAGCAGGAGACGACCAATGGACAAAGTCAGCATCGTCGTGCAGCCGCGCGATGTCACCGGCAGCCGCGCCGCCCGGCGCCTGCGCAAGGCCGGGCTCATCCCCGGCGTGCTCTACGGCCACGGCAAAGAGGCGACCATGATCGCCATCGACCCGCGCGCGTTGCGCGCCGCGCTCTCTACGGGCGCCGGCACGCACGCCGTCCTCGCGATTACCGTCGAGGGCCACAAGCGCGCCCACAACGCCATCATCAAGGAGATGGAGCTCGACCGCGTCAAGAGCACGCTCACGCACATCGACCTCCAGGAGATCCGCCTCGACGAGACCATCGAGACCACGGTGGCCGTGAGCTTCGAGGGCGAGGCCCAGGGCGTCAAGGCCGGCGGTGTGCTCGACGAGTCCACCCGCGAGGTCATCGTCAGGGGCCTCGTCACGGCCATCCCCGAGCACCTCGTGCTCGACATCAGCGAGATGGACATCAACGACACCGCCAAGGTCGGCGACCTGGTCGTGCCCGAGGGCCTCGAGATCGTCGACGATCTCGAGCAAGTGCTGTGCTCGGTGCTGCCGCCGCGCAAGGTCGAGGAAGAGGCCGAGGAAGGCGTCGCGGAGGCCGTCGAAGGCGCCCCCGAGGCCGAGCCCGAGATCGTGGGCAAGGGCGAGAAGGAGGAGGCGGCGGACTGACCGCCGCCTCACGACGGGCCGCCTGACCGGCAGGCATCGTGGCGCTTTACCGCCCGCAGCGCAATGTGGACCATCTGATCGTCGGTCTGGGGAATCCCGGGCCGACGTACGAAGGCACCCGCCACAACGTCGGCTACCAGGTGGTCGAGGAGCTGGCGCGCCGCCACGGGTTTCGGCGGGCGAAGCGCGGGTTCGACGGCCGCTGCGCCGAAGGCGCCATCGGCGGCCGTCCCGTCCTCCTGCTGCAGCCCACGACCTTCATGAACGACTCCGGCCGCAGCGTGGCCGCCGCCGTCCGCACTCTGAAGCTGCCGCTCGAGCGGGTGCTGGTCGTGCACGACCATATCGACCTGCCGTTCGGCCGCCTGCGGCTCATGGAGGGCGGCGGCAGCGGCGGCCACAACGGCCTCAAGAGCATCACCGGGCTGCTCGGGCCGGGCTACGTGCGCCTGCGCGTGGGCGTGGACCGGCCGGCGAGCTACGACCCAGACGTCGTCGCCGACTACGTGCTCAGCCGGTTCGGCGAGAGCAAGGCCGAGGTGGCCGACCTCGCCGGCGCCTCGGCCGACGCCGTGGAGCTATGGCTGCACGACGGCCTGGAGGTAGCTGCCCACCGGGTTAACGGCCTCTAGCGCTGACAGAGGGTGCTGGCGCAGCACCGGCGTCACGCGGATCTGGCGGGTACCCGAAAGGCTGGTAGCCGCCAGCATCTCGACGATGTCGTCCTGGGCGGCGGTGGCGTGGGCCCAGCTCACCGAGCCTCCGTTGACGAGGATCGCGTAGCCCACCCGCCGGTCGTTGGCGCTCTTCACGTACCCCGACAGGCAGACCGCGATGTTGAGCGTGCCGGTCTTGGCGTGCGCGTTGCCGGCCGCGGCCGTGCCGCGCATGCGATCCTCTAGAGTCCCGTCCTCGCCGGCGATGGCCAGTGCGTCGTAGTAGTCGTCGAAGTCGAACTGCTGGCGCGCGGCGCCGAGGATGCGCACGAGGTCTCTGGCGGTGAGCCGGTCCTGGTAGCTCAGGCCGCAGCCGTCGAGCAGGCGGTACGAAGCCGGATCCAGGCCGATGGCGGCGAGGTTGGCGCGCGACACTTCGAGGCCGGCCTGCGTGCTCCCCTCCTGGTAGAAGTCCTTGCCGAGCCCCTTGAGCAGGATCTCGGCAAAGAAGTTGTCGCTGTCTTTGTCCATGCGTTTGAGCAGCGCTCTCAGGGGCGCCGAGAACTGCTGCTTGAGCAGCCGGGCGGTGGGGGGGACCCTGCCTGCCCCGGGCTTGCCGGTGACCTTGACGCCTTTGGCGCGCAGCGCCTCGGTGAGCAGCCGGGCGGCGTAGGTCGCCGGGTCCTTGGCGCGATTGCCGTCGTGCAGGCTCTCGTTGCCCGTGAGGGCCGACAGCGGCCCGCACTCGAGCTGCAGGCCCCGCTTCCAGGACGGGCCGGTGCGCTTCTTGTCGAACCAGCTCTCGTCGCCCAGCACGCGGCCCTTGACCTTGCGGACCTTGAGCACGCGAAGGCGCTTCGCGAACGACTCGAAGGAGGCCGTGGTGAGATGCAGCACCTTGCGCTGGTAGGACAGCGTCGACAGGCTCGGGTCGCCGAAGCCCTTGAGGTAGAGGTTGCCGTAGAGGACGCCCCCGTAGACCGGTACGTCGGGCCCGTAGAGCTCGGTCTTGAAGCGGTGCTCCGGCCCCCAGCTGTCGAGGGCCGAGGACGTGGTGACGAGCTTCATGTTGGAGGCCGGGGCCAGGGGGGTGTCGGCGTGACTCGCGAAGACCTGCCGGGCGGCGTCGAAGTCCCAGACGTACACGCCGGTGCTGCCCCCGGCAACGTGGTGCTTCTGCAGGATGGAGGAGATCGCAGACGAGGCGCTGGCCGCGGCGAAGCACAGCACCACCAGCGCGAACCGCCGCCGCTTCAAGGTGAGCCTCCCATCCCGGGGCCCATCCTACGACGAGTCGCGCACTGGACGGAAGCGCGGGCGACTTCCCGGCGCCACCCGGATCTGCCGGCGGGGTTGACTCGCGGGCCGCGGACGGGGATAAGAGGAAGAATGGAATGTCCGCTCCGCGCACCGAGGTCGAGCATGAGGGTCGCCGCCACATGAGTCCCCGCGCGTGTGCGGCGCTTCGCTGGCTGGTCGTCGCACTGGTCGTGGCGCTGTGCGTCACGCTCCCCGGGGCCGCCCCGGCTGGCGCAGCGCAGGGCGACGCCACGCCTGCCGGCGTCATGCCGTGGGTGACCGCCGGCCCATACCTGGCCCACTACGACCTCCGCGACCACGGCAAGGTCACGCCGGTGCGCTCGCAGGACAACTTCAGTACCTGCTGGATCCATTCCGCCATGGCCTCGCTCGAGTCGTGTCTGCTCCCCGGCGCGCTGTTCGACTTCTCCGAGAACAACCTCGCCAACCACATGGGCTCGCGCCTCGACTTCGAGGGGCGCTCCGACGCGCGCCTTTCGACGGCCTACTTCGCGCGCTGGGACGGCCCCGTGCTGGAGCGCGCCGACCCGTACCCGCGCAAGGGCCGGTCGCCGGAGGGGCTCCGGCCGCTGCGGCACGTGCAGGAAGTGCTCTACCTGCCCGATCGCAGGACGCCGCTCGACAACGATGTGCTCAAGTGGGCCGTGAGCACCTACGGCGGCGTGGACACGGCGATGGCGTTCGAAGTGCGCTACAACAACAGCGCCACCAACGCCTACTACTCGACGACGGCCGGTCTCGTGCTCGGTCATCGCGTGACCTGCGTGGGCTGGGACGACGGCTTTCCCGCGTCGCGGTTCAAGGATGCGCCTCCCGGCGACGGCGCCTTCCTCATCAAGAACAGTTGGGGCGCCGATTGGGGCGACGCCGGCTACTTCTGGATCTCGTACTACGACGCCAACTACGGGCAGGACATGGCCGTGTTCAACGGCGCCAAGAGCGCGTACAACTACGACGCCATCTACCAGCACGATGCGCTCGGGTGGTCTCGCAGCCTCGGCTACGGCTCCGACACCGCTTGGTTCGCCAACAGGTTCCACTGCGCGGGCAGCGGCACGATCCGCGCCGTGAGCTTCTACACGCCGGCGCCGGGCAGCTCCTACGAGGTGCGCGTCGCCGGCCGCGTCGCGGATGTCGCCGCCGCCCCGGTGGTGGCCGCCGGCGCCGTCACGCTCGGCGGCTATCACACCGTGCGGCTCGCCGCCCCTGTCGCGGTCGTGAACGGAAGCGTGTTCGTGGTCGCCGTCAAACTCACGGCGCCGGGTCGGGACGATCCCATCCCGCTCGAAGCCCCGGCGGCGCTCATCTCTCCGCGGGCGGCGCGCGGCCAGTCCTACATCAGCGCCGACGGCGGCTCCTGGCAGGATCTGACCACGAGGCCGGGCTTCGCCAGCGCGAACGTCTGCCTCAAGGCCTTCGTCGACGCCCCGTCGGGCCGCGACGTGCGCGCCCCGAAGGCTCGCGTTTGGAGCGCCCAGACGCGGGTGCGCGGCACGGCGCAGGTGCGCTACGGCCTCAGCGACCCTGCCTTCTCGTGCGCCAGCGCAGTGCTCACCCTCGCGGTCCGCAGGGCGGACGGCAAGGTGCTGGCGAGCACGCGCGTCCCCGCTCTTCAGGTGGGCGAGCAAGGCGTGTGGAGCTTCCGCTGCACCATCCCGGCGGGCAGCTACACCCTCGTCGCACGCGCCTACGACGTCGCCGGCAACAAGCAGGCCGGATCGAGCCGCGCCCTGCTGCGCGTCGCGGCGACCGCGGCGTCGGCCGGCCTCTCCGTGAGGCGCTAGGCCGGCTCCCACACGCCGGCGGCCTGGCCGCCGGCGTTCGGGTACAATCTCTGGCGGCCGCCCCGTCGCCGCAGGCGCACGGGGCTTTCGGCGTGCGCGAAAGGACCCTGTGTTTGTCGAG
>Ga0209386_1000747_pt1 | contig 14898 bp, 15 predicted proteins | sample NGEPertwo_FD_184510 | JGI IMG/M metagenome (GOLD analysis project Ga0209386, IMG submission 184510) | Arctic peat soil microbial communities from the Barrow Environmental Observatory site, Barrow, Alaska, USA - NGEE Permafrost154B-two... | ecosystem: Environmental > Terrestrial > Soil > Wetlands... | reverse complement strand
TTCCGACCCTCTGCCAGGACGACCGGCTCGAGCCGTTCACCGCCTGCCGCCTGTGCCTCGTCGAGGTCGAGGGCGCCCGCGCCCCGATCGTCGCCTGCGGCAGCGTCGTCCAGGAGGGCATGGCCGTCGCCACCGAGACCGACGCCCTGGCCGAGCAGAGGCGCGTGCTGCTCGATCTGCTGCTCAGCGACCACAAGAACGACTGCATCGTCTGCGACCAGGCCGGGGGCTGCCGCCTGCAGGAGATGGCCTACCGCTACAATGTCTCCGCCACCTCCTACATCGGGGCGGTGCGCGAGTACCCGCCCCGCGACGACACGCCGTTCATCGCCTACGACCCCGGCAAGTGCATCCTTTGCGGCCGCTGCGTCGGCATCTGCCAGGAGGTCCAGGGCTGCGAAGTGCTCGACTACGCCGAGCGCGGCTTCGACTCGGTCATCACGACCTCGTTCGCTCGCTCCATGGTCGAGACCACCTGCGAGATGTGCGGCAACTGCGTGAGCGCGTGCCCCACCGGCGCACTCCAGGACAAGCTCAGCCGTCAGCAATGCCGCATCTGGGACGCGCAGGCGGTGCGCACCGTCTGCCCGTTCTGCGGTTGCGGCTGCACCATCGACCTGCAGGTCAAGGACGGGCGCGTCGTCCAGGTGACGTCGCCGGTCGGGGTCGGCGTCGGCGAGGGTAACCTGTGCGTCAAGGGCCGCTACGGCTTCCAGTTCATCGGCCACCCCGACCGCCTCACGCAGCCGCTGGTGCGACGCGACGGCGAGCTCGTGCCGGCAACCTGGGACGAAGCCCTCGACCTGGTGGCCGAGAGGCTCGCCGCCATCAAGGCCGAGCACGGCGCCGACGCGCTCGCCGGCTTCTCGTCGGCGCGCTGCACCAACGAAGAGAACTACGTGTTCCAGAAGTTCGTGCGCGCCGTGCTCGGCACGCACAACGTCGACCACTGCGCGCGGCTCTGCCACGCCAGCACGGTCACCGGCCTGCTTCAGTCCCTGGGTAGCGGCGCTATGACCAACTCCTTCAAGGATCTCGAAGACGCGGACGCGATCCTCATCATCGGCTCGAACACGAGCGAAGCTCATCCCATCGGCGCCATCCACATCAAGAAGGCGCTGCGCAAGGGCGCGAAGCTCATCGTCGTCGACCCCCGCCGCATCGACATGGCGCGGCGCGCCGACGTCCACCTGCAGCTGCTGCCCGGTACGAACGTCGCAGTCGTGAACGGTCTCATGCACGTCATCCTCGAGGAGGGTCTGACCGACGCCGGGTTCATCGCCGAGCGCACGGAGGGCTTCGACGAGCTGCCCGACGTGCTGGCGGCGTACACGCCGGCGTTCGTCGAGGAGATCTCCGGCGTGCCGGCCGACAAGCTCCGCGAGGCGGCCAGGGTCTTCGCCACGGCGGGCAAGGGCGCCATCTTCTACTCGATGGGCGTCACGCAGCACTCGCACGGCACCGAGAATGTGCTTGCGCTCAGCAACCTCGCCCTGCTCACCGGCAACTTCGGCCGGCGGGGCGTGGGCGTCAACCCGCTGCGCGGCCAGAACAACGTCCAGGGCGCTTGCGACATGGGGGCGCTGCCCGACGTGTACACCGGCTACCAGTCGGTCGGCAACCCGGCCGCGCAGGCGCGCTTCGACGAGGCCTGGGGCGTCACGTTGCCCGACAAGCCGGGACTCACCGTCACCGAAGCCGTCGACGCGATGCACGAGGGCCGGGTCCGAGCGCTCTTCGTGATGGGCGAGAATCCCATGCTGTCGGATCCCGACCAGCAGCATGTCGAGGAGGCTTTGCGTGGCCTCGACTTCCTGGTCGTCCAGGACATCTTCCTCACCGAGACGGCGCAGCTCGCCGATGTCGTGCTTCCGGCGGCGAGCTTCGCCGAGAAGGACGGGACCTTCACCAACACCGAGCGCAAGGTCCAGCGCGTGCGCGCCGCCGTGCCCAGTCCCGGCGAGGCCCGGGCCGACTGGGCGATCATCGCCGAGCTCGCGCGCCGCATGGGCGCGGGCGACGGCTGGGACTACCGCGAGGCGGCCGACATCATGGACGAGATCCGGGCGCTCACGCCCTCCTACGCCGGCATCACCTACGAGCGCCTCGATGCCGAGGGCGGCCTCTGCTGGCCGTGCCCCGACACGACGCATCCCGGCACGCCTATCCTGCACATCGGCCAGTTCACGCGTGGCAAGGGCAAGTTCTTCCCGGTCGCCTACGAGCCGCCGGCGGAGGTGGCCGGTGGCGACTACCCGCTCACGCTGACCACGGGCCGCATGCTCGAGCACTACCACACCGGCACCATGACGCGGCGCTCCGACGGCCTCAACGAGCTCGTGCCCACGGGGTTCGCGGAGATCCACCCGGACGACGCGGCGCGCCTCGGCGTCACCGACGGCGCCGCGGTCAGCGTGGAGACGCGGCGCGGCGTCATCAGCATTCCGGCCAACGTCACCACGCGCGTGCGCCCGGGCACCGTGTTCGTGCCCTTCCACTTCTGGGAGTCGCCGGCCAACAGGCTGACCAACAGCGCCCGCGACCCCGTAGCCAAGATCCCCGAGTTCAAGGTGTGCGCCTGCCGGGTCACTGCCTGACAGGCTCCCGCGGCGCGGTCCGCCTTGATACCGCTGTACGACGACGTCCCGACGCGCCGCTTCCCGGTGGTGACGCTGGTCGTCGTCCTGCTCAACGTCGCGGTGTTCGCCTTCGAGCTCACGCTGCCGCGCTACGGCATGACGCTCGGCGGCTTCTACGCCAAGGCCGGCGCCACGCCCTTCGAGCTGGCGCACGGCCTCGACGTGCCGCCGGCCGACCTCGTGCCGTGGTGGGCGACGCTCTTCACCAGCATGTTCATCCACGGCGGCTGGCTCCACCTGATCTTCAACATGCTGTACCTGTGGATCTTCGGCAACAACGTCGAAGACGCTCTCGGGCGCGCGCGGTTCCTCGGCTTCTACCTCGCCTGCGGCCTGGTGGCCACCGCCACCCAGGTGCTCACCGGCCCCGGGTCCACGGCTCCGCTGATCGGCGCGAGCGGCGCCGTCGCCGGCGTGCTCGGCGCCTATCTCGTGCTGTATCCGCACGCCCGGGTGCTGAGCGTCTTCACGCTGGGCGTCATCTTCCCCGTGGTCTCGGTGCCGGCCTGGATCCTGCTCGGCGTCTGGTTCGCGTTGCAGGCCGTGGAGGGCGTGCTGTCGTTCCGCCATCCTGATGTGGGCGTGGCGTTCTTCGCGCACGTCGGGGGTTTTCTGACCGGCATGGGCCTCGGCTTCGCCCTGGCCCGGCGGCCGCGCCGCCGCGCCCCGCGGAGAGCCTGAGGTGTAAGCTTGCCGCCACGAGGCTGGAGCATGATCGCCGACTATCACATCCACACGCGCCTTTGCCGCCACGCCGAGGGCGAGCCGCGCGAGTACGTCGAGCGCGCCATCGGCCTCGGTATGTCCGAGATGGGCTTCGCCGATCACCTGCCGTTCCTCGGCGGCTGGCAGCCCGGTCACGGGATCCCGGGCGACGACTGGTCCATGGAGCTCGACGAGCTCGACGGCTACGTCTCGCTGGTGCAGGCCCTCGCGCGGGAGTACGCCGCAGACCTCCGCATCCTGGTCGGCATCGAGGCCGACTACATCGAGGAGACGCTCGACGACACGGCGCGCGTCCTCGGCGAGTATCCCTTCGACTATGTCATCGGGTCGGTGCACATCGTCGGCGAGCGCTTCGCCTTCGACCATCCCGCGTCCCGCGACCGGGTGCAGGGCTATGGCATCGACCGTATGCACCTCGAGAGCCTCGAGAACGTGGAGCGCGCCGCGGCCACCGGCCTCTTCCACGTCATCGGGCATCTCGATCAAGCCAAGAAGTTCGGCCACCGGCCTGACGACGTGGAGGCCGTGACGGCGGCCGCGTCGCGGGCGCTCCACGCGATACGGCAGGCCGGCGCCGCCCTGGAGCTCAACACCGCCGGGCTGCGCAAGCCGGTCGGCGAAGCCTACCCGGCGCCCGGGCTTCTCGCCGAGGCCCGCGGCCTCGGCATCCCGCTGACGTTCGGCTCGGACGCCCACCGTCCGGAAGAGGTCGGGTGGGCGTTCGACCAGGCCGCCGTGACGGCGCGGGAGGCCGGCTACGCCGCCACCCTGCGCCTCGCCGGCGGCGACCCGGAGCCACTCTGATGCGCGACGTGGGCCGGCATCTCATGGTGATCTTCAATTCGCACTCGGGCGGCGGCGGGTACCGCCGCGACCTGCCGCTGATCCTCGACTCCCTGCGCGGCCTCGGCTACGACGTCGAGGAACGCGAGACCGCGGGCGTGGGTGACGCCACGCGCCTCGCCCGCGAGGCCGTGGAGCAGGGGCTCGACCTCGTCTGCGCCATCGGCGGCGACGGCACCGTCAACGAGACCATCAACGGGCTCGCCGGCGCCCAGGTGCCGCTGGCCATCGTGCCCACGGGCACGGTCAACGTGCTGGCCATGGAGCTCGGCATCCCGCTGGACCCCCCCGACGCCGTGAAGCTCCTCGAAGTGGGCACCGTCTCGTGGATCGATCTGGGCCTCGCCGGCGACCGGTACTTCGGGCTCATGGCCGGCGTCGGGATGGATGCGGCCGTGGTGGCGTCGCTCAACCCGGTCATGAAGAAAGCCTTCAAGGAGGCGGCCTTCGCGGTGCAGGGCCTCGCCACCTACCTCACCAAAGAGGAGCCGCTCATCCGCGTCACGACCGCGGAGCGTACCGTCGAAGGGTACTTCGCGGTGTTCGGCAACTCGTCCAACTACGGGGGCGGCTTCGGCATCACGCCGCTGGCCGACATGCGCGACGGGTTGCTGGACGTCTGCGTGCTCAAGGACAAGTCGTTCCTGAGCACCATCTGGTACTGGTCCGCCGCGCTCATCAACGCGCACATCAAGCACCCGAAGGTCGAGTACTTCCGCACCGAAGCAGCCGAGATCGTCACAGTCGAAGAAGGCAAGGAAGTGCTCGTCCAGACGGACGGCGAGGTGGCGGGCAAGCTGCCGATCACCTGCCGGGTCGTGCCTCGCTCCCTGCGCGTGGTCGTGCCCTGACGGCCGTCGCCACGCGCCGCCCACGAGGAGCCGCCCCGTGATCCCCCGCATCGACCCGCCACCTTCTGTCGAGCTCGACGCCATCCACGCCGCAAGCCTGCGCGTCCTCGAGCACGTCGGTGTGGTCTATCCCGACCGGCGGGCCCAGAGGCTGCTGGCTGAGGCCGGCGCCGATGTCAACGCGGGCAGCGGGCTGGTCAAGATCCCGCCGCGGCTGGTCGAAGATGCTCTCGCCCAAGATCCTGCTGGACTGCGAACTGTTCAGGCAGTGCCGGCGGGTGCGCGCCGGGCTGACCGTCGACGACGACCACCTGATGCCGGACGTCGTCGCCGACCGGATCGACGAGGTCATCGCCGCGGCCCGAAGGGCCCCGTCGCGGGCCGGACTAGCGCGAGGACTGCCTCAGAGCCCCATCACCCGCGCCAGCGCGCGCAGCCGCTCGACGTACTCCTTGCGCGCTTTGGCGTCGCGCTCGCGCAGTTCGTCGGGCGTGGCCACCGGAACGATCTTGAACGCGGGATTGTCGAAGAGGCGCAGCTCGAGGGAGTCGCCCTTCTTGTACGGCAGGTCCTTGAACAGCTTGCCGAGCAGGTAGCGCGTCGTCTCCACGCCCACGGGGAGGACGTAGTGCGGCGTCGTGATGGTGAGCTCTTTGGACAGGAACGGATAGCAGTCGTCCTGCTCTTTCGTCCGAGGGGCGCGCAGGTCGCAGGCGGTGCGCGGCACGCACTTCATGAGCGTGGTGACGTAGACCTTGTCGGCGCTCGCGGCCAGGGCCGGCATGAACTCGGCCAGGCCGTCGACGAGCGTGGAGCCGGCGGGGAGACCGGCCTTCTCATCGGCAGGGTCGGGGCTGAGGGAGACGACCATCACCGCGCAGTGCGGGTGCCCGCCTCCGGGGACGGCGCGGAGACGGCAGGCGACGAGCTCCTCGCAGCGGGTGCACTCGCCGACGTTCCGCGCCAGTCTGTCCAGTTGTTCGACCGCATCTTCCATGAGAGATCCCTTCTGTCGTAGGTCCGGCCGGCGCCGCGCGCGGCGCCGGCCGACGCGGTCAGGCGCCGGTCGTGATGAGCCGGTACTCGCAGGTCAGGGCGCCGGGCTCGCCCACGAGAACGAGCAGGAGCTCGTCCCCGAAGGGCGCCAGCACCACGTTGAGCGTGTCAAACTCGAGGGAGATGTACTTCGCCGCGGGCTGGCCGAGCTCGCCGGCCAGGCGCGCGCCCATGTCGATGGCGCCGGCCACCTGGGCGGCGACGGCGTCCGCGGCGAAGCCGGGCTCGGCGTCGACGGCCACCACGAAGCCGTCGTGCGAGATGAGAAGGGCGGCGACGATGCCCGGCGTTTCGCGGTACGGAGCCAGTCTGGTGACGAGGGAGTCGGCCTGGTCGCTCACAGTGCCTCCAAAGCTGTGTCGAGTTGGCTGCGGACGACACGTGCGAAGGCGTCGGCCGCGGCGCCGCCCTCGAACACGCGCAAGAGGCCGTCGGCAAGGCCGACCAGCTCGCTGAGGAAGATACTCGTGCGTGGGATCGGCGAACCCTCGTAGGCGGTGAGCGCACCGTCGAGCGGGAGCTGGATCAGCGTGTCGCCGCTGAGGAAGAGCCGGCTGGTCTCGCGCCCCGACAGCCGCACCCGCACGCGCACGGCGACCCCTTCGGGGACCTGCTCGTTGGCGACGTCGATCTCCACACGCGAAGACTAGCGAGGCGGGTGGTAGGTAGCAAGACGCGGCCCTCGCCAGGGCCGCCGCGTCACTGCGCGGCCGCCAGCATGACCGCCGCCGGGGCGGCCTCCCGGCCCGCGTCGGGCGACAGTGCCTCGTCGCGCGCCGCCGCCAGGAGGTCCGGGAGGCGGCGGATGGTGGGGAAGGACGAAGCGCCGGCGGCCAGCGTCTGCCGGCGCCCGGCGATCAGATTGGAGCTGACGTCGTGGGCGACCTCGTCGGCGAGCCCGCGAGCCTCGGCCAGAGTGCGGCTGGCCAGGACCAGCACGAACGAGTCGGCGCGCACGCGAAAGGCCCGGTCGTCGGCCGCCAGGCGGCGCTCGATGCGCCGTGCGACGCCACGCACGAGCTGCTCGCTGCGCTCCGGCCCGAGGAAGTCGCGGCAGTCCTGGAAGTGCGCCAGGCGCAGGCACACGACGCTCAGGGGCCGATGCTCGGCGAGCGCCGCGTCCATGCCCGCGCTCAGCAGCTCCTCGAGGCGCTCGCCCGTGTAGAAGCCGGTGGTCTCGTCGACCCGGGCCGGCCGCCGCCGGCGGGCCGGCGGCCTCTTCAGGCGAGTCGCCGCGACCCAGCCGCCGGCGGCGAGCACGACGACCTTGGCGACCCCGCCGGCGCGGCTGCCGCCCAGTGACGGATCGGCGATGGCGAGGATGACGAGCAGCAGGAGGGTCGGCGCGAGCAGATAGGGCCACTCCTTGCGCGCCGCGCCGGCCAGCTGGCCCATGGCGAGCACCGGCACGGCGCCCAGAAGCCAGCTCTCGGCGCCGCCGGAAAACACGAGGGTGCAGCCGAGCAGCAGCCAGTCGAGGACGGCGAACGTGTGCGCCAGATCCTCGTGGCGCGTCCGCGCCACCTGGACGGAGTACGTGCCGAGCGCCACGCCCATCAGCGCGGGCACGGCGGCCTCCCAGTGACCGAGCACCAGAGCGGCGATGGCGAGAAGGGCGAAGAAGAGGGTGCGGAACCGGCCTCGCAGAAGTGCCGGGCTCCGGCGTCTGCGAGGCGGACGGCTCACAGTGGCGCCGTCCGGGTCATGCGTGGCGGATGAGGTGCGCGCTGCATGCCGAGAGTATTCTCGCTGATTTCCGCAAATCCTTCAAGGTCGACTTAAGGGTTGGGGTTGGGGCCCCGCTGGCGCGGCCGGCGGCGTCGGCTATAATCGGTGCCCCGTGGAACGGACTCTCTTCTTCTCTGGGAACGAAGCCATCGCCCACGGCGCCGTGCGCGCTGGGGCCGGTTTCGCGTGCGGCTACCCGGGCACGCCGTCCACCGAGATCCTCGAGACGGCCGCCCGCCTCGAGGGCATCCACGCCCAGTGGTGCGTCAACGAGAAGGTTGCCCTCGAGACCGCCGTGGGGGCTTCGCTCGCCGGCTGCCGCACCATCGTGACCATGAAGCACGTGGGTCTCAACGTGGCGGCCGATCCGTTCATCACCCTCTCGCTCACCGGCGTCAACGGGGGGCTGGTCATCGTGAGCGCCGACGACCCCGGCATGCACTCCTCGCAGAACGAGCAGGACAACCGCGCCTACGCCAAGTTCGCCAAGGTGCCCATGCTCGAGCCGTCCGACAGCCAGGAGGCCTACGACTTCGTCGCCGAGGCCTTCGCCCTGTCGGAGGAGTTCGACACACCGGTGCTTCTGCGCTCCACCACGCGGCTCTCCCACGGCCGCGGGCAGGTCATCCCGCGCGTGCCCGTCGAGCTCGAGCCGCACGACTACGCGCGCGACATCAGCAAGTACGTGATGGTGCCGCAGTACGCGCGCATTCGTAACCGGCTCGTGCTCGAACGTCTCCAGAAGCTGCGCGCTCGGGCCGAGGTGTCGCCGCTCAACGTGCTCGAGGCCGGCACCGCCGACGTCGGCATCATCGCCTCGGGCGTCGCCTACACCTACGCGCGCGAGGCCTTCCCCAAGGCGTGGTTCCTCAAGCTGGGCATGTCGCACCCGCTGCCCCATCGCAAGGTCGCGCGCCTGTTTCAGCAGGTGTCGCGCGTCGCCGTGGTCGAGGAGCTCGACCCGTTCATCGAGGAGCAGGTCCGCGCGCTCGGCCTGCCGGTGGTGGGCAAAGAGGCGATCCCCGCGGACGGCGAGCTCGACCAGGACATCGTCTTCCGCGCCCTCGAGCCGTTTCTCTCACGCCGGCCGCCGCGGCGCCGGCGCCCGGTCTTTCCGCCGGCGCCTCGCCTCGCCGATGCGCCGCAGCCCGCCGCCGGCCTGCCGGTGCGCCCGCCCGTGCTCTGCCCGGGCTGCACGCACCGCTCGGTCTTCACTGCTCTGCGGCGTCACAAGCTGGTGCCCATGGGCGACATCGGCTGCTACACGCTGGGCGCGCTGCCGCCCCTGCTCGCGCTCGATAGCTGCCTCTGTATGGGCGCCAGCATCGGCATGATGGCCGGCTTCAACAAAGCCCTGGAGCGCAAGGCCGCCGCCGCCGTGATCGGCGATTCCACGTTCTTCCACAGCGGCATCACGCCTCTCATCGACGCCTACTACAACGAGGCCGACGGGCTGGTGATCGTCCTGGACAACCGCACCACCGCCATGACCGGGCATCAAGGCCACCCGGGCACGGGTCTGCGGCCGGACCGCAGCCAGGGTCCGGCGGTCGACATCCAGAAGCTGTGCGAGGGCATCGGCGTGCGCTGCAGCACCGTCGACGCCAACGACTACCGCGTCCTCGACGCGGCCATCAAGGCCGAGCTGGACGCGCCCGGGCTGGGCGTCATCGTGGCCCTCGCCCCGTGCGTGCTCATGGTGCGCGAAAAGGCCGGCGAGATCGTCGTCGACGACGAGCGCTGCAACCTCTGCGGCCTTTGTCTGGACATCGGCTGTCCGGCGCTGGCCCCCGGCGAGGACGCGGTGGCCGCCACCGACGTCTGCACCGGCTGCGGCCTCTGCATCGAGGTCTGCCGGCGAGGCGCCCTGAGCTACGCCGGCGCCCGATGAACGGTACCACCACCGTCTCCCTCGTGGGCGTCGGCGGCCAGGGCATCCTGCTGGCGGCGGCGATCCTCGCCGAGACGGCCTTCGCCGAGGGCCTGGACGTCAAGGCGAGCGAGGTCAAGGGCATGGCGCAGCGCGGTGGCAGCGTGCTGAGCACCGTGCGCTTCGGCGAGAACGTGTGGTCGCCCGTCGCGCGCCACGCCGATGTGGTGATCGCGACGGAACTGCTGGAAGGCCACCGCGGCCTCGGCCTGCTGGCGCCCCAGGGCACGCTGATCTGCGCCGCCACCACGCGCATCGTGCCCGGCAGCGTGCTGCGTCACGAGGAAGAGTATCCCGGCGACCTGCCGGCCGCGGCCGCCGCCCGCGGCGTGAGGCTCATCGCCGTCGACGCCGAGGCGCTGGCGCGCGCGGCCGGCACCCTGCGCGCGGTCAACGTCGCGCTGCTCGGCGCGGCGAGCGCGGTGCTGCCGTTCGCCGCCGCGTCGTGGCAGCGCGGTCTGGCGGTCGCCGTACCGGCCAAGATCCTGGAAGTCAATGAGCGGGCGTTCGCCCTCGGGCGCGGCGCCGTCAGCGACGAGGAGGTCGGGCCGTGAAGGTCACGCAGCTCACCGTGTTTCTCGAGAATCGCAGCGGACGCCTCGCGGAGGTCGCGGACCTTCTCGGCGCCGCGGGCATCAACATCCGCGGGTTCTCCACCACCGAGGCCGCCGAGTACGGCATCGTGAGGCTCATCGTCACCGACCCCGACAAAGCGCGGGCGCTGCTCCACGACGCCGGCTTCACGACGCACTTTTCGCAGGTGATCTGTGTGAGGGTCCCCGACGAGCCGGGCGGCCTCGCCCGGGTGCTCGACCAGGTGGCTGAAGCCGGCGCGTCCATAGACTACCTGTACAGCATCTCGTTCCAGAACATCTGCTTCGCGGTGCGCGACATCGACCGCGCCATCGAACTGCTTGCGGACAAGGTGACGCTGCTCACCGACGAGGAGGTGCGGGCCCTGTGACCGCGCCTTCCCCCGAGCGCCTGGCGGCAGACAACGCCGGCGGCCTCATGTGGGAGCCTGCCGCCGAGTCGCTGCCGAGCCCCCAGCTCGGCGAGCTGCAGATCGAGCGGCTGCGCGCGATGCTCGAGAACGCCTACGCGAACGTGCCCTTCTACCGCAAGAAGCTCGACGAAGCAGGCCTGAAGCCCGGCGACGTGGGCTGCCACGGCGACGTCGTCGACCTGCCCTTCACCACCAAGATCGACCTGCGCGACCACTACCCGTTCGGCATGTTCGCGCGGCCCCGCGACCAGATCGTGCGCGTTCACGCCTCCTCCGGTACCACGGGCAACCCCACGACCGTCGGCTACACGCGCGCCGACATCGACACCTGGGGCGACCTCATCGCGCGCACGCTGGCCGCCGGCGGTGTCAAACCCGGCGACCTGCTGCAGAACGCCTACGGCTACGGGTTGTTCACCGGCGGGCTCGGCCTGCACTTCGGCGCCGAGCGCCTGGGCTGCACCGTCGTGCCCATCTCGGGCGGTAACACCGAGCGCCAGCTCAAGGTCATGCGCGACTTCGGCGCGACGGCGCTCAGCTGCACGCCCTCGTACGCGATGTATCTCGGCGACGCCGCCCGCGATCGCGGGCTGCGGCCTGAAGACCTGCCGATCCGCGTCGGCTTCCACGGCGCCGAGCCCTGGACCAACGAGCTGCGCCTGCAGATCGAGGCGAGCCTCGGCATCGACGCCCTCGACATCTACGGGCTCTCCGAGATGGGCGGCCCCGGGGTCGCTTTCGAGTGCCTCTGCAAGGCCGGCATGCACATCAACGAAGACCACTACATGGCCGAGATCATCGACCCGGAGACGCTGCGCCCGCTGCCCGAAGGCGAGGTCGGCGAGCTGGTGTTCACCACGCTGTCGCGCGAGGCGCAGCCGCTGATCCGCTATCGCACGCGTGACCTCTGCAGCCTCACCTCCGAGCCGTGCGCGTGCGGCCGTACTTCCGCCCGCATGAGCAAGCTCATCGGACGCAGCGACGACATGCTGATCATCCGCGGCGTCAACGTGTTCCCCAGCCAGATCGAAGAGGTGCTGATGAGCATCCCCGAGATCGCGCCGCACTACCAGATCGTCGTGCACCGCAAGGGCTACCTCGACGTCATCGAGGTGTGGGTGGAGGTCGGGGAGGACATCTTCGCCGAGACCATGGGTGACCTGGAGCGCTTCCAGCGCAGGGTGCAGGCGCAGATCTACAACGTGCTCAACATCCAGGTCGCGGTGAAGCTCAAGGAGCCCAAGACGATCCAGCGCTCGGAGGGCAAGGCGGTGCGCGTCGTCGACAGGCGCACGACGCTCTGACCGGGCTGACGGCGCGAGTGGCGGACCGCCGGCCTGCAAGTGCTGGAGGCCGGCCCCGACGTGGAGCTCACGTACACGCTGGCGCGCGCCGCCTGGGGTCACGGCTACGCGACGGAGGCGGCGCGCGCCGTCTTCGCCTGGGGCTTCGACGGCCTCGCCCTCGAGCGCATCGTGGCGGTCGCCTACCCGCAGAACCGCGCCTCGCTGCGCGTCATCGAGAAGCTCGGCATGGCCCTCGTCGGCCCGCGCTTCTGCTACGGCGCCGACCTCGTCGAGTACGAGTTGACCGCGGGCGTTCGCGGGAGCCCCATCGCGCCGCTATAATCGAGAAGTGACTGGCTCCGCTTCAGCCCTCCGTTCGCTCCGCGGCCTGCGCATCGATTTGTCCGCGCACACCGCGCGAGACGAGCATCTGTCCGGCGACGTGGCGCGTGCTTTTCTCGGCGGCCGCGGCCTGGGCGCGTACCTCGCGCTGCGCGAGCGGCTGTACGCAGTCGAGCCGCTCGCCCCCGAGAACCTGCTGATCTTCGCGACGGGCCCCCTGATGGGCACCGGCGCCCCGGCGAGCGGCCGCTACAGCGTCACCAGCCGCTCGCCGCTCACGGGCACCGTGTTCGACGGCAACTCGGGTGGCAGCTGGGGCAACGCCTTCCGTTGCATCGGCTGGGACTACCTTGTCGTGGCCGGTGCGCTGGACGACCCGGGCTACGTGTCGATCGGCGTCGACGGCGTGGAATGGCACGATGCCGCCGGCGTATGGGGTCTCGACGTGCCGGGCTCGCTCGCGCGTCTTCGCGAGCTGCACCCGCGGTGCGAGGCCGCGGTCATCGGCCCGGCGGGTGAGCGCGGCGTGCTCTTCGCGTCCATCGTCAACAACCGCGGGCGCTCCATCGGCCGCGGCGGCCTGGGCGCCGTGATGGGCGCCAAGAAGCTCAAGGCCGTCGTCGTGGCCGGGCACGGCGCCCAGCGCTCGGCCGTCGCCGACCCGGAACGCCTCGAGTTCATCGCGTACGAGGCCGAGAAGCTCCTCAAGGCCAACCCGATCACCTCCCAGGCGCTGCCCGAGTTCGGCACGTCGGTGCTGGTCAACGTGCTGAACGAGGCCGGGGCCTTCCCCACGCGCAACTTCCGCGAGAGCCAGTTCGAGCAGGCCGGCCAGATCTCGGGCGAGATGCTCAAGCGCGACTACGTGCAGAAACGCGCCGCCTGCCGCGGCTGCGTCATCGGCTGCGCGCGGCGCACCAGGGCCGGCGGCGAGAGCGGCGAAGGGCCCGAGTACGAGAGCATCTGGGCGCTCGGCGGCGACTGCGGCGTCGGCGACCTCACCGCCATCGTGCAGGCCAACTACGCCTGCAACCGGGCGGGCATGGACACCATCACCATGGGCTCCACGATCGCCTGCGCGATGGAGCTCACCCAGGAGGGCCTGCTGCCCGGCGGCCCGCGCTTCGGCGACGCCACGGCCGTTGTCGCCCTCGCCGAGGCGACCGCCGCCGGAGTGGGCCTCGGCGCCGAGCTCGGCCAAGGCTCCGCGCGCTTCGCCGCCGCGCACGGCCGGCCCGAGCTCTCGATGAGCGTGAAACGCATGGAGATGCCCGCCTACGATCCGCGCGGCATGAAAGCCCAGGGTCTCGCCTACGCCACCAGCAACCGCGGCGGCTGCCACCTGCGCGCCAACATGCTGAACCCCGAGATCCTCGGCGTGCCCAAGATGGTCGACCGTTTCGCGACCCTCGGCAAGTCGGGGCTGCTCATCAACATGCAGAACCTCAACGCCGTGCTCGACTCGCTGAGCGTCTGCAAGTTCACCTCGTTCGCCATGAAGGAGGACTACTACGCGCGCCTTCTCGGCGCCGTGTGGGGCGAGACCATCGAGCCGCAGGAGCTGCTGCTGCTCGGCGAGCGCATCTGGACGGCCGAGCGGCTCTTCAACCTTGCCGCAGGGTTCACGCGCGCGGACGACACGCTGCCGGCCCGGCTGCTGCACGAGCCTGTGCCGTCCGGGCCGTCCGCCGGCCAGGTAGTAGACTTGCCGCCGATGCTCGACGAGTACTACATCGCGCGTGGCTGGGACGGGGAGGGGCGGCCCACGCCGGCCAAGATCGACAGGCTCGGTCTGGGCGAGCTTGCGGCGGGCACCGACGCGGCCCCGTGAGCTCCTCCGCCGTTCTCGAGCAGTTCCGCAGCATCGGCCGCGACCTCTTCCTGGCCGGCGTCATCAGCTCGCACGGCGGTAACTTGAGCGTGCGCCAAGGTGACCGTATCCTCATCACGCGCCGCGGCTCCATGCTCGCCCAGCTCGAGGAGCGCGACATCATCGAGACGTGCCTCGAGGAGAACGACGCCAACGTGATGCTGGCCTCCACCGAGATCGGTGTGCATCGCGCCATCTACCAGGGCACGTCGGCGCAGGCCATCGTGCACGCGCATCCGCCGTACGCCATCGCCCGCTCGCTGGTCTGCGACGAGATCGTGCCCGTCGACAGCGAGGGCTCCTATCTGCTGCACAAGGTGCCGGTCGTGTCCGCCGAGCTCACGGCCGGATCCACTGAGGTGGCCGGGCTGCTGTCGAAGTGGCTCAAGGAGTATGACCTCGTCATGCTGCGCGGCCACGGACCCTTCGCCATCGGCCATCTGCTGGAAGAGGCCTATCAGCTCACCAGCGTCTTCGAGATGACGTGCAGGATCCTGACCATCGCCGAAGGCATGGGGCAGGAGGTCAAAGAGTACCGCAAGGGCTCCGAGCGCTACGAGAGCTGGTGAGCGCGGGGCTCTAGCAGGCTGCTGAAGTAGTCGCCGGCGCACTCGTCCGGCG
>Ga0209386_1000746_pt1 | contig 14906 bp, 14 predicted proteins | sample NGEPertwo_FD_184510 | JGI IMG/M metagenome (GOLD analysis project Ga0209386, IMG submission 184510) | Arctic peat soil microbial communities from the Barrow Environmental Observatory site, Barrow, Alaska, USA - NGEE Permafrost154B-two... | ecosystem: Environmental > Terrestrial > Soil > Wetlands... | reverse complement strand
CTTTTGACTCCGATTGAATATTGTAGTAAGTTATTAAATAACAAAGATACTTCAATGGTGCAAATGTATTGGACTCAAACACACATTTGATTTTTCAAGAGAAATCAAGTATAATTCTAATACAATGTTAAAAAATATTATTAAAAAACAATTAAAATTTATATTCAAATCTCTTCAGTATTCCTTCGAATAGCCATGCCCGGCTACAACATTTTCTACTTATTTTATCAATCTTGCGTTGTCGCACTTAACCACAGCGTCAATATTTATACTGTAATTAATCACAATATAATAAACGACAAACAAAAAACCAATCAAAAATTCCAACAGTTATTTAGCAAAAAAAAACAAAAAAAGGAGGTCACTAAATTCATATAATTAAACACAATTATTTCTTATGATTTGTTTCATTAAAATAATCTATGAAACATTAAGTCATCTTAATATGAAGCATTTTTACGTCTAAAAAACAAAAAAGGAGATTAAATAAATTTTATGAAAAACAAAATATTTTCAGTTATATTTATATTGTTAATTAGCATAATTTTAATAAGCTTGACATTGAGCGCAGCAGCAAAGGATAAGATTGTCTTTGCGGATCCGGGTTGGGATAGCGCCAGATTTCATAACGGCATCGCTCAAACCATCATAGAAGAAGGTTACGGTTACCCTACAGAGGTGATTGCCGGCTCTACTGCAGCTACTTTTTTAGGATTAATAGAGGGCGATATTGATGTTTATATGGAAGTATGGACAGCTAATTTAGGAGATACCTATTATGACCCTATAAAGGAAGGGATAATTATCGAGACATCGGTAAATTTTAACGATAATGCCCAGGGACTTTATGTTCCCACCTATATGATTGAAGGGGATAACGAAAGAGGGATTGAAGCAACTGCCCCAGATTTAAAGACAATATTTGATTTGAAAGATTACTGGGGAATATTCAAAGATGAAGAGGACCCTTCCAAAGGTAGAATTTACGGTGCTCCCCCAGGATGGAAAGTTGATGAGATTCTGAGAGCAAAAGTCAAAAGTTCTGGTTTGGATGAATATTATAATTATTTCAGTCCCGGTTCAGATAGTGCTTTAAGTGCCGCTATTGTTGGTGCTTACGAAAAAGGCGAACCTATTGTAGCTTATTACTGGGAACCTACCTGGGTTATGGGTATGCTGGATATGACCCTGTTGGAAGATGAACCCTATATTGAAGAAAAATGGACTGAGGAAAATGGTTATGCCTGTGAATTTGCAGCTATGGATATTGCAATTGCAGTTAATAAGGATTTACCCGAAAGAGCACCGGAAGTGGTAGAATTTCTGAAAAATTATCATACTACCAGTGCTATGGCTAGTGCAGCCCTGTCTTATATGATGAAAAACGAGAGTGATACCAGGGAGGCAGCAGTTTGGTTTTTAAAGACCAGAGAAGATGTATGGACAAAATGGGTACCGGAAGAAATTGCAGAAAAAGTAAAAAAAGCCATAAATTAAATTAGTTAAACATATAATGTTTTTTCTAAAATAAACATAAAAGAAAGGAATTGTTGCCTGCTTTGAAACAATAGAAGCAGGCAACAATTATCATTAGTATTATGAATATATTATTTGATTTTCCAGAATTTTTTACAATCAATATAGGCCAATATGTCGAGAGTTTTATAAAATGGCTAATCCATAATTACGATTTCTTTTTCGATGCAATCAAACAAGGGGTATTATGGTTCTTATTGCAGACACGGGGTGTATTTATGTGGTTTCCCTGGGTTGGTGTGATAATTATTGTATTTATTCTTGGATGGAAGCTTATTAATTGGAAATCCGGAGTTACTTTTGCCGGTTTACTTTTTTTAATCGGTGCCATGGGTTTATGGGATGAAACGATGCTTACTCTATCCGTAGTTTTGGTTGCAGTAGTAATTGCCTGTTTAATCGGTGTTCCCCTGGGTATTCTGATTGCCTATAATTCCCGTCTGGAAGCTATGGTAAAACCTGCATTGGATACCATGCAGACTATGCCCAGTTTTGTATATTTAATCCCGGCTATCATGTTATTCGGGTTAGGGAGCGTACCTGCTGTTTTTGCTACAGTAATTTACTCAACGCCACCCGTTATTCGCTTAACCAGTTTAGCCATAAAAGGTGTGTCTAAAGAAATGGTGGAAGCTGGAAATGCCTTTGGCTCAACGAAATGGCAGATTTTAACCAAGATAGAATTACCTCAGGCCTTTCCTACTATTATGATGGGAATTAATCAGACCACAATGATGGCAATGGCTATGGTGGTAATATCATCTATGATTGGAGCTAAAGGACTGGGGCTAAATGTTCTGCAGGCAATTAACAGAATTAATATCGCTATGGGCTTTGAAGCAGGGATAAGTATTGTTATTCTAGCTATTACCATTGATAGAATTACTCAGGGAATTGCCAATAAGTATAAATACCCAAAATAAGTCAAATTATCAATTTTTTCTAGATAAGAAAACCAAAGGAGTTTAGTCAGCTATGAGTGAAAAGATTAAAATAAAAGTAGAAAAACTAACTAAAATATTTGGGAAAAGACCCAAAGAAATATTAAAACGATTAGCAAAAAATCAAACAAAAAATATTATTTTTAAAGAGACAGGTCATACTGTCGGAGTAAGTAATGCTTCTTTTAACGTAAAAGAAGGGGAAATCTTTGTTATTATGGGTCTATCGGGAAGCGGAAAATCAACCTTGATTCGATGTTTAAATATGTTGAATAAACCTACTGCCGGGGATGTTTATGTGGATGGTGAAAATATTGTTAAATATAACCGTAAGCAATTGAGAGAATTTAGACAGAAAAAGGCTACTATGGTATTCCAGGGTTTTGGCCTTTTTAACCATCGTACCGTAATTGGAAATGTGGAGTATGGTTTAGAAGTTAGAGGAATGGATAAAGAAGAAAGGCATAAAATTGCTAAAGAAACTATTGATTCTGTTGGATTAAATGGATGGGAAGATAAATATATTACTGAATTAAGCGGAGGAATGCAGCAGAGAGTCGGTTTGGCTCGGGCTTTAGCGAATAACCCGGATATCCTATTAATGGATGAACCTTTTAGTGCTTTGGATCCTTTAATTCGCCGGGATATGCAGTTAGAATTATTAGACATTCAAGACAAATTAAAAAAGACCATCGTATTTATTACTCATGATGTAAACGAGGCCTTCAAACTGGGAGATCGCGTAGGGGTGATGAAGGATGCGGAAATTGTACAAATAGGAGTGCCTGAAGATATTCTAAATAATCCGTCTAATGCTTACATCGAAGATTTTGTCAGGGATATTGACCGTTCAAAGGTTCTGCAGGCTAAACATATTATGTTTAAGCCCGGGGCATTGGCAACCCTCAAACATGGATTAAAAGTGGCTATTAAAGAGATGGAAGCGAATGCGATTTCCAGCGTCTTTGTAGTGGATGAGAAACGAAGATTGCAGGGGATTGTAACTATTGATGATGCAATTGAAGGAATAAAGAATAATAAATCTATGCTGGATATTTTAAAACATGATTATTTTACTATTGATGAAGAAACCTATGTGCAGGAGCTGATACCCAAAGCAATTGAAACAAAATACCCAATTGCGGTGGTTAATGAGGATGATAAATTAGTTGGTATCATTGTAAGAGTATCGGTTTTATCCGGACTTGTATAGGATATATTTATGAATTTATTTTATAAGACAAAAGTAAATTTCAGAAACGAACTTAAATTAAAATCTGCCAGATGACCGCTGTACTAACTCAATAATTCAGTAACTTTTTCTCGCTTATTAGCCTAAACATAATTTAGAACTAGAAACACAGATTAAGAGAGAGGAAATGCGTAAAATAAATAAATAATACCCCAAATTAATATTTGAATGTTTTTTTATCTAGCGGGGAATCCCCACCTGTAAAGGCGGGGACGAGAGCAAATTCCCAGCAAATCGGGACAGACGATAGTCTGTTAAAGTGGGTACCACGCCTGTATTTGTATATAATATTTCTATATATTTTAAAGAACTCTAAATATTATTATTTAATTATTTAAATATCTCTGTGCCTTGAAACCATTATATTATAAAGTTTTTTATCATAGATTCGATTATTGCTTAATAAAAAATTTAACATTTACCTTGATATAATATTTCGTGTACGATATAATTATAAAAAAATAATGTTGGTGTAAATAGAATGGATAAAAATCATACAACAAGCGAAAAAGTTTTAATTACCTTAAGACAAATAATAAGAGCGATAGACATTCAATCAAAATATTTATATAAGTGCTATGGTCTAAGCGGACCTCAACTCATTATTTTACGAGAACTCTCCGGTGTACCAGAAATTTCTATCGGTCACTTAGCTAAAGAAATAAGCTTGAGTCAGGCAACTGTTACAGATATCCTGGATCGCTTGCAAGATAAAGAATTTATTATTAGACAAAGAGATAATTATGACAAAAGAAGAGTATTTATAAAAATCACCGAAAAAGGAAAAATAGCCATGGCCATTGGGACAAAACCTTCTCTTTTAAACGAAAATTTTACTCAAAGGTTCAATCAACTGGAAGACTGGGAACAAACCCTTATTCTTTCTACGATTCAAAGAATTGCTTCCATGATGGAAGCTGAAAAATTAGCCAAAAAAGATTTACAAAAAAAGTTGGAAAAATTCAAAGTAGATAAAATATAAAAGGGAGGAAGAGCAAAACAGAATGGAAATTTCTTTTATGGAATTCTTGGGCTATTACCAGGGAATAATTTTAAAAGAATTACTAAGGCACTTAGAAATAATTGCCATTAGTATTCCGATATCGCTTATTGTAAGTATTCCGTTAGGTTTCTATATTTCCCCCCGACCTAAGCTGGCTAAGTTTGTTATTTATATTACCAGTATTTTAATGACCATACCGAGTCTGGCTTTATTTGGTTTTATGGTTATTTTATTAGCACCACTTAAGTTGGGATTAGGGATGGTCCCGGCAATTATTGCTATAGCTTTATATTCACTTCTTCCCATTACCAGAAATACATATATAGGCCTCAATCAAGTTCCCCAGGGAATGATAGAAGCGGCTAATGGTATGGGGATGTCCAGTAAACAAATTTTATGGAAAATAAAAATTCCTTTATCAATACCAGTAATTATGGCCGGTATTCGTAACGCTATTGTATTGGGTGTCAGTGTTGCTACTTTTGCTTCTCTGGTAGCTGCCGGTGGGTTGGGTTTTTTTATCTTCGCTGGAATCGGTCGTTCTAATTTAAAAATGGTATTGGTTGGAGCCATCCTGGTTTCCGCCTTAGGAATTGGGGTAAATTACTTTTTACTTACGGTAGAAGATTGGGTTACTCCTAAAGGTTTAAAAATTAAAAGATAAAAGAAAAGGAGAATCCTGCTATGATTGAATTAATTAATGTAACCAAAAAATTTGGGGAAAAAGTAGCAGTTAATAATCTTAGTTTAAATATTGAAAAAGGAAAACTAACTATGCTTATTGGTCCTTCCGGTTGCGGAAAAACTACAACTATGAGAATGATTAACCGCCTGACACCATACAATAAAGGAGATATTAAATTAAACGGGGTTTCGATCAATAAAATAGACCCGGTAAAATTAAGAAGAAGTATTGGATATGTGATTCAAGAAATAGGCCTTTTCCCCCACTTCACTGTTTACGATAATATTGCTACTGTACCGCGTTTACTAAAATGGGATGAAAAGAAAATTAAAAAAAGGGTAGAAGAATTATTGGATATAGTAACCCTGGATATTAATTTTGCCTATAAATATCCCCTACAACTTTCCGGAGGAGAAAGACAAAGAGTGGGTCTAGCCAGATCCTTGGGTGCTGATCCGGAAGTCTTACTAATGGATGAACCATTTGGAGCAATCGATCCAATAAATCGCTTAAAATTACAAGATTCCTTTCTGGAAATCCAGGAAGAAATTAAGAAGACTATTGTTTTTGTAACCCATGATATCAATGAGGCTATCAAATTAGGAGATAAAGTCGCTATTATGAAGGATGGTAGTTTGATTCAATATGACAATCCATCCGAGATATTGGCTAACCCTGCAAATAAATTTGTGGAAAAATTGCTGGGACAAGAGCGAAGCATCAAAGCCCTTTCCCTAAAAAAAACAAAGGACTTTATTCTTAAAGATAATTTTGTTACTGTCTCTGATGAAGAGACAGAAAGAGAAATAACTAAAAAACTTCAGGAAAAGAAAGCAAACATAGCTTTTGTTCTGGATAAAGACAATAAGCTTATAGGCCGTTATTGGCTGGAGAAATCTAAAAAGAATGAACAAGTAGAAATTAACTTTGATGATAGCCCCGTTTTTGCAGAAAGAAATAACACTTTAAGCGAAACCCTTTCTACAATGTTAGAAAGTGGTGAAAAATTATTGCCTGTAGTTAACCGGAAAAAAATATTTGTAGGGATAATTAAATTAAACAATATATTTGAAGAAGTTAACAAATAAAAACATAATAACTGGAGACATTCATGATATTCCTTAATTATTTTCTCGAAAATTATAATAAAATTTTCAGATTATCTCTTCAACATTTCTGGCTTTTTATAATATCACTCATTATTGCAATAATTATAGGAGTAACTTTGAGCATAATAGCTACAGAAGAAGGAAGAGAAAAGATTGGAAAAGTAATTATTTCTATTACCGGGGCAGCCCAGGCAGTCCCCTCTATTGCGGTTATTGCTTTAGTATTTATTTATGTGGGTATTGGCGCAACACCAGCAATTATTTCTCTAATTATTTATAGTCTGGTACCTATTGTTTTTAATGCTACTTCGGGGATTCTCAGTGTTAACAAAAATATAATAGAAGCAGGTAAAGGGATGGGGTTTACCCGTAATCAGATTTTATGGAAAATAAAGATTCCCATTGCTATACCGGTTATTATGGGGGGGATCCGCAGCGCATCTACTATTATTATAGGGACAGCTGTTGTTGCCTCGCTTATAGGAGGAGGTGGACTTGGTGATTTAATTTTTATCGGGTTAAAACTTAATAAACCCGAAGCTCTTTTTGCAGGCGCATTTTGTTCAGCTTTAATGGCTATTATTGTAGATATAATTTTAGCCCGGGTTGAAAAAACAATAACCCCAAAAGGGCTAAAAGCAACAAAATAAAAAAATAAAAGGAGAAAAAAAATGAAGAAATTTACAATTTTACTTGTCGTGATTTTTTTACTGGTTGGAACTATTGCCACTTTCGCTCTGGCAAAGAAAGAAATTACAGTTGGTGCTAAAGACTTTACCGAACAATATGTTTTAGGAAATATAATGTCAATTTTATTAGAAAACAGCGGGTTTGAAGTATCAGAAAAATTTGGAACTGGTAGTGCAATTACCCGAGAAGGATTGACATCCGGACAGACTGATCTATATGCAGAATATACCGGAACTGCTTCTTTGGTTTACTTAAAACACGAAGAAGTAATTACCGACCCAGTAGAATTATATAATAAAGTAAAAACAGAAGATTTAGAAAAGAACGGTATTGTCTGGTTAGATCGCTCCAAAATAAATAATACCTATGCCATTGCTCTTACTAAAGAGCAGGTAGCAGAAATTGGTGGTACCTTATCTGACCTTGCTGAATATGTTAATCAACATCATGATCTTCTCTGGGGAATTGACCATGAATTCGCTGAAAGGGTGGATGGTTTACCAGGTTTGGCTGAGCATTATGGTATGAATATTAACAAAGAAAATATTAGAACAATGGATATAGGCTTAACCTATGAAGCATTAGATCGAGGACAAACTGATATAACCATGGTTTTTGCTACTGATGGTAAAATCAAAAAATATGGTCTCCAAGTATTAAAAGATGACCAACAATTTTTCCCGGTATACAACATCTGTGTCAATGTAAGAGAAGAAGTCCTGAATAAATACCCGGAAATCAGGGAAATTTTAAAACCAATTTCTGAACTGGATGATGTAACTATGACAGAATTAAATTATCAAGTCGACGCTACCGGCTTACCGGCAAAATTAGTCGCTAAAAATTTCTTAAAAGAAAAAGGGTATATAAAATAATCAAACTTGGAATTTTCCAAACTAAGATTTAAAGTTAAAGCACTTCCTGGAAAATCCGGGAAGTGCTTTTTTTAAAAAACAACTTTTTAAATAAAAAAATAAATACTAAAAATCTTAATAAAATTATAAAGGAGATTTTTATGAGTGGTATTGTTGCTGCTTTTGGCAACCCAAAACTATCTGAAATTCAACAGATGCAAGAAACAATTAAATATAGGGGTAAATATACTTCCGGTATCTTTCAAAAAAAAGATGTTATTTTAGGACAAAATTATTTTGAAGTAGATAAGGGCAGAAAAGGTTTAATGGATATACCAGTCCATTCCTCGGAAGATTCGGAAACCAGAATCTGTTATGATGGGCAAATGGGAAATTGGGAAACCTTGGCTCAACAATTCGGGGTTAAAAATGAACCATTTATCGAAGAAAGAATTCTACTCACTTTATTTAAAAAATACGGAAAAGGCATGCTGGAATATCTTAAAGATACTATTTTTGCTTTTATCATTTCTGACGGTAAAAAATTGCTGGCCGCCCGTGATATTCTAGGAGTAAAAACCTTGTTCTACGGTTATAAGAAAAATTCCGATACAATTTATTTCTCCACCGAACTAAAAAGTCTTATTCAAATTACCAGCGATGTCTACGAATTTCCCCCTGGTCATTACATGGATAATTCCGGTCAATTAAAAAAATTTGGTAAATTGCCTGCACTTGTAACCGGTAATATGGAAAATGAAAAGATCGATAATATTACTCAAACCCTGCTCAATATGATTGAAGAAAGCTTTTGCCGCCGAGTAGAGTTAAAATATAAAATAGGTTGTTTGTTAAGCGGGGGATTAGATAGCAGCATCATCGCCAGTGTTTTTAATAAATTTAACATAAAAAACAATGGTCCTGGAGCAAGAATTAAAACTTTTTCTGTAGGAGTAGGAGAAAGTGAGGATTTAAAATATGCCAGGTTAATGAGTAAACATATTAACTCGGAACACTATGAAGTAAAAGCTATAGTTTCAGAAGTTATTAATATATTACCTCAAGTAATTTATTACCTGGAATCATTTGATCCTTCTCTGGTACGTAGTGCTATATCTAATTTCCTTATTTCCCGCTATGCTAATTCCCAAGGAATTCAAGTACTCCTTTCCGGAGAAGGGGGAGATGAACTGTTCGGTGGATATGCACATTTTAAAGACTCGAGTAGGAAAAATATATTTAAACAACAGAAAGAAACCTTAGAAGCTCTACATAATAATGCAGCTCTAAGATTGGATAGAATGAACTCTTGTCATTCCATCAAGGTTATTACTCCTTTTATATCCGAAGAATTATTAAATTTTGCCCTGGAAATACCGATAAAACACAAAATTAAAAAAATAGATAATGGTAACATGATCGAAAAATGGATTTTACGAAAAGCTTTTGAAGAACAATTACCGGCCCCTATTACCTGGAGAACAAAACAGGAATTCTCCAAAGGGTCCGGTTCGGCCAATGTATTAAAAAATTATTTTAATGAAATTATTCCGAATAAAGAATTTCTGGAAGAAAAAAAGAAATACCCTCTTGTTCGGAATAAAGAAGAGCTTTACTATTTTCGCATATTTATCAAATATTTTGGAGATGGAAAAGCAATTCAGACTGTAGGACAATGGGATCTTACTTAAAAATAAGGTGGTATGAATGTAGATAAACACGGCGTAGTCTATTATTCCCCCACCTATAATTGGAGTCACGAAGATGTAATGGCCTACATAGAGAATTTTAATATCAAGTTGCCACCTTTATACAGATGGACTAACGGATTTCAAGTGGGGACCGGCCGGCCCCTGGGCCGCCCGAGAACATACCGGTTCTATGCAAAAAGGATGGGAAGAGGTTTACAATATTAACCCCTCAATAGTCGAAAAGGCAGTAAGACATATAACCTCTGTAGCAAAGTTTTTGGAAAATTCAAAATAAATTAACAAAACAGAAGGATTTAAAAAAAATTAAAAGAGGTAAAATTAATTATGCCAAAATATGAATGTCCGGACTGTCATAGAAAATTTCTTTACCGGTTTCTTCCTAAATTTTGTCCTTATTGCCGTGGTAAACTAAATGAAATAAATTCTGATGTTCAGAAAAAGCCAGATAAACGGAAACAAAGAAAAGATATTAAGAAAAGGAAATAATTAAATGAAAATGAATTTTGATGATCCTATACGGGATGGGGTCGCAACCGTTGTAGTGATGACGATATTGATTTACCTGATAAGTAAAATTTATTGATAAAATCCCGGTGATCCGGTTTTTTCTTTTGTATCCCTTTATCGGGTTGCCGTCCCCTGCTCCTTGGGTCTTAAAGTGTTTCTCTCCGGGGAGCATCTCTTTAAAAAAATAATGGTATTAGCTTGATAGCATTTTTTAGTCAATCATAGGATATCAGGAAGGTTAAAGAATGGATATAAAACTTACACAATTAAGATAATTAAGGCTATAAGACCACGGGCTTATAAATTAAAAATATTTGATACCAATAATAAAATGATTGCATTTATTAATTTCAATGATAATTTCGAAGGTCTAATTAACTATATTTTATGATTTTTAAAAATAAATAATATTTTTTTAAAAGTTTGCAGGAATTCGGGGTAGCTAAGGAGTATAATTATAAAGAAGTACATCGTATATAGTATATCGTATATCGCGAGGAAAGTAGTGAAGAGTAATAAGTGATAAGTAATTAGTAATAAGTTTCAGTTTGCAAGTTGTGGGTTTTCTTTGTTTTGTCATTACGAGGAATGAATAAGCCTGCCCCAGCGAAAGCAGGGGAAGTAATCTCAACCCGGGATTGCTTCGTTCCCTGAGGTCACTCGCAAAGACAGTTTCGTGGATATCGTGTTAAACTTTTACGCAATACGATATAAAAAGGAGGTAGATAATTTCGATGTTAAAAGAAAGGAATATTCTTAGGATTAAATTGTGGTTATTTGTATTGATATTTTTAATCATTTTTTCCGGAGTAAGTATGGCACAGGAGGCAGCTAAGGATTCGGAATATCTGCAAAAAATTGTTCTTTGTAAAGATATTCTGGAAAAGAACCCACTGCGACAGACCAATTTTTTCTTTCCCCAGGATGAGAAAGTAGTTACCTGGTTCAGGTTTTCCTATGATTCTCCAGAAAATTTTGTGCTAAAATGGGAATGGATTACCCCTCAGGGGAAATTATATCACCGGGGAGAACTGGAGATAGAAGCCGGTAGTTATAGTAATTACCGCACCTGGCATTGGATAAAGATTAAGGGTAATTATGCCTCTCAATTACCAGGAGAGTGGAAAGTAAAAGTGTATATTAATGATACTTTTTTAGCAGAGAGGAATTTTTTTATCGTGGGTCCTCTTTAAGGCATGAAAAAAAAATTTAATTTATTGTTGATTAATCCTTGGATTTATGATTTTACGGCTTATGATTTCTGGTCTAAACCCTTGGGGCTATTATATATCGCCAGCATCTTGAGGGAACAGGGTTATAAGATTAGTTATATAGATTGTATGGACCGTTATAATCAGGAGGTTCTAAAACTACAGAATAGGGAATTTCCTAAAAAAGATGAATTTGGCCGGGGTCCTTTCTATAGAGAAGAAGTCAAAAAACCTGCAATTTTAAAAGATATACCTCGACGATATAGCAGGTATGGGATTAGTGAAGAAATTTTTCTGAATAGATTAAAAAAGTTTCCTTTGCCCCAGGCAGTATTGATTACCTCTATTATGACCTACTGGTATCCGGGAGTGTTCAGGGCGATAGAGAAAATTAAAGAAATTTTTCCCGGCATTCCCGTAATTTTGGGAGGTGTCTATACTACTTTATGTTTTGAGCATGCTTCTAAATTTTCTGGCGCTGATTATGTAATAAAAGGTAACAATATAAGAGATTGGTTGAAAATATTAGAACAGCTTAGCGGGAATATAAATGACTATTCAAAATACGAAAAAGGATTAGATTGCCTGCCTTATCCGGCCTGGGACCTCTATTCCAATCTTGATTATATCTGTATCTTATCCTCTAGGGGTTGCCCTTATCGCTGCAGTTATTGTGCTTCCTTTAAAATAAATCCCAAGCTGGAGTTTAGAGATCCCGAAGAGACAGTTAAAGAAATAGAATATTGGAACAAGAAAAGAGGAGTAAGAGATTTTGTTTTTTATGATGATGCCTTATTGATAAATTTGGAAGATAATTTTCTGCTTATCTTAGAGGGATTAATCAATAGAAAACAGGCCATTAGGCTCCATACTCCTAACGGCGTTCATGCCCGAATGATAAATAAAAAAATAGCCGTTAAGATGTACCAGGCAGGGGTAGAGACCATTAGGTTAGGATTTGAGACAGTAGATCCCCGGGTCCAATTAGAGACAGGGGGGAAGGTAAATAATCTTGAATTTAAGAAGGCAGTGAATTGCCTCTTGGAAGCAGGATTTAAATCTTCTCAGATCGGGGCTTATCTTTTAATCGGAATACCCGGACAGAATATCCAGGAAATTATTGATTCTATTCGTTTTGTAATAGATTGTGGCGCCCATCCGCGTTTGGCAAAGTTTTCGACCATTCCGGGCACAAAGGTCTGGGATGAAGCCAAAACCTATTTTAATTTAGAGGGAGAGATTGACCCCCTTTTTCATAATGATGCACTTTTACCTTATTTGTCACCGAATATTACAGATAAAGTCTACCAGCAGATAAAATCGATAGCAAAAATATAAATGACACAAGCTAAATGTGCTATAATTGAAATAAAATGTACCATAGATTTTCGAATATAATAATTGGAGGTGATTTAAAAAATAGGTTATCCTCAGACTATAAAAGCAAACAAGGATAAGAAACAAAAGTTAACAAAAATAGCATACATAAATTAGTAGATGTGGATATTTTATAAAGCATTCAATATTATAAGGAGGAGAAACGAATGGAGCTGTTAAAGGTCTCATCTAAGTCGAATCCTAAAGCAGTAGCCGGTGCCTTAGCAGGAGTAATGCGGGAAGAAGGAAAAGCAGAACTACAAGCAATTGGGGCAGGAGCGGTAAATCAGGCAGTTAAGGCGATTGCTATTGCTCGAGGTTTTACCGCAAGTAGTGGTGTTGATTTAGTCTGTATACCGGCTTTTGTAGATGTAGAAATTGAAGGAGAAGAGAGGACTGCTATTAAATTTTTGGTTAAACCCGGATAAAAGATGATATTTCCGATGTTACTCCAGGTGAAAAGTGATAAGAAGATTTAAGAAGTTATTAAAAATAAGGGATTGGTTTAGAAAGTAATTTATAGCAAAAGCGACTTAATAGAAAAAGAAAATTAAAAAAATATTATAGTAAAGGGGGAGGGTTAAGGTTAGTATGGATAAAAAAAATGAGAAAATAGAAAAAATAGAGGATGTAACTACCCAGAAAACCGAAAAAATAGCTGGGGAAATAAAGAAAGAAGAAAAGAAAGAAGAAAAAGTTAAGGCCAAGGAAATTTTGGGAGAAGTTAATATCGTACCTGAGGTAATAGCGACCATAATTAGCAGAACAGTAATCGGCATACCTGGAGTGGCTGGATTAGCTACTCGCGCCAAAGGCGGGATAGGAACTTTATTGGGGACCAAAGAATTAGAAAAAGGGATAAATGTTGATCTTAGAGAAAACAAAGAAGTTTCTACCACTATTTCGGTTATTTTAGAGTATGGTTCCATAATAATTGATGTAGCTAAAGAAATTCAGAAGAAGGTAAAAGGGGAGTTAGAAACCAAAACCGGACTTAAGGTTACCGGGATAAATGTAAACATTCAGGGTGTGCATATAGAAGAAAAGAAGTAGTTAATATATCAAAGGAATAGGCCTATCAGGTTTTAAAAATTACCTGGATAGGCCTATTTACATTTAACTTGTTAGTATAATCAAAATATTTTATTATTTTACTTTACCTTTTAATTCCTTTCCTGCTTTAAAGAAAGGTACGTTCATAGCCTTTACTTGGATTTTTTCGCCAGTACGTGGATTTCTTGCTATTCGAGCATCTCTATGTCTTACACCAAAAGTTCCGAAACCTACCAATCTAACTGCATCGCTTTTTGCTAAACAATCAGTAATATTTTCAAATACACACTCAACAGCTATTTTAGCTTCCCGTTTAGTACAACCAACATCGCCTGCTACCTTATCGATTAATTCACCTTTGTTCAATATTTTCACCTCCTTTCGTTTTATAACGGAATGCCCTACAAAAATAGGGGTAGAATATAAGTAATTTTAAGCATCTCGTTCTACTACTAATATAGTATACGACAAGTATTTTAAAAATCCTTCTTTTTTTTGAAATTATTTTTTAATTTTTTTAAGAAAAAACAGCGTTTCTAAGCATTTTTAGCAAATTTAATCTAAATTATCATTCATGAGCTAGTTTTCTTATATATAAAATAGGAATATGTTAAACAATTATAGAAGAAATTGCTATATATTGCAAGCGTTTTAACTCATTGAGGGTAATTTAGTTGTAATAAAAGTCCCAAAATCTTTAGTTATGTTAGGGTTCTAAGTGTTTAGCAAGGAAAAAAATTTAGTATCTCTTTGATTTTACGGGATATTTTTGCTTATTTTTTATGGTATAATAAACAATAAGTGGTATGCTGCAAAGCTTGTAATAACAGATTATCATAAGAAGGGATAGTAATTTGAATTTTTACGCGATACGCGATTCGCAATACGAAAATAAAAAGGAGGTTTTAGAAATGTTAAGAAGTGTATTGTTTCAGAAAAGAGGAAAAATATTTGCCTGCTTTTTTGTTGCTTTAAT
>Ga0209386_1000745_pt1 | contig 14914 bp, 13 predicted proteins | sample NGEPertwo_FD_184510 | JGI IMG/M metagenome (GOLD analysis project Ga0209386, IMG submission 184510) | Arctic peat soil microbial communities from the Barrow Environmental Observatory site, Barrow, Alaska, USA - NGEE Permafrost154B-two... | ecosystem: Environmental > Terrestrial > Soil > Wetlands... | reverse complement strand
TGCAGGCCGCGCCGCACATCGACGCGCTGTGGAACCACGACGACGACCAGGGTGTCGGGGTGATGGCCGCGATCGAGGACGCCGACCGCGACGAGTTCGTGATGGTCGGTGGCGCCGGGTCGCAGCAGGTCATGGAGGCCATCAAGGCCGACGACAGCGTGCTCAAGGCCACCGTCATCTACCCCTCGACCCAGGCGGCGGACGGCATCCGGCTGGCCCGCCTGATCGTCCAGGGCAAGGCCCTCGGTGACCTCGTCGAGGTCGAGGTGCCGCGCACGGTGCAGCTGTTCGCACCCGTGGTGACCAAGGAGAACGTCGACCAGTACCTGCCGACCGCCTTCGAGTCCTGACAACCCGCGGTGCCGTGCGGGGCGCTCTCACGCCCCGCACGGCACCCGACCCAGGCGATCTGCCAGCACGGAACGACACACGAGTGAGGGAGCCAGCGATGGCCGAGCAGGAGGTCCCCCGGCTGGGCGTCGGGATGGTCGGGTACGCGTTCATGGGGGCCGCGCACTCGCAGGCGTGGCGGGTCGCCCCACGGTTCTTCACCCTCCCCATGCGTCCCGAGATGACGGCGGTCTGCGGCCGCAACGGGCCCGCTGTCGAGGAAGCGGCGGCCCGGTTGGGCTGGGCGAGCTGGGAGACGGACTGGCGCCGTCTGCTCGAGCGTGACGACGTCGACCTGCTCGACGTGTGCACGCCCGGCAACACACATGCGGAGATCGCCATCGCGGCGCTCGCGGCCGGTAAGCACGTGCTGTGCGAGAAGCCGCTCGCCAACACCGTGGCGGAGGCCGAGGCGATGACCCGGGCCGCGGCGTCGGCTCCGAACGGCGCCAAGGCCATGGTGGGCTTCACCTACCGCCGTGTCCCCGCGATCGCACTGGCCCGGCAGATCGTCGCCGAGGGCCGGATCGGAACCTTGCGCCACGTGCGCGCGCAATACCTGCAGGACTGGATCGCCGACGAGCAGGCGCCGCTGTCCTGGCGCCTCGACCGCGAGGTGGCGGGCTCCGGCTCGCTCGGGGACATCGGCGCGCACATCGTCGACCTCACCCAGTTCATCACCGGCGACCGGATCACCGGCGTGAGCGGCCTGCTCGAGACCTTCGTGCACGAACGGCCGGTGGCGAGCGAGTTCTCCGGCCTGCACGGCTCGGCCGGGGCCGAGCGCGGCCCGGTCACGGTGGACGACGCAGCGGTGTTCATGGCGCGCTTCGCCGGGGGCGCCATCGGCACGTTCGAGGCGACGCGCTTCGCGTGGGGCCGCAAGAACGCGATCCGCATCGAGATCAACGGCTCGCGCGGGTCGCTGGCCTTCGACTTCGAGGACATGAACGTCCTGCACTATTTCGATGCGACCGAGGGTTCGCGCCTCGGCGGCTTCCGGCGCATCGTGGTCACCGAGCCCGAACATCCATACATCGCAGCCTGGTGGCCGGCCGGCCACGTGCTCGGTTACGAGCATGCGTTCACCCACCAGGTGGTCGACCTGATCGGCGCCCTGGTGGCCGGCGAGCAGCCGACCCCCTCGTTCGCGGACGGGCTCGCCGTGCAACGGGTGCTCGACGCCGTCGAGCGGAGCGCGGCCGCCGACAGCAGCTGGACCCTCGTGGCGACCGACTGACAACCGCACCGACCAAGGAGAAGTGAGATGGCACGACCGATCACGCTGTTCACCGGTCAGTGGGCGGACCTGCCCTTCGAGGAGGTCGCACGGCTGGCGTCCGAGTGGGGCTATCAGGGTCTGGAGATCGCCTGCTGGGGCGACCACCTGGACCCCTGGCAGGGCGCCGAGGACGACGCCTACATCCAGGCCAAGCTCGACCTGCTCGAGCGGTACAACCTGAAGGTGTACGCGATCTCCAACCACCTCAAGGGTCAGGCCGTCTGTGACGACCCGATCGATCAGCGGCACCGCGACATGCTCTCGGACCACATGTGGGGCGACGGCGACCCGGAGGGCGTGCGGCAGCGCGCCGCCGAGGAGATGAAGCTCACCGCGCGCACCGCGGCGCGGCTGGGTGTGAAGACCGTGATCGGGTTCACCGGCTCGGCGATCTGGAAGTACGTCGCGATGTTCCCGCCGGTCTCCACCGAGCTGATCGACGCGGGCTACCGCGACTTCGCCGACCGCTGGAACCCGATCCTGGACGTGTTCGACGAGGTCGGTGTCCGGTTCGCCCATGAGGTGCACCCCAGCGAGATCGCCTACGACTACTGGACGACGGTGCGCACCCTCGAGGCGATCGGGCACCGCGAGGCCTTCGGGCTGAACTGGGACCCGAGCCACTTCGTCTGGCAGGACCTCGACCCGGTCGGCTTCCTGTGGGACTTCAAGGACCGGATCTACCACGTGGACTGCAAGGACGCGAAGCGCCGGGTCGGCAACGGCCGCAACGGCCGGCTGGGCTCCCACCTGCCGTGGGCCGACCCGCGTCGGGGCTGGGACTTCGTCTCGACCGGTCACGGTGACGTGCCGTGGGAGGACTGCTTCCGGATGCTCAACACGATCGGCTACGAGGGCCCGATCTCGGTCGAGTGGGAGGACGCCGGGATGGACCGCCTGGTCGGTGCGCCGGAGGCGCTGGCGTTCGTGCAGCGCCTGGCCTTCGACCCGCCCTCGGCATCCTTCGACGCCGCCTTCAGCACCCGCTAGCCGGTCGCCACCCACGGTGCGACGCGCCTCGCCCACCCAGCGGTCCAGTCGCAGACGGTGCCACGACCTGGCCGCCAGGAGCGGGGCAGGTCAGACTGGGGGCATGATCTCCCAGCCCCGTGCCGAGGCCCTTCGCGATGCCGGCCTGCGGTGGACGCCCGCTCCGGGCGACCGCTTCGTCATTCCGCAGCCCGCCCTCAGCGGCGAGGTCTTCACGTTGAGCGAGATGACCATCGAGGCTCGCGAGTACCCGACCGGCACCGTCCTCGGCTTCAACGGGACCACCGAGTGGGCGCTGGACTCCGTCGCCAAGGAGGAGGCGCTCTGGCTCCCGCGCGAGGACCAGCTCCGCGAGCTCCTCGGCCGGACCTTCGTCTCGCTGCGGCAGGAGGACGGTGCGGGTCGTGAACCCAGCCACACGGTCAGCACCCGCGGACCGGGCGGGGAGCGGGAGTTCACGGCGCGGATTGCCGAGGACGCCTACGCCGACGCCCTGCTGGCCCTGATCGCCCATGCGCTGGACGCCGCGCAGGTGTGACGCCGCAGGCTTGAGGGGCTCGATGGCGAAACCGGCCGGACACAGCCCGACACTAGACTCGGGCCCATGTCCACCATCTCCCGCGAGGAGGTCGCGCGCCTGGCCGGCCTCGCGCGGATCGACCTGACCGACTCCGAGCTGACCCGGCTGGCGGGCGAGCTCGACGTCATCGTGCAGGCGGTCGCAACGGTCAGCGCGGTCGCCACCGACGACGTGCCGGCCACCAGCCACCCGATGCCGCTGAGCAACGTGCTGCGCGAGGACGAGGCGAGCGAGCCGCTGCCGGTGCTGGACGCTCTTGCCGCGGCCCCGGCAACGGAGGGCGGCCGGTTCGCCGTCCCGCGGATCCTCGAGGAGGACTGATGGGCGACCTGATCCGGCGCAGCGCCGCCGACCTGGCCACCGCCCTGCGGTCCGGTGAGGTGAGCAGCGTCGAGGTGGCCCAGGCGCACCTGGACCGGATCGCCGCCGTCGACGGCGCGGTGCACGCTTTCCTGCACGTCTGCACGGACGAGGCGCTGGCCACCGCGCGCGAGGTCGACGCCCGCCGGTCCGCCGGCGATGAGCTGCACCCGCTGGCCGGTGTGCCGATCGCGGTCAAGGACGTGGTCGTGACCAAGGGGATCCCGAGCACAGCGGGGTCCAAGATCCTGCAGGGCTGGATCCCGCCGTACGACGCCACGCTGGTGGAGCGGCTCAAGGCCGCCGGCATGCCGATCCTCGGCAAGACCAACATGGACGAGTTCGCGATGGGCTCCTCCACCGAGCACTCGGCCTACGGGAACACCCACAACCCCTGGGACCTCGACCGGATCCCCGGCGGCTCCGGTGGAGGCAGCGCGGCCGCCGTCGCCGCCTTCGAGGCCCCGCTGGCGATCGGCACCGACACCGGCGGTTCCATCCGCCAGCCGGCCGCCGTCACCGGGACCGTCGGGACCAAACCGACGTACGGCGGCGTCTCGCGGTACGGGCTGATCGCGCTCGCGTCCAGCCTTGACCAGGCGGGACCGGTCAGCCGCACCGTGCTCGACGCCGCGCTGCTGCACGAGGTGATCGGCGGGCACGACCCACGCGACTCCACCTCGCTGACCGACCCCCTGCCCGACCTGGTCGGCGCCGCCCGGCTCGGAGCCAACGGCGACCTGACCGGGGTGCGGGTCGGCGTCGTGCACGAGCTGAACGGCGAGGGCTACCAGGCCGGCGTCCGGGCCCGGTTCGAGGAAGCCCTCGACCTGCTCCGTGGTGCCGGGGCCGAGGTGGTCGAGGTCGGCTGCCCGCACTTCGTGCACGCGCTGGCGGCGTACTACCTGATCCTGCCGAGCGAGGCGTCCAGCAACCTGGCCCGCTTCGACGGCATGCGGTACGGGCTGCGGGTGGAACCGAGCGACGGCCCGGTGACCGCCGAGCGCGTGATGGGCGCCACCCGTGGCGCCGGGTTCGGCGACGAGGTCAAGCGCCGGATCATCCTGGGCACCTACGCCCTCTCGGCCGGGTACTACGACGCCTACTACGGCAACGCCCAGAAGGTGCGCACCCTGGTCCAGCGCGACTTCGCGGCGGCGTTCGACCAGGCGGACGTCCTGGTGTCGCCGACGGCTCCCACCACCGCCTTCAAGCTGGGGGAGAAGCTGGACGACCCGATGGCGATGTACCTCAACGACGTCGCGACCATCCCGGCGAACCTGGCCGGCGTCCCGGGCCTCTCCTTGCCGTCCGGTCTTGACCAGGGTCTGCCGGTGGGGTTCCAGGTGCTCGCACCGGCCCGGGCCGACGATCGGCTGTACCGGGTGGGCGCCGCCCTGGAGATGCTGCTCGAGCAGCGGTGGGGCGGGCCCCTGCTGGCACAGGCCCCCGAGCTGGCGGTGACCGCATGAGCACGGCCCCTGACCTGGTCGACTACGACGACGCGGTCGCGCGCTACGACCCGGTGATCGGCATCGAGGTGCACGTCGAGCTCGGCACAGCCAGCAAGATGTTCGACGGTGCCCCCACCGTGTTCGGCGCACCGCCGAACACCCAGGTCACGCCCGTCTCGCTGGGACTGCCCGGGTCGCTCCCGGTGGTCAACCGGACGGCCGTCGAGTCGGCGATCCTGATCGGTCTGGCGCTGAACTGCCAGATCGCCGAGGTCTGCCGGTTCGCGCGGAAGAACTACTTCTACCCCGACGTGCCGAAGAACTTCCAGATCTCCCAGTACGACGAGCCGATCGCCTTCGACGGCTGGCTGGACGTCGAGCTCGAGGACGGCACCGTGCTGCGGGTGGAGATCGAGCGCGCCCACATGGAGGAGGACGCCGGCAAGAACACCCACGTCGGCGGCGCCAGCGGGCGGATCCACGGTGCGGAGTACTCGCTGGTGGACTACAACCGTGCGGGGATCCCCTTGGTGGAGATCGTCACCAGGCCGATCGCCGGCGTCGGCGAGCGGGCCCCCGAGGTGGCGCGGGCCTACGTGCAGACGCTGCGCGACATCTTCCGCGGTCTCGGTGTCTCCGAGGCCCGGATGGAGCGTGGCAACGTCCGCGCCGACGTGAACCTCTCGCTGCGCCCCTCGCCCGACGCCCCGTTGGGCACCCGGACCGAGACCAAGAACGTGAACAGCTTCCGCTCCGTCGAGCGGGCCGTGCGCTACGAGATCTGCCGGCAGGCCGCGGTGCTGGACGCCGGCGCGACGGTGATCCAGGAGACCCGGCACTGGCACGAGGACACCGGGACGACCACCCCCGGGCGGGTGAAGTCCGACGCCGAGGACTACCGGTACTTCCCCGAGCCGGACCTGGTGCCGCTGGCCCCGAGCCGGGAGTGGGTGCAGGAGCTGCGTGCCCGCCTGCCGGAGATGCCGGTCGCGCGGTGGCATCGGCTGCAGACCGACTGGGGTTACTCCGACCCGGAGATGCGCGACGTCGTGAACGCGGGAGCGGTGGAGCTGATCGAGACCACTGTCGCCGCGGGTGCCACGCCTGCCGCGGCCCGCAAGTGGTGGATGGGCGAGCTGGCCCGGACGGCCAACACCGAGGGTGTCGACCTCGGGGCCCTGCCGGTCACTCCCGAACAGATCGGTGAGCTGCAGCGCCTGGTGGACTCCGGACGCCTCAACGACCAGCTGGCCCGCCAGGTCCTCGCCGGCGTCCTGGCGGGGGAGGGCTCGCCCCAGGAGGTCGCGGCCGCTCGCGGCCTGGGGATCGTGTCCGACGACGGTGCGTTGCTGGCTGCGGTCGACGAGGCCCTCGCGGCTCAGCCGGACATCGCCGCGAAGGTGCGCGGCGGCAACCTCGGGCCGGTGGGCTCGATCATCGGTGCGGTGATGAAGGCCACCCGCGGCCAGGCCGATGCCGGCCGGGTCCGTGAGCTGGTCATCGAGCGGATCAACCAGGGCTGAGCGACCCGGAGGCAAGCATGGACACGCCCGTGCTGAGTGGCGAGCTGGTCGTCCTGCGTCCCATCCGTGCGGACGACGCCGATGCCATGTGGGACATGGTCAACGACCCCGAGGGCAGGCGCCTGACCGGGACGTCCGCGACCTCCGCCCGGGGACAGGTCGACACCTGGTGCGCCACCGTCGCCGACCGGGAGGGCCGACAGGACTGGGCCATCACGCGGGGCACCGACGAGTACCTTGGTGAGATCGTGCTCAACGAGATCGACCCGCACGACTCCAACGCCAACCTGCGCCTCGCGCTGCGCCCCGGGCAGCGGGGTCGCGGGTTCGGCAGCGAGGGGATCGCGCTCGTCCTCGCGCACGCGTTCGGGGAGGCGCCCGACGGCCTCGGCCTGCACCGGGTCTCGCTCGACGTGCTGAGCATCAACCCGCGGGCCCGGATGCTCTACGAGAGCCTCGGCTTCGTGGTCGAGGGGCGCCTGCGCGAGAGTCACCGGGACGGCGACTTCTGGTGCGACGCGATCGTGATGGCGATTCTCGAGGACGACTACCGGGCGGGGCAGAACCCGCCGGCCTGAGGCCGTCAGCCGACAAGCGAGACGGACGAGTGACCGCCCCGACGACGGGAGAGAATGCCTCGTGCCCACGACGCTGACCATGACCGTTGCCCACCCTGAGGTCCTCGAGGGCCTGCGCGAGGTCGGTGTCCCCGACGGCGTGCGCCTGGCACTGTGGGACATCGCCGAGCGGCCGGAGCTCGACGGGGACCTCGACATCGTCGTCGTGCCGAACTACGGGGCCACCCCCGACCTGCTGCGCCGGGTCGCCGGAGTGCCCGGGCTGCGCCTGGTCCAGCTGCCCAGCGCGGGTTACGAGCACGCTCTCGCCCACATCCCGGAGCACGTGACGGTCTGCAACGGCCGCGGCGTGCACGACGCCGGGACGGCCGAGCTCGCGCTCGCCCTCACGCTGGCCTCCCAGCGCGGCATCGACGACGCCGTCCGTGACATGGCCGACGGGCTGTGGCGGCCGGTGCTGCGCTCGTCGCTGGCCGACCGGCGGGTGATGGTCCTGGGGTACGGGTCGATCGGGGCGGCCGTCGGCCGACGCCTGGAGGCGTTCGAGGCGGACGTCGTGCGGGTGGCGCGGACGGCGCGCGAGGCGCCGGAAGGTCACGTGCACGGGATCGACGAGGTGCACGGGCTGTTGGGCGGCGTCGACGTGGTCATCGCGGTCCTGCCGCTCACCGAGCAGACCGATCGGCTGGTCGATGCCCGGATGCTCGCGGCGCTGCCGGACGGCGCGCTCCTGGTCAACGTCGGCCGCGGCCGGGTGGTGGACACCGCCGCGCTGCTGGCCGAGCTCCAGGCGGGCCGGCTGCGGGCGGCCCTCGACGTGACCGACCCGGAGCCGTTGCCGGCTGACCACCCGCTGTGGCAGGCGCCGAACACGGTGATCACCCCGCACGTCGGGGGCTACACGGACGCGACGACGCCACGCCTGGTGGACCTGCTGCGTCGTCAGCTCGAGGCGCTGGTGGCGGGTCGCGAGCCGCTCAACGTGGTGCGTGCCGGGCTCAGCGGATGGACCGGCACGACGCGCGCTCGATGAGCTCGGTCGGCAGGGTGACGTGCGTCCCGCCCTCGGACAGGCCGTCCATCATCGCGATGAGCAGGCCGATCGCCTCCGAGCCCATCCGCTGGATGGGCTGGGCGATGGTGGTCAGCGGCGGCGACGTGAGCGCCGACTCGGGGACGTTGTCGAAGCCGATCACGGAGAGGTCCTCCGGGACGGAGAGCCCGAGGGACCGCGCGACCTGCATGGTGCGGATGGCCGAGAGGTCGTTGGCCGCGAACACCGCGGTCGGGCGGTCCGCCATGGTGAGCAGCTCGTGCGCCGGGAGGTCCGCGGTCTCGGGTCGGTAGCCGCCGACCCGCATCAGGCCTGGGTCCACCGGGATCCCGGCATCCACCAGCGCCGCCCGGTAGCCCTCCTCGCGCAGCCGGGCCGACTCCAGGTCCGGGCGGCCGCCGAGGAAGCCGATCCGGGTGTGGCCGAGCCGGATCAGGTACTGGGTGGCGAGGATCGCCCCACGCATGTTGTCCGAGTCGACCGTAGTCAGCCCGGAGCGTCCGCGGTGCGGGTCGACGGCCACCACCGGGATGCCCGGGTGGGCGTCCACCACGGTGGGCGTGACGATGATGGCGCCGTCGATCAACGTGCCGCTCAACCGGGACAGGTACCGCCGCTCCCAGCCGACCCCGCCGTGCCGGCCGCCGCCGGAGTAGGCGAGGAGCTCGTAGCCGGTATCGGCGATCGCCTTCGACGTCCCCTTGAGCAGCTCGGTGCTGAAGGGCTCGAACTCCGCGACCAGGATCCCGATCACGTTGGTGCGGGCGCTGCGCAGGCTCCGGGCCACCAGGCTGGACTCGTAGCCGAGGTCGTCGATGACCTCCTGGACCCGTGCGGATGTCGCGACCGCGACGCCGTAGCGACCGTTGATGACCTTGGAGACCGTGGCGATGGACACGCCTGCCGTGCGCGCCACATCGGTGATGGTCACCCTGCTCTGGCCGTTCACGAGCGTGACTCTACCGTTTCGATAACGATATCGAAAACGATTGACACCCCCAAAACGTGCGTGCGAGACTGCCGATGTCCGAGCGTCGACGATGACCTAAGGAACCCAAATCATGGCGAGATTCCGAGCCGGCTCAGCCGTGGCGCTGGGCGTCAGCGTTGCCATGCTGCTGGCCGCCTGCGGCGGAGGCAACACCGAGGGCGGCACTCCCTCCGACAGCGGCCAAGCCGAAGTGACCCTGACCTTCTGGCACAACTCCACCACCGGTGCCGGCCGGGAGTTCTGGGACAACACGGTCGCGGACTTCGAAGCGGCCAACCCGGGCGTGACGATCAACGTCCAGGCCATCCAGAACGAGGACATGGACGGCAAGCTGCAGACCGCGCTCAACACCGGTGACGCGCCTGACATCTTCATGGCTCGCGGTGGCGGCAAGCTCGCGGACATCGTCGAGGCCGGCCTGGCCATGGATCTCACCGACCTGATCGACCCCGCGATCGCGGACGCGGTCGGCGAGGGCGTTCTGAATGCGTTCTCGATCGACGGCAAGGTCTACGGCATGCCGACTGCGGTGCTCCCGGGCGGCATCTACTACAGCCAGGACCTCTTCGACGAGGCGGGCATCTCCGAGCCCCCCACGACCCTGGAGGACGTGAACGCTGCCGTGTCGGCGCTCAAGGACGCGGGCGTCGCCCCGATCGCCCTTGGCGGAAAGGACGCGTGGCCCGCCGCTCACTGGTACTACTTCTTCGCGCTGCGGATGTGCTCGCAGGAAGTGATGAACCAGGCCGCGGCGACGAGGAGCTTCGACGACGCGTGCTGGATGCGGGCCGGTGAGGAGCTCCAGGCGTTCGCTGAGACCGAGCCGTTCAACGAGGGCTACCTCACCACGTCCGCGCAGCAGGGCGCAGGGTCATCGGCGGGTCTGCTGGCCAACCACCAGGCGGCCATGGAGCTCATGGGTGCATGGGACCCGGGCGTGATCGCGTCCCTGACGCCAGACCAGCAGCCGTTGGCCGACCTCAGCTGGTTCCCCTTCCCGGCTGTCGAGGGCGGCGAGGGCGACCCGACCGCCATGATGGGTGGAGTTGACGGCTACTCGTGCCATGTGGATGCGCCGGCCGAGTGCGCGGACTTCTTGAACTTCTTCATGCAGAAGGAGTACCAGGAGGCCTACGCGACCGCGTTCGTCACGCTCCCGGCGAGCCAGGAGGCGCAGGGCGTCGTCACCGATCCCGCGCTCCAGGCGGTCCTTCAGGCGTACAACGACGCCGCCTACGTCTCGGTGTGGCTCGACACCCTGTTCGGTCAGAACGTCGGCAATGCCCTCAACGCGGGTGTCGTCGAGATGCTGGCCGGTAGCGGTACCCCTGAGGACATCGTCCAAGCCGTGAACGACGCGGCGGCTCGGGACTAGCCTGCATCGATGGGTGACTCCCCGGGCGAGAGCTCGCTGTCCATGAAGACCTCGCCTGGAGGCATTCTGACGGCAAGGGACGGCGCCGGTACGGCGCCGTCCCTTGCCCGTCGGCCGCGGCGACGTGCGAAGGCCGATTGGGGGAAGCGCCTCGAGATCGCGTTCCTCTCCGGCCCCGCCATCATCATCTTCCTCGCCTTCGTCATCTTCCCCGTGGTGATGGCGGCGTACTACGGGTTCTTCAGGTGGAACGGCATCGGGCCGGCGACGCATTTCGTCGGGCTGGAGAACTACCTCCTCATCCTCCGGGACGGAAGCTTTCACGACGCGTTGAGGCACAACGGCTTCATCGTCGTGTTGTCCTTGGTCCTCCAGGGCCCGGCGGCCGTCGCCATCGCTCTGCTGCTCAACCAGAAGATGCGTTGGCGTTCGCTCATCCGGGTGTTGATCTTCGTTCCATACGTCATCGCCGAGGTCATCGTCGCCACGGGCTGGAGCCTCATGCTCCAGACCACCGGTGCCGTCAACGGCCTGCTGGACAAGATGGGCCTGTCGGGCTGGACCGTCGACTGGCTCGCCGATCCCAGTGTGGCGATCTGGTCCCTGATGGTCATCATCTCCTGGAAGTACATCGGTTTCGCGGTGATCCTCTTCCTGGCCGGTCTGCAGAGCATCCCCGAGGAGCTGTTCGAGGCCGCTGCGATCGACGGGGCTTCCTACTGGCAGATGCAGCGACGCATCACGCTGCCGCTGCTCGGCCCGACCATCCGCATCTGGGCGTTCCTGTCGATCATCGGCTCGCTTCAGCTCTTCGACCTCGTGTACATCATCTGGGGCCAGTACGTGGCGCCGACGGCCGGTACCTCGACGATGGCGACCTACATGGTCGTCACCGGACGCAACGCCGCCAGCTACGGCTACGGCAACGCGGTCGCGGTCGTACTGTTCCTGATCTCGCTCGCCATCGCCCTGACCTACCAGCGCTTTGTGCTCCGGCGTGACACCGAGGGTGCGCTCACGGAAGGGAAGAAGTGATGTCGGCCGTCTCGACCGCCCCGCCCGCCACGCCTCGGCCGCTCCGGACGAGGAGGCGGCGGAGGGGCTCCCCGATCAGCAGGAGCGGCCCGCTGACCTACCTCGTCGCGTTCGTGTTCGTCGGCATCTGCCTGGCTCCGGTCCTGTACATCATCATCGGCGGGTTCAGAACCAACTCACAGATCACGATGGACCCGTCCGGGTTGCCGGGCCCGTGGGAGGTCGGCAACTACCTCCACGTGCTGCAGAGCTCGATCTTCTGGCGGGAGCTCGGCAACTCCGCGATCGTCGCCGTCCTCACCACCATCGGTGTCGTCGTCCTGGGTCTGATGGCGAGTTACGTGCTCGCGCGCTACAGCTTCACGGGCCGCAGTGCGATGTACGCGCTCTTTGCGGCCGGGCTCATGTTCCCGATGACGGTGGCGATCACGCCCCTGTACATCATGATCCGGGCCCTTGGGCTCATGAACAGTCCCGGCGGCCTCATCCTGCCGCAGATCGCTTTCGCCCTTCCGGTGACGATCATCATCCTCGTGCCATTTCTGCGGGCCATCCCGAAGGAGCTGGAGGAGGCTGCATCGATCGACGGCGCCGGCCGGCTCGGCTTCTTCTTCCGAATGGTGGTCCCGCTCTCGGTCCCGGGTGTGGTGACGACCGGCATCCTGGCCTTCATCGCGAGCTGGAACGCCTACCTGCTCCCGCTGTTCATCCTTAACGAAGAGTCGTCGTACACCCTGCCACTGGGCGTCCAGGCGTTCGCGTCTCAGTACTCCGTGGACACGGCCAGGGTGCTCGCGTTCACGTCGCTCTCGATGATCCCGGCGCTGATCTTCTTCTCGCTGTTCGAGCGCCGCATCGTGGGTGGCCTGACAGGCGCCATCAAGGGCTGAGGGAGGCTCTCGCGGGCAACGAGCGCCCGGGGGGCACGGTGGCGCTCCTGAGTCCGCCGGGAGCACACACCGACGCAGGTGCGGACAACCTCGCTCCCGTCGGTGCGTGCGTCGTGGGCCCGTGCCACAGTGGCCGGCATGAGCGAGATCCTCTCCGACGCGGCAGTCACCGAGCGGGTGGACGGCCGGCACTGGCGGGTCCTGCTGCGCCGCCTGCACGCGACGTTCCGCACCGGATCGTTCGCCGACGGCCTCGTGATGGTGCAGCGGATCGCCGAGCTGGCCGAGCAGGCCGACCACCATCCCGACGTCGACCTGCGGTACGCCGCCGTGCACGTGGTCCTCGTCTCGCACGACGCGGGCGGCCTCACCGAGCGGGACGTCGCCCTGGCCGCGCAGATCAGCGCCGTGGCCGACGAGCTGGGGGTGAGCGCGACGCCGACCGCGCCGCAGGTGCTGGAGATCGCGGTGGACGCCCTGGACATCCCGGCCGTCCGGCCGTTCTGGAAGGCGGTCCTGGGGTACGACGACGACCTGCCGCAGGCCGGGGACCCCGAGCCGGCCCTGATCGACCGGGAGGGGATCGGACCAGCGGTCTGGTTCCAGCAGATGGACGCACCGCGACCGCAGCGCAACCGCATCCACCTGGATGTCACCGTGCCGCAGGACGTCGCCGAGCAGCGCGTCGCAGCGGCGATCGCCGCCGGCGGGCACCTGGTGAGCGACCGCCGTGCGCCGTCGTTCTGGGTGCTGGCCGACGCCGAGGGCAACGAGGCGTGCGTGTGCACCTGGCAGGCGCGGGGGTAGGCGTGCCTAGACTCCCGGCATGACCTCAGGCCCGGACACGCCCGACATCAAGCCCCGCAGCCGCCAGGTGACCGACGGCCTCGAAGCCTCCGCCGCGCGCGGGATGCTGCGCGCGGTCGGGATGGGGGACGAGGACTTCGCCAAGCCCCAGATCGGAGTGGCGAGCTCCTGGAACGAGATCACGCCCTGCAACCTGTCGCTGGACCGGCTGGCCAAGGCCGCCAAGAACGGGGTGCACGCGGCCGGCGGCTTCCCGCTGGAGTTCGGCACCATCTCGGTGTCCGACGGGATCTCGATGGGCCACGAGGGGATGCACTTCTCCCTGGTCAGCCGGGACATCATCGCCGACAGCGTCGAGACGGTGATGCAGGCCGAGCGCCTGGACGGCGCGGTGCTGCTGGCCGGCTGCGACAAATCCCTGCCGGGGATGCTGATGGCCGCCGCCCGGCTGGACGTGGCCGCGGTGTTCCTCTACGCCGGGTCCATCGCGCCGGGCTGGGTCAAGCTGACCGACGGCACGGAGAAGGAGGTCACGATCATCGACGCCTTCGAGGCGGTCGGTGCGTGCGCGCGGGGCCTGATGAGCCGTGCGGACGTCGACCTGATCGAGCGGGCGATCTGCCCGGGCGAGGGTGCCTGCGGGGGCATGTACACGGCGAACACGATGGCGTCGGTGGCCGAGGCGATCGGCATGTCGCTGCCCGGATCTGCGGCGCCGCCGTCGGCGGACCGGCGTCGGGACGCCTTTGCGCTGCGCTCGGGGGAGGCGGTGGTCAACCTGCTGCGGCTGGGCATCACGGCGCGGCAGATCATGACCAAGGACGCCTTCGAGAACGCGATCGCCGTGGTGATGGCCTTCGGAGGGTCCACCAACGCGGTTCTGCACCTGCTGGCGATCGCCCACGAGGCCGAGGTGGACCTGAGCCTTGACGACTTCGCGCGGGTCGCGGCGCGGGTCCCGCATCTGGGCGACCTCAAGCCCTTCGGCCGGTACGTGATGAACGACGTCGACCGGATCGGCGGGGTGCCGGTCGTGATGAAGGCCCTGCTCGACGCCGGGCTGCTGCACGGTGACTGCCTGACGGTGACCGGGAAGACCGTCGCGGAGAACCTCGCCGACATCGCTCCGCCGGACCCCGACGGGAAGATCCTGCGGGCGCTGGACAACCCGATCCACCACTCCGGCGGGATCACGATCCTGCGCGGGTCGCTGGCGCCCGAGGGCGCCGTGGTCAAGTCCGCGGGGTTCGACTCCGACGTGTTCGAGGGGGTCGCGCGGGTCTTCGACCGGGAGCGGGCGGCCCTTGACGCGCTCGAGGACGGCACCATCCGGGCGGGCGACGCCGTCGTGATCCGCTACGAGGGCCCCAAGGGCGGGCCGGGCATGCGCGAGATGCTGGCGATCACCGGGGCCATCAAGGGGGCCGGTCTCGGCAAGACCGTCCTGCTGCTCACCGACGGGCGGTTCTCCGGCGGGACCACCGGCCTGTGCGTCGGCCACGTCGCGCCGGAGGCGGTCGACGCCGGGCCCATCGCCTTCGTGCGGGACGGTGACCGGGTGCGGCTGAACGTCGCTGACGCGACCCTCGACCTGCTCGTCGACGC
>Ga0209386_1000744_pt1 | contig 14934 bp, 13 predicted proteins | sample NGEPertwo_FD_184510 | JGI IMG/M metagenome (GOLD analysis project Ga0209386, IMG submission 184510) | Arctic peat soil microbial communities from the Barrow Environmental Observatory site, Barrow, Alaska, USA - NGEE Permafrost154B-two... | ecosystem: Environmental > Terrestrial > Soil > Wetlands... | reverse complement strand
CTTACAATCATAAATTTTAAACCTAAGAACTTTGCTTCTATTGTCAGCATAGGTACTTTGATTACGGCCCATGAACTTAAGATAATAATAATGTTTTTAATTGATGCACCTTTTTTAAGTAGCATTATACAAAAGGGGAACGCAGCATAGATTGGTCCTGCCGAAACACTTCCAAGAATAAATGAGAGCAAGATTCCTTTTGCCTTCGATTCGTCCCCAAGATGTTTTTCTATCTTTTTTTTTGGAATCCACAAATCAAGAAGTGCTGTTAGTACAAAAACTACAGGCATAATCATTAACATTTCTTTAATGTAGTACCCGCTGCTTTTAATTGAATCAATCCCCATTTGCGGGTTGAAAACAAATATTGCTAAATAAGCAATACTTACAGTAAAAATAAACAGATTATCTTTTACTTTCTTTAAAATCCCCATAAGATTACCCCCATAGTCAAAGATATAATAATGGCAAAAACGAAACTCAAAATATTTCTTGTTAAAGCGAATCTTGTTCCAAATTCTCGCTTCTCAAGAGGAAATGTGACAATTCCTACCATTGTTAAAGTCGTTAAAAATGCCGCTGCCGGCACAATACCTACACCAGAATTTACTAATGTGCCCACCAATGGAAAAGCAATGAAAGCTGGTATTAAAGTAATTGTGCCAAAAGCTGCTGATGCGACGGTTGCAATAATGAGAGACTGTTTTCCGATAAATTGGGCTATTCCTTGTGGTGGAAGTATTGTGAGAAGCAACCCAATCAGAAAAATAATCGATAGAATACTACCAAGCATGCCTTTTCCCATGCCAAATGCCATATTGAGTGCTTGTTTTGTTTTTGATTTGTTTTTAATGAAAGATACGATAAGAAAAATGGCTGTCCCTATCCACATTAGAAGCGTAAAAATATCCATTGAAATCCTCCTTTTCTGAACTACAATGGAAATCATACCGCATTATACTGCATCAATATAGACACATGTGTTTCTTTTTGATATAATTCTTATAAAGAAGGTGGAAATATGCTTGAAATGTTAAAAGAAATTCCCTTGCTATCAGATATTGATATAAAATTACTTAAGAAACATGTAAATGGGAATAATATTTATATAAAGAATTATAGAAAAGATCAGATAATACACTATTTAAATGATGAGTGTTCATCTTTGGAGTTTGTCATTTCAGGTAGTTTTATTGCCTATTCTCTCACAGAAAATGGTTCGGATACTACTATGTTTGAGTTTAATAAGAGTAATATTATTGGCGCAAATCTTCTTTTAGGGGATAGTAGAAATTATCCGTTGAATATTTATTGTTTAATGGATGGTACACTTCTGCATATTACAAGCGAAGCTGTTTTAGAATTTCTTCACTGTTATGGTTTTACATTAAAATTTATAAAATTACTTTCTCAGAATTCTCAAGGTATGAATAAAAAAATTGTAATGTTTACACAAAAAAATTTAAAGGAAAACATACTGGATTACTTACAACAATTATCAATTCAGCAAAATTCAAAAACCGTGGTAATTCCTATCTCTAAGAAAAAGCTAGCAGATTATTTTGGTGTTCAAAGACCATCATTGTTTCGAGCAATGAAAAGTCTCAAAGAAGAAGGTTACTTGATAATAAATAATCGTGAAATAATAATACTATAAAAACAATTAAGGTTGTGACCTTTTAAATTTAGCAAAGATGTAAATAAAGTTCCTCAATAATAAAGCACCAACGGAGACTCCTGGAGAATTTACAGGAGTTTTTTATTTGTAATAAACTTTTACGCACTATTTGTCGAAATAGGAATATTTATTTTTTGCGTTGCATATGCAACATAAAAAAGTTGATTGCCAATATATAATAGTGATTAGATAATAGATGCAAATTAATAAAATTAATTAAGAAAGGATATGATATTATGATTGAACAGAAATTTGAAATGACTTTATGTAGTGAAAAAATAGTGGAAAAAGTAATCCAAGATGAAAATTTAAATTATCTTCATATGGTTTTGCCTGAGAATGACAGTTTGATTGAGCACTATACAAATGCTATATTATATATGACTGTATTAAAAGGAGAACTTTCAATCCAGCTAAATGATCAAGAGAATAAAGAATACAACGCGGGCAGCATCATAAAAATTCCATATAACACAAAAATGAACGTAAAAAATCTGCATAAAGATACTTTAGAATTGATCGTTATAAAGATACCAGAACAAAAAAATCAATAAAAACTATCATTATATTTTAAAGCTAACGTGAAAGAATTACAGGAGGAGATTATTATGGGTATGTTTTGTTATCAATGTCAAGAGGCAGCCAGAGGTACTGGTTGTAATGTTATAGGCGTTTGTGGGAAAAACGAGAATGTTGCTAAGCTTCAGGATTTATTAATCTATATACTTAAAGGAATTGCGGAAATTAAAGTTAAGGCAAACTTGAATGTTGCAGATTTGAAAGAAATAAATCATGAAGTTATTAAAAGTCTATTTATGACCATAACCAATGCTAACTTTGATGAAGCGGCATTTGAAGCAGAAATAAAAAAAATGATAGACTTAAGAGACAAATTAAGAGAAACTGTTGTTTTAGAAAATATGCATGATGCATCAACATTTGAAGTTTCTTCAATAGATAAAATGATTGCTTATGGAGATAAGGTTGGCGTTCTGGCAACAGAAAACGAAGATGTTAGATCTCTTAGAGAACTTATCATTTACGGGCTTAAAGGCATGGCGGCTTATGCGCACCATGCACTAAATATTGGGAAAGAAAATAATGACATCTATAATTTTGTTTATGAAGCTCTTGCAGCCACATTAAATGAAAATCTTACAGCAGATCAACTTGTGGCTTTAACACTTAAGACTGGTGAATTCGGGGTTGCCGCAATGGCATTGCTTGATGAAGCTAATACTTCAAAATATGGGAATCCAGAAATCACAGAAGTTAATATAGGAGTAAGGAACAACACTGCAATATTAATTTCAGGACATGATCTTACCGACCTTGAACAGCTGCTTGAGCAGACTAAGGGCAGTGGAATAGACATATATACTCACAGCGAGATGCTGCCGGCTCATTACTATCCAGCGTTTAAAAAGTATGATAACTTTGCCGGGAATTATGGAAATGCATGGTGGAAACAAAAGGAAGAATTTGAATCATTTAATGGTCCTATTCTATTCACAACAAACTGCATCGTTCCACCAAGAAGCGAAGAAGTAAAAGGCAGAATCTTTACAACTGGAGCATCCGGTTTCCCAGGCTGCATTCATATTGAAGCGGACAAAGATGGCAAGAAGGATTTTTCGCAGATTATTGCTCTCGCTAAAACACTTAAATCACCAACTGAAATTGAAACAGGAAAAATTGTTGGAGGATTTGCACACGAGCAGGTATTTGCACTGGCAGATAAAGTAGTCGATGCAGTTAAAACTGGGGCAATCAAGAAATTCTTCGTGATGGCAGGCTGCGATGGAAGAATGAAATCAAGAGAATATTATACGGAATTTGCAGAGAAATTACCAAAGGACACAGTAATACTTACGGCAGGATGTGCAAAATACAGATATAATAAGCTTAACCTGGGAGATATAGGTGGGATTCCAAGAGTTCTAGATGCAGGCCAATGCAACGATTCATATTCACTTGCATTAATAGCACTTAAACTAAAAGAGGTTTTCGAACTTAATGATATTAATGAACTTCCAATCGCTTACAATATCGCATGGTATGAGCAAAAGGCAGTTATAGTGCTTCTAGCGTTGCTATTCTTAGGAGTAAAGAACATACACCTTGGACCTACACTTCCAGCATTCCTGTCACCAAATGTTGTAAATGTACTCGTTAATACATTTGGTATCGCTGGAATTGGAACAGTAGATGATGATATTTCAATGTTTATGGGTGATAAATAAATAATTATTAAGATAAATGCCTCTAGTTAAGTATTATGCTTTATTAGAGGCATTTATAAAAGCTTTTGCTGAGCAAAGGCCAGGGAGGTACTGATTATGGGAAAAGCAACGCAAGATCTCAGAAACGAACATGATATTATTCTTCATGTCCTCTATATTACGGATGAAATCATTTCATCAGAGATGGAAGACATCAAAGTAATGCATTTTGGCAATGAACTCGTATATTTCTTAAAAACATTTGGCGACAAATGCCATCACGGTAAAGAAGAAAATTATCTATTTAAGGACTTGGAAAATCAAGGCATCCAAAATGAAGGTGGGTCAATTGGTGTTATGCTTCAAGAACATCAAGAGGGCCGAAGGTATACAGATTTAATGAATAAAGCTGTAGAAGCAGTGGATACAGCGAATTTCAAAATTAATGCAAGTAATTACAGCAACCTTCTGCATAGTCATATCGAAAAGGAAAATAATGTTCTGTTTGTTATGGCTGATGAAATATTAGATGACACAAAGCAGGATGAACTATTTGAGAAGTTTGAACAATATGAAGAGAATGTTATAGGGCATGGTGTTCATGAAGAATTGCATTCAATGATTCATAAATGGACGGAAGAATTTGATGTACATTAAAAGTAAATTAACAATGGAGGTATGCTATGAAAAAATATGAATGCCATTGCGGTTATGTCTATGACCCAGAATTGGGCGATTCCGATAATGGGATTGCAAAAGGTACTGTATGGGAAAATCTTCCTTCAGAATGGGTTTGCCCAGTATGCGGGTTAGAGAAAGATGCATTTAAAGAAATTTAATTTAAAAAGCATCCGCAAAGAAACAGTAGAAATCGAAGGGTGTGCGACAAAAGTTATCACCGAATGTGATGAAGAGCAACAAATAATCTTGAACTATCTGAAGTTAAAAATGAAATAGCTATACATGTGAAATTTAAAAAGCACTTCAACACTTTGATTTGCATAGGCTTGAAGTGCTTTTATATGTAGAAGATACGTAAATAGATTCCTAAATCAAAAGATAGACATATAGGTTTTTTTTGAAATTCTGCTTTTCATAAGATAAATTATACATAATATGAGTAAATCTGTCAAAATTGATTACATTTAGTCATTTATTTGTTTGGAATTCATCATTATATGGCATAATTAATGTTGATAACAATGGAGGGAAATATGAAATTAGGGATTGATATTGGCTCTACAACAGTTAAACTTGTTTTAATTAATGATGAGAATGCTATTGTATTTAAGAGATATGAACGACATATGTCTAATATTTTAGGCAAAGTTCATCAGTTAGTTGAACAAATGCATTCAGAAGTGGGAAATTTACTTGTGAATGTTGCAATTACAGGTTCTGGAGGTTTGTCTCTATCTAAAATATTAGGTATTAAATTTGAACAAGAGGTTATAGCTTGCAGCAGAGCAGTAGAAATACTTATACCAAAGACTGAAGTTGCTATTGAGCTTGGAGGTGAGGATGCAAAGATCACCTTTTTTGGTGCTACAATTGAACAAAAAATGAATGGCACCTGCGCCGGAGGTACGGGTGCATTTATTGATCAAATGGCAATTCTTTTAAATATGGATGCGATGGGTCTTAATGAGGCAGCAAAATCACATAAACTTATTTACCCAATTGCAGCAAGATGCGGTGTATTTGCAAAAACAGATATACAACCATTAATAAATGAAGGCGCCAGCATAGAAGATCTTTCTGCGTCAATATTTCAGGCTATTGTAAACCAAACAATAAGTGGACTTGCATGTGGAAGGACAATAAAAGGTAATGTGGCATTTTTAGGAGGCCCTTTATCATTTTTATCTGAATTAAGGAGAAGGTTTGTTGAAACATTAGAATTGAAACCTGATAATATTTTCTTCCCTAAAGATTCCGAATATTTTGTAGCAATTGGTGCTGCATACCTTTCCGAAAAAAACGAAAAGCAATATTTAGCTGATATTCTTCATACAATTGAAAGCGTTGATGCAACGATGCTTTCTGAAGCGAAATATATAGAACCGCTTTTTGCAGATTATCCAGAGTTTCAAGAATTTAAAATAAAACATGATAAAGATAAAATTAAGCGAAAAGATATAAAAAGAGCAAAAGGAAAATTGTTTTTAGGAATTGATGCAGGTTCTACAACGACGAAAGCGGCATTAATTGATGATGAAAAAAATCTTTTGTATTCCTTTTATAAAAATAACGAAGGAAAACCGCTGGAAGCAACACTGACTATGCTGAAAGAGATGTATTCTCAATTGCCTGAAACAGCTTTTATTGGTAATTCAACAGTTACAGGCTATGGAGAAGGATTGCTGAAATCTGCATTTAAAATTGATCTTGGTGAAATTGAAACCATGGCTCATTATAAGGCAGCAGAGGAATTTTTGCCTGGTGTGGATTTTATTCTGGACATTGGCGGACAGGATATGAAATGCATGAAGGTCAAGGATGGCGCCATTTACAGCATTATGTTAAACGAAGCCTGTTCCTCAGGATGCGGCTCCTTTATTGAAACCTATGCTAAATCTGTAAATATGGAGTCTGAAGCCTTCGGGCAGGAAGCATTATTTGCAAGATCCCCTGTTGATTTGGGAACCAGGTGTACCGTTTTTATGAATTCAAAAGTAAAACAGACGCAAAAAGAAGGCGCAACCATAGGAGATATTTCAGCGGGGCTTTCTTACTCTGTAATAAAAAATGCATTGTATAAAGTAATAAAATTGCGTAATTCTGATGAAATTGGCGATAAAATTGTTGTTCAGGGAGGAACATTTCTGAATAATGCCGTTTTAAGAAGTATAGAAAAAATAACTGGCAAAGAAATAATCAGACCTGATATTGCAGGGATAATGGGGGCGTATGGTGCAGCTATCATTGCAAGAGAAAATTATGTAAATGGAACTGAATCTTCAATTATTAAATTAAAAGATATGAACCTGTTTACAGTTAAAAGTTCTACGGCAAGATGTAATAAATGTGAAAATAAATGTCTTTTAACAATAAATACGTTTAATGACGGTGAGAAATTTATTACTGGTAATCGGTGTGACAAGGGAGCAGGAAAGGAAAATTCCGGAAATGAACTTCCAAATCTTTATGAATATAAATATAAGAGGTTATTTTTATATGAACCGCTTGATGAAAGATATGCAAAACGAGGGACTATTGGTATACCTAGAGTATTAAATATGTATGAAAATTATCCATTTTGGTTTACTTTTTTTACCGAATTGGGTTTTCGCGTTGTTTTATCCGATCAATCTTCAAAGATTATGTATGAGAAGGGTATGGAAACTATATCGTCAGATACCGCTTGCTACCCAGCAAAACTTGTGCATGGACATATTAAGCATTTGGTTAGCAAAGGGATTAAATGGATTTTTTACCCATCAATAAATTATGAAATGATTGAAGATGAAACTGCACCTAATCATTACAATTGCCCAATTGTAGCTACTTACCCCGAAGTAATCGCAGCAAATATGGATGACATTTTTGTAGAAAATTCTGTTATATTTACTCATCCATTTTTACCGTATGATAATGATACGGCGTTAACAAGGGAACTCCATATACATTTAAGACATCTGAATATTAGTATGCTGGAAATTAGCAAAGCGATTAAAATCGGCAGAAAAGAAGATAAAAAATTTAAGGATGATATAAAAAAACAAGGTGCTTACGCTATCAAATATATTAATAAAAATAACAAAAAAGCTATTGTTCTTGCAGGAAGGCCATATCATCTGGATCAGGAAATTAATCATGGTATAGATAAAATGATTACAAATTTTGATATGGCAGTTTTGACTGAAGATTCTGTTTCACACTTTGTAAAAATGCAAAGACCCTTAAGAGTGCTTGATCAGTGGATGTACCATTCGAGACTTTACAAAGCAGCAACATTGGCAGGGAGAAATAGTAATATTGAAATAGTACAGTTGACTTCTTTTGGTTGTGGGCTTGATGCAGTTACGACGGACCAGGTAGAGGAAATAATGTCAAAAAATAATAACCTCTATACTGCCTTAAAGATAGATGAAGGTAGTAATTTGGGTGCTGCAAAAATTAGAATCAGATCCTTAAAAGCAGCGCTGGATGAAAGAGATAAAAATAATATAAAATATATTGATAATGAATTACCATATTTTAGAAAAATATTTAATAAAAAAATGAAAAAGGAATATACCATATTATTGCCTCAATTATCCCCAATTCATTTTCAATTTTTGCAAATTGCCTTATCAAATAGTGGGTATAAGGTCGCCTTATTACCGGCAGTTGATAAAAATGCAATAGACGAAGGTTTGAAATATGTTAATAATGATGCCTGCTATCCAACTATTATCACCCTGGGTCAAATAATTTCTTCGCTAAAATCGGGGGCTTATGATTTGGATAAGACTGCAATATTCATGTCACAGACAGGTGGGCCATGTAGAGCAAGCAATTATATTGGATTATTAAGGAAAGCTCTGATAGATATGAAAATGGAGCAAATTCCTGTTATTTCAGCAAATCTCATTGGTCTGGAAAAAAATCCGGGATTTAAGATTACCTTTCCAATGATTAAACGAGGATTAATGGGGTTGGTTTATGGTGACCTTTTTATGAGAGTACTGTATGCAACTCGGCCTTATGAAGAGGTTGAAGGATCCGCAAACATGCTTTATGAAAAGTGGGCTGGAGTGGCAAAGAAAAATATAAAAAACGGAAGTCTTCGAGAATATAGAAAAAACTTAAAAGAAATCATTAATGATTTTGATGAAATCAGACTTAAGAATATTAAAAAACCTAAAGTTGGAGTTGTAGGAGAAATACTTGTAAAATATCATCCGAATGCAAATAATGATATTGTGGACATTATTGAACAGGAAGGCGGAGAAGCTGTTGTTCTTGATTTGATGGATTTCTTCTTATACGGCATGTATAGTAAAGAATTTAATTTCAAGCATTTATCTGGCAAATATAGTACTATGCTTATGAATTGGATTGGTATTTTACTTGCAGAATTTTATCGGAAACCTCTAAGAAAAGAACTTTTTAAAAGCAACCGTTTTGAAGAACCAGCGCATATTAAAGATACTGCGGATAAAGCTAAAGAGATAATTTCTTTAGGAAACCAATGTGGAGAAGGATGGCTATTAACAGGAGAGATGATTGAATTAATTGACAGCGGAGTTGAAAATATAGTTTGTCTTCAGCCATTTGGTTGTTTGCCAAACCATGTTTCTGGTAAAGGAATGATAAAACCATTAAGAAAATATAACTCTCTCACAAATATAGTTGCAATAGATTATGATCCGGGTTCTAGTGATGTAAATCAGCTAAATAGAATAAAATTAATGATGTCAACAGCACACAAAAATATGGAGAAAAATAATTAAACTTTGAAATATTACGCGAAATTATAAGTGAACAGGGTAGCAATCAGGCGAGATGAGGAATGACATTTCACTGCTCGCCCGATTTGTAAATCAAATTGAAAAGGAGATACTAATATGGAAACCAAAAATATTCATCATCATGATTATGCTCATGACCACATGGATGCGCATAATAATCACCATAGCCACCACCATGACCACGGCACAGAAGCACACAATGCCTGTGTTTCTATAGTACCAATTTTCAATCACTTAGAGAAAGAGCAAATGGATGAAATCATGGAAGTGACTCACTCCGTTACATACAAAAAGGGAGAAGTCATATATCGGGCAGGTGACAAATCAGACTCGCTTTATATCGTAAGCGAAGGAAAGATAAGAATCTACCGGTTATCTGAATCGGGAAAAGAGCAGCTTATACGTATTCTGCGTCCGGGAGATTTCACCGGTGAACTCGCTTTGTTTACCGGAACAATTCATGAAGCATACGCAGAGGCAATGGAAGAAACCAGCGCCTGCACGGTGAAACGTTCCGATCTGCAAGACCTTCTCGTGAAATATCCATCCATTTCACTTAAGGTGCTGGCTGAATTCTCGAGCAGACTGGAACAGTCGGAAAAGCAGACAGCAAGCTTTGCCACTGAAAAAGTGGAGACAAGAATCGCACATTATTTGGCAGAATGCATTGATGATAAAAGCAATCCGCATGAGTTCATGCTTTCTATGAGCAAAAAAGATCTGGCATCCTATTTGGGGACAACTCCCGAAACAATCAGCCGTAAATTGTATGAGCTTGAAGATGCGGGATATATAAAGCAAAAGACACAAAAGCGAATTCAGGTGCTGGATCTGGAAGGATTGCTCCTCGTCTGACGGCCGCATTATATTTCTATAGAATCAAGAGTCGAAATAATTCGGCTCTTTTTTTGTAAAAAGTATGAAAACTTGATACAGGTCAAGGATATCCACCCTAAAAAGAAATAATATGAAGTCATAAAGAAGAGAATTAATTTATCAGTTCAATAAAAAAATTTGTATAGAAAAGGAGAAAAAACTATGTCAAGTGTAATGAATCATCATAAAAATCATATTACAGCGATTTCAGGTAGTCTGATCCTTATCGGCTTTCTTTCAGGATTGGCAGGTTATGGGGATGTCAAGGTCATTGCCTTCACTACTGCTACTGTCATCGCCAGCATTCCAATTTTTATCAGAGCCTTTCAAGCACTGCGGATGAAAGCCTTCAGCATTGAATTTCTGGTTAGTATCGCTGTTGTCGGCGCTCTCTACATCCAGGAGTACACGGAGTCTGCAGTTGTAACCTTCTTGTTTTTATTTGGAGCGTATCTTGAAGCGCGCACACTGGAGAAAACACGTTCCTCTTTAAAGAATTTGCTTGATATGGCACCACAGGAAGCGATCGTGATCCGTGAAGGAGAAAATGTGACGATTCCGGTAGAAGAAGTTGAAAAAGGCAATCGTATTATTATCCGCTCCGGCAGTAAAGTTCCGGTAGACGGCAGAATCGTATCTGGGCAGGGTTCCTTGAATGAGGCGGCGGTGACCGGTGAATCCGTACCGGCATCGAAAAAGGTTGAAGACAAGGTGTTCAGCGGAACCATACTGGACAACGGTTACATCGAAATCATCGCAGAAAAAGTAGGCGACGACACTACCTTCGCGAAAATCATTGAACTCATTGAAGAAGCGCAGGAATCAAAATCAAAGGCCGCGAAATTCCTGGACAAATTTGCCAACATATATACACCGGCAGTGGTAGCTCTGTCCATTATCGTTTATATCATCACACAAAATCTTCATCTCGCAATAACCTTCTTAGTAGTTGCATGCCCGGGTGCATTGGTTATTGGAGCTCCCGTATCAAACGTTGCGGGAATTGGAAATGGTGCTAAAAATGGTGTCCTTTTGAAAGGCGGAGAAGTGATGGATAAGTTGTCTAAAGTGAACACGCTTGTATTTGACAAGACTGGTACGTTGACGAAAGGAAGACCGGAAGTTACAGATATTAAAGTGTTCCATAAGCAAGATGCCGATGAGTTATTAAGGTTAACCGCAGTTGCTGAAACAATATCGGAGCATCATCTGGGCCAAACGATTGTAAAAGAGGCGAAGCGGAGACAAATAAGCCTCACTGGCGAGCCGAAAGATGCTGAGGTAAAAAAAGGGAATGGAATCAGTGCAAAGGTTGAAGGCCATAGCCTGGCTATCGGAAATCGCAAACTGATGGAAAGTGAGAATGTAAATATTTCAGAAGAGGTATCCAATTATGCCATAGATCGCGAAAGATCAGGAAATACCGCAATTTTCACTGCTGTGGATGGCGAAGTTGCCGGCATTTTCTCAATAGCCGATCAAATCCGGGAGGATGCGCCAAGAGCTTTAGCGGAGATGAGGAAAAATGGAATCAAGAAAATTATCATGCTTACAGGCGACAACAGGTACACGGCGGAATTAGTTTCCAAACAACTGGGTTTAGATGAATTTCATGCCGAATTATTACCTGAAGACAAAGTTGATTTTGTTAAGAAATTGAAAGCGGAAGGCAGTATTGTTGCAATGGCAGGAGACGGAATTAATGACGCCCCGGCAATCGCAACAGCAGATATAGGTTTAGCGATGGGTGAGGGAGGAACAGACATATCCATGGAAACGGCAGATGTTGTGCTGATGGCCGATAAGCTGATGCAATTTTCCCATGCCTATTCCCTTTCAAAGGCAACGATGAGAAACATGAAGCAAAACATTTATTTTGCGGTAGCCATTGTCTTTGTTCTATTGCTTGGAGTACTCTTTGGATTCATTCATCTGGCGTCCGGAATGTTCATCCATGAAGCCAGTGTACTGATTGTCATCCTCAATGCAATGAGATTGATCCGGTACAACAGCAAAAACGCAAGGGCGGCGGCAAAGGCTGAACCCATGCTGCAGGCAGTTCTGGAATGAATTTCAAAATAAAATATTAAAAAATTATAAAACTTGATTTTAATCAAGGTTTATAATTCTAAACTAACCTAAAATTAAACTATCAAAACAAACAAAAAGGAAGGAGTGAAAAATCATGAAAAAAGTACTGTTTCAACTGGAACCATTAACCTGTCCATCTTGCATCAAGAAAATTGAAACTGCGCTAAGTAAAACAGCCGGCGTAGTTACGGCAGAGGTACTGTTTAACTCAGGCAAGGTGAAAGTGCAATTTGATGAAACTCAGAATGATGCAGAGCAATTGGGAAAAATCATTAAAAATCTGGGCTATCCAGTATTATCGACCAAACTATCTTAATAAAAAATAAAAATTATGAGGAGGAATAAAAAATGATGACGAATATTATTAAATCAAAAAAAACAAAATCAATCGGAGCTCTAATCGTTGCAGTTGCAATTATACTGATGATGCCAATTACAGCAAGCGCACATTGTGATACGATGGACGGCCCGACTGTGGCAGACGGATATAAGGCGATTGAGAGCAACAACGTAAACTATGTGCTGAAGTGGGTTCAGCCGGAATACGAAGATGATATAACAAAGATTTTCAATCTCACCATGAAAGTCAAAGACCTGAGCCCGGAAGCAAAGGAAATATCCGAACAGTATTTCTTCAGTGAACTTGTCAGGATGCACAGAGCGGGAGAAAGTGCTCCATTTGACGGGTTGAAGCCCACAGGGACGCCTATCGATGAAAAGGTACTTGCAGCAGATAAGAGCATTGAAGCAGGAAATCTGTCTCCTTTGGAAGGTTTGATCGAAGAGGAAAAATTGCCTGAGCTTACTGAAAGATTTGAAAATGTAATGGCTTTAAAGGATTATGACGTAAATGATGTTGAAGAAGGACGGGAATACATAGAGGCTTATGTTAAATTCTTCAAATTTGCTGAAGGAGAAGAAGAACACGGTGCCCAAGGTGAAGTAGATGCACATGCTGCCGAAGCTGTTCACGATATAGATGTCCATGATAACGAAGCTGTAAACGCTGCAGTCGCTGAAAATAGCAATTCAGAAGCAAACACTTTAAAAATTACCTACACAGTAAAATCAGGAGATACACTAGCGAAGGTTGCTGCGAAGTACAATACAACCTATCAGGAAATTGCAGAATTAAACAACATAGCTAACCCACATCTGATCTATCCTGGACAGACATTCGATATCCCGACAAAATAACATGGAAGACTTTGAAACTTTATTAGAAAAACTTAAAAACATTTGGTGTTAATGTAATGTTACTTAATACATAGCTCAGCGAAGCATCATACTATCGTCCTATTAGCGAAGTATGATGTTTTGTTTTATTTAAAAAAAAAACGTCTTACATTCATTTTTTGCAAATAAAATCTAACCTTGATTATAATCAAGGTTATTAATTTTGAACTGCATTAGAATAAGACTATCAAAACAAATTAAATATCAGGGGGAAAAAGAAAATGATGATAAACATTATTAAATCAAACAAGACATGGGAACTGCCATTCCAAGTTAGGAGATGCAAAATGAAAATTGTACTGAAAAAGTTATCATTTATAGCAAGTGTCATAATCATATTTGTATTGTTGTACTATTACGTTTTCTTTGTCATTATAGTACCAAGCGCTTCAATGTACCCGACAATAGATATTGGTGACAGGATAATAACAACCAGGATTCACGATTCTGATTCAATAGAAAGAGGAGACATCTTAGTTTTCTATTCAGATGAATTCCAGGAAACAATGGTTAAAAGAGTCATTGGGTTGCCAAATGATAAAATTGATATAGATTCAGAAGGGAATGTTTATGTAAATAGTCAAAAGCTGGAGGAACCATATGTGAAATATCCGGATAATAAAAGTGGAAGCTTTAATGTGCTGGAAGGGGAGTATTTCTTCCTTGGTGATTTCAGAGAGCATTCATTGGACAGCAGAAAATGGGGAAATCCTTTTATATCGAAAGAGAATATTATAGGGGAAGCCAGATTGATAATATTCCCATTTGACAGAACGTCCATTTTAAAATAATGTGGCAAAATCATAGATGGGTTAACGGAATAAAATATTCTATGTGTTGCAATTGCAACACATAGAAGGTGTAATAACAATTATAATAAAATCATATTAAAAACTAAAAATTATGGGGGCAGAGATGATAAATTTAGAGAATCTTAATCGGCAGCACCAAACAATTAAAAACGAAATTAATTATATAGAGTCAGAATTGAATGCGGGTATTTTATCTATAAATACATCAGAGGCAGCCGTGCATATTAACAGGCTGGACGCCAAAAAATAAAAGGAGAATATTTGCAGCACTAAATTCCGTTATTTTATTTAAAGAGTGGAATTTAGTTTTTCGTTCAAGGAGAAAAAAATAAAGGGAAAAAAGTTGTAACATAGATTATATTTGGATATAATGACGTTATAGGAGGTGTTGTAACTTGAAACCAACAATCCAAACTAAGATGGCATTTAATGACAACTTTAATATTGGTGGAAACATTAAATATGTTCATCCTTCTAAACAGGAGGCAATAAAAAAAATTCTAGAAGTTATTCCTGAAACTTTAGAAGAGTTATGGCTATTTGGGAGTGCAGTTACAGAAGGT
>Ga0209386_1000743_pt1 | contig 14936 bp, 14 predicted proteins | sample NGEPertwo_FD_184510 | JGI IMG/M metagenome (GOLD analysis project Ga0209386, IMG submission 184510) | Arctic peat soil microbial communities from the Barrow Environmental Observatory site, Barrow, Alaska, USA - NGEE Permafrost154B-two... | ecosystem: Environmental > Terrestrial > Soil > Wetlands... | reverse complement strand
ATTATAAGGTTGAGAAAGTAGTGAATTTAGCTTTTTCGAAATCCCAAATTTCTTCGTTACAGAGACCAATTTGGCTTAAATCAAGGTGTTGAGACTTGAATTATATCCACTGTGCAAGTAAGGGTTTTTAATAATAAAGAACTTGACAATGGTTAGATAATTAAATAAAATAGCAGTATGAGTTTTTATGCTTTGGCTATGATTGAGCCCCATGCCCCTGGCATACCGCAAGCATGATTGAGCCCCATGCGAGTGATTATTAACAGAAAACTGCTAATTTGGAGGGAAAGTTATGACCACGTTTTTTGCGAAAGCACAAGACCAAGAGCGCAAATGGTATATCATTGACGCTGAGGGAATCCCCTTGGGCCGTATTGCTACTGAAGCAGCACGCCTTCTAAGAGGTAAACATAAACCGACATTCACCCCTAATGTTGATACCGGGGATCATGTCATTATTATTAATGCTGCAAAATTAGTATTAACTGGTAATAAACTGAACGATAAAATGTATCGCCGACACTCTGGATATCCTGGTGGGTTGAAAGAAGTACCTTACAAAAAGTTAATGCAAATTATGCCTGAACGAGCTATGGAACATGCCGTGAAGGGAATGCTTCCTCATAACAAGTTGGGCGCTCAGATGTACACAAAGTTAAAAGTGTATAAGGGAGAGACGCACCCGCATCAAGCTCAACAAGCTGAAATCTGGACGATTCAGTAGTTTAAGGAAGGAGGAAGTAAAACATGGCAACTCAATTACAATATGCTGCGACAGGACGACGTAAAAATGCAGTCGCTCGCGTTCGGCTTATTCCGGGTGAAGGAAAGTTCATTATCAACAAACGTGAATTAGCGGAGTATTTCGGTAAGAAAACACTTGAAATGATTGTTCAGCAACCATTCAATATTACAGATACACTTGCTAAATATGATGTTATCGCTCTTGCCCACGGAGGTGGCACTACAGGTCAAGCCGGTGCAATACGTTTAGGCATTGCCCGTGCTTTACTGAAAGCAGACGCCAGTCTCCGTCCAAGTCTTAAGAGGGCTGGTTTCTTAACCCGTGACCCACGTATGAAGGAACGTCGTAAATACGGCTTGAAGAAAGCTCGTAAGGCTCCACAATTCTCCAAACGTTAATTCTACACAAAAATGAAAACCCCTAGGCCCTTACGGCTTAGGGGTTTTCGCTATTCTAAACTCTCTGAGAACCTGCAGATTTCGATGAATAATAGACAAGTAATACACACGTAATATACAAGCTATTATATAAGGTCCACAGCTTTCTTAAGTTCAGAAATATCCTTGTGTGTATAGACCTTATCTGTAATATCTGTCCTCGCATGGCCTATAATGCACTTGATACTTACTTTGTTGGCTCCTGCATTGTCCATCAGTGTTGCGAAGGAATGACTGAGGAAATCCAAACGTTTGAATTTCGTTAGGCACTCAAGATCAATGTATCTCTATCGCGGCGGAATGCCACTGGCACTTTTATCCGAATGGCTAGGTCACGCTCAGATAGAAACCACCATGATTTACGCATATGCCGATACAAAGATGAAACGTGATGCTATAGCGAAGGCAACGAGCCACCTGAACCCATTATCCAAAAGTGAGTCTGGACCTTCATGGCAGGATGATGATGCGTTAATCAAACGACTTTATGGTCTGGTATAGTTTATAGAATTATTTTTTTATAAAAAATTAATGCAAGAAGATTGTAATAATTAACGGACAAGCCAAATGCATATTCCGAATGTCTCTCCCATAAGGTAAGACGTAATAGACTGGGGGAGGCGGATGGGAATGAGATCAATCTGGGTTATTAGTATCAAACGACGTAATGGAGCTATTCTGGGAATTATGCTTGCACTTATTATGACGTTAGCCCTAGGATGGGGGTTCAGTGGGCATGATAAAAAAATATGGAGTTGGACCATGGGAAATAGAGTTGTCGTGATCGATGCTGGTCACGGGGGCGTAGATCCAGGTGCTGTGGGCATAAGCAAGGTGTTAGAGAAAGACGTGACTTTGGCCGTATCTAAACGCCTGCAAGCCCTCATTCAGCAAAGTGGTGCTAGAATAGTAATGGTCCGAGAGGATGACAGTGACTTAGGAACGTCGCAGGGCCTGTTAAAGCGCAAACGAGAGGATTTAGCACAACGTATCCAGCTTGCTAAGGACGTTCAGGCTGAAGTTTATCTAAGCATTCACGCGAATAGTTTTCCTGATGCAAAACTGACGGGTGCGCAGACGTTTTATCATGCGGATTCGCCAGAAGGTAAGTTATTGGCACAATCGATTCAGCAGGAACTGAATAGCATGACGAATGGCAAAAGAGTAATTAAGAGTAATCAAGATATATATGTTTTGAAGAAGGCTCACCAAGCTGCGGTGACCGTTGAGCTGGGATTCCTTTCAAACATTGAAGAAGAACAATTAATGACAACACCAGAATATCAAGAAAAGCTAGCTATTGCCATTTATAAGGGCTTAAGCGTCTATTTTAGTAAACAATCTGAAGGGACTAAAAATACAAGGTAAGGGGATAAGATCTTGTTGAAAAATGGTGGGTTTTGCAGGAAATCCATTTCTTTTAGCGAATGTAGTAAATAGATTAAAGATGAAGAACTGTGCAACGCACTCTGTTTGTAGTAAGGTAAGGGGGTAGCATTGTGGATATATTGCCTATAATATTATTTGTACTAGGCGTTGTATTTTTGCTCCTGGGATGGCGTTGGCAAAGTCCACCGAACAATGAGGCTATGACAGCCCTAAAAGGTCTAGCCTATATGAAAAGAGAACTTCTTCGGGTTCAAGATCAGGTGCATAGTCTCGAAGACAAACTACAGATATCGCGGCAAATTGAATATAAGGAACCTGTACATAGAAAGAAAGAACCTAGCGAAATAGTTCGTAACGAAAAAAGCAAACTATACTCCTTAAAGACTAAAGAGCAGGGAGAAAAAATTAATGAGGGTGGGGTCGAACCAAAACGCAGTATCTCACCCAAATATCAAGAAGTAATAGAACTTGCTGCCAAGGGGCAGCGTATACCAGAAATAGCTCAGAGCCTATTGTTAAGCCAAGATGCCGTGATGATGGTTTTGCAGACGCAATCAAAAGGAGCTGCGAAATGAAGGTAACGAGTTCTTATTGGCTCGGTTTGGGTTCTGGTCTTATATTGAGTGCGATGTTGACTGTGGTTATATCGCCACAGAAAGGACAAGCTCTAATACCACAAAAGCCTTCTTCTGTCGCACCCGTAGTGGAAAAAGAGATAACTCAAACACATCCGACCACACAACCTTCCGTATCGACTGAGCTATCGCAAGTCCAACCGCCTAAAAACCAAAGTTCTACCCCAATTGAACTAAATTTCATTATTCCTATGGGAGCCAGTACGGAACGGATAGCAGATTTGTTGATCGCTCAGGGCTTAATAAAAGCTAGAAAGACTTTTCTAGCGGCGGCTCATCAGATGGGAGTAGAAAGGGAGTTTAGAGCAGGGGTGTTTAATTTGTCGCTGGGTCTTACCACGGAGGAATTGATTCATCGATTAACTAGTTTAAAATGAAATAAGGACTTATGTGACACTAGCTTAACGACGGAAAGGGCAGATGGGTACAATGGGTGAATTTGAGCGAATAATAGAAAAATTAAAAGTAAAATCCGATATATTTAAAGCAATGAACGTAGCATCACCTATTGTAGCAGTAAATTACGACTGCCCAATTTGCCAAGATCGGGAAATTATACCAGTGGAACAAGAAGATGGATCGTTTTCCGCAAGGAATTGTGAATGCAAAGAGCGGAAAATTCAGAAACGATTATTCAAAGCATCAGGATTAACGGAAGAACAATCCACGTTGAGACTGGATGATTTCAAGCCTAACGGAGACACAATGCAAATGTACTTGATGGCAAGAAATTATATAGACAGGCAAGCCTGGAAAGAGAACAAGGGTTTTGCTTTGGTGGGTAGCGTAGGAGCAGGGAAAACTATGCTCGCCCAAATAATAGCCAGCGAGATCATAATGGATAAAAAAATGACGGTTATATTTCTTCCAACAACAAGTCTAATGGCTGAACTAAGAGTTGCGCAATTCTCAGACGGTGGAGTTGAATACGAACAACGAATTGATAGATTAATCAATGCAGATGTTGTTATTTTTGACGATGTGGGTAAAGAAAAACCGACCGAATGGGTTCAGACACAATATTTCCGAATTATCGATGGCAGATATAATCACAAAAAAACAACTTCGTTTACTTCAAATTATGAACTTGTCACATTATCTGATAGATTTTCAGAATTTGGAGAAGCCATTATATCAAGGCTCGTAGCTATGACCAGGGATTCCATAGTAAATATCAAGGCGAATGACTATAGACTTTTATAATATTAGGATCGAAAGGAATTCATTGAAGTTGCTTGCAAACTATTTGCAAGCTTTTTCTATTTGGGGGTACATTAACATAGAAAGGGAAATTGGCTCATGCGAAGAATTAATATTGGGGGTATAATTCTATGAAAAATAACGTCATCAGGATCATTGGGGTACCCATTGACTTGGGAGCTGGTCGCCGTGGGGTAGATATGGGCCCTAGTGCGATTCGTAATGCCGGTTTAAACGAGGCTTTACAGAGGTTGGGATGGGTCGTAGAGGATTCTGGAAATATTGAGGTTCCAGTCCCAGAGACACGGGTGATCAAGGACAAGCGGCTTAGGTATTTGCCGGAAATTGTACAAGTCAATGAACAGCTCCATCTCCTGGTGGCCAAGGCAATGAAGGAGGGGGTTATACCGTTAATCCTTGGTGGAGACCATAGTCTAGGAATTGGTTCTCTTGCGGGGCTGGCGTCAGATGGACGTTGTTTCGGATTGATTTGGTTTGATACACATGGGGACTACAACTCACTTGATACCACTGACAGTGGTAACATACATGGAATGCCCTTGGCCGTGGCCAACGGCATTGGAGCCCCAGAATTAACCTCGATTGGGGGAGAACACAAAAAGATACGAGAGGAGAATACAGTGATTATTGGGGCACGTGAAATTGATCCCCAAGAGAGGGATATGCTTCGCCAATCTAAGATTACTGTGTTCACAATGCGCGATATTGATCAATTAGGAATGAAGGAAGTGATTTCCCGGGGCATAAAAATTGCTTCCGGAGGAACCGATGGAATTCATGTGAGTTTTGACTTAGATGTTATTGATCCTAAGGAGGCACCGGGTGTCGGGACGCCTGTTGTGGGAGGAATCACGTATCGGGAGGCGCATTTGGCTATGGAAATATTGGCCGATTCCGGTCATGTATCAAGTATGGAGGTAGTTGAAGTTAACCCGATTTTGGACAACCAGAATATAACTGCCGAATTAGCGGTAGGGCTGATTTGTTCAGCGTTCGGTAAACGTATTTATTGAATTTATGGGCGACAATCAAGTTCCGAATGAAGGACCCACCCTCTATCTAAAAAAGTTAAATTCGATTAAACTATAATTGTGACGGTAGTCGTTGATCATTGGATTACTAGAGCAAGTAGATAAAGAATAGAGAAGAAGAGAAGAAGAGAAGAGAAGAAGAGAAGAGAAGAAGAGAAGAAGAAGAAGAGAGATGGGATACTCCATGGAAGCGATAAAGGAGTTTTTCAGGGATCAGGCCCAGTATCTGCGCAAAGATGTGTGGGAAGTCGCCCGTCAGATCGGAGAACATCCGGAACTTGGATACAAGGAATATTTTGCATCCGAGACGTTATGCTGTTATCTTCAGAAACATGGATTTGAAGTAAAACGTGGGATCGCTGGGATTGAGACTGCTTTCTTGGCTAGATTCCCAGGTACTCGTCCAGGCCCTCGGCTTGCTTATTTGGCGGAATATGATGCTTTACCCGATGTAGGGCATGGTTGTGGTCACAACTTAATAGGTGCGGCCAGTGCTGGGGCAGCGGTAATTTTAAGTAAGAGTTTGGAATTAGCAGGTGAAGTCTTAGTAATCGGTAGCCCAGCTGAGGAAACTAGTGGAGCGAAAGTGACTTTAGTGGATAAAGGGATCTTTAAGGATGTAGACGCTGCAATAATGTTTCATCCGGGTAGTCAAAACGTCCCTGTGATTACTAGTCTGGCATTGGATGCGCTGGAGTTTACGTTTCATGGACGAGCTGCACATGCCGTCGCAGCCTCCAGTTTTGGCATTAATGCCTTGGATGCGATTATTAATTTCTTTGTGGGCATCAACGCATTAAAAAAGCAAATGCCACAAGATATGAAAGTCAATGGAATAATAACGGAGGGCGGAACTGCTCCAAATATTATCCCGGAGCGAGCGGTTGCACGCTTTTATCTAAGGGCCAGAAAACGTAAAGAACTGGATGAATTGAGAGAGCAAGTGGTTCGTTGTGCTGAAGGGGCAGCCACCATGGTCTCCGCAAAGATGACATGGAAGAAATTCGAGTTTTCTTATGATGAAATGCATACTAATCTGGCCTTAGCATCGTGTTTTGCTAAAAATCTTCAAGAGTTAGGCATCCATCAAATTTCTTCTCCGCAAACTGCAATGGGCTCGGTGGACATGGGAAACGTCAGCCGTGCTGTCCCTGCGATTCATCCCTATTTAACATTAGGAACGGGCACAGAGATCCCACATACCCGGGATTTTGCCCATGCGGCACTTTCGCCTGAAGGGGAAAGTTTAGTTATGTTGGCAATGCTCACACTGGCGTTAACAGGTTGGGACGTTCTAAGTGATAAAAAGCTCTTGCAACGAATAAAGAGGGAATTTATTGCAATGAAGTGATTTCTGTGGTTATTCATAATTATTACATTTTAATCGGGTAATAATAAATAAAGCTGTTTAATTAAAGAGGGAGAAGAACCCTCTTTTTTATGTATAGTATTGAATTTTTATGCATATAAATGTATAATTATTAAATACTATTACAAACGGAGTATGGAGGGTTAAGATATGAAGGTTGGTGTTCTTGGGGCCACGGGATATGCAGGACAGGAATTGGTGCGTTTATTGCAAAGCCATAAAGAAGTGAAAGACTTGTATCTCTCTTCATCCAGTGTAGCTGGGGAGGACTATGAGTCAGTATATCCGCATTGGAACGGTCAAAATATGGGAGTCTTACAGGATGAAAACGTACCTGATCTGGATGTGATATTTTGTGCACTTCCTCACGGATTGACAGCGTCAAAAACAGATGCCTTCTTAGAGCGTAATATTAGAGTCATTGATCTAGGGGCAGACTTTAGGCTGAATTCTGCGCAAGTATATGAAGAGTGGTACAAGATTAAGCATCCTGCGGCAGAGCTGCTTAAAGAGGCTGTCTATGGTTTGCCGGAACTTTATCGTGAGCAAATCCGAGGTCAATCGTTAATAGCAAATCCAGGTTGTTATCCTACAGCTACCTTACTTGCCTTAGTCCCATTTCTGCGTAATAAATTACTTCAAACAAATTTTTTAGTTATTGATGCTAAGTCCGGAGTATCAGGTGCCGGCCGCGGGGTCTCTTTAGGCACTCACTATGCTGAGATTAATGAAAATTTTAAGGCTTACGGGGTTGGTAGTCATCGCCATACCCCGGAAATTGAACAAGAACTGTCTAGGGCTGCAGGGCTACCGCTAACTGTGAATTTCACTCCTCATTTAGTCCCTATGACCCGGGGGATGTTGGTCACAATTTACGCTGCAGTACAGTCAGGTGTCCAAGAGGAGGACCTTCGTGAATGCTGGGGCCAACAGTATGAGCATGAGGAATTCGTCCATGTTTTGCCATCGGGGACTTGGCCACAAACAAAATTTTCAAGTGGTAGCAATAATGCTTTCTTACAATTGACGCTGGATCAAAGAACTGGAAATGTTATCATGGTGGCAACGATTGATAATTTGATTAAGGGTGCAGCAGGCCAGGCAATTCAAAACATGAACCTGGCGATGGGCTGGCCGGAAAGCCAAGGAATTACAGGAACGGCCCTTTGGCCCTGAGAGAACTAGTAAAGGAGCGTGTGAATTTGTGAGTATGGTGGAAGATAATGAGAAGTGGATTGAGGGTGGGGTGGCTGCCCCGAAGGGGTTTTATGCGGTCGGCGTCCAGGCAGGAATTAAGGTTGCGGATAAATATGATGTTGCGCTAGTCTTTTCGCAGGTTCAAGCGCACGCTGCCGGTGTTTATACGCGGAATCTTGTCAAAGCACACCCACTTTATTTAACACAGCGCCATTTGCAGAATGGTAGGGCCCAGGCGATTGTGATCAATAGTGGAAATGCTAATGCTTGTGTAGGGGAATCTGGCGATCAGGCCGCGTCGGCAATGGCCCAAATCGTAGCAATGTATATGGCTGTACCGCCTGAGGATGTGCTTGTGGCCTCAACTGGCGTGATAGGGGTGGAGATGCCGATTGATCGAGTATTAACCGGAATTCGGGCGGCAAGTGCGGAGCTTCTCGGAACTATGGTCAAGAGCATTCGTGAACCAAAGGAAACCTCGAATGACGGCGCACATCGAGCAGCCCTAGCGATTATGACGACAGATACGACAGTCAAGGAGCGTGCGTGTGAATTTTCCTGTCAGGGAGGAATGATCACACTTGGCGGGATGGCTAAAGGGTCGGGAATGATTCATCCAAATATGGGCACCATGTTGGGTTTCCTGACGACCGATGCTAACGTTGCCTCTGAGGAGTTGCAGCGTATCTTACGTGAAGCGGTGGATGAAAGCTTTAATATGGTGACAGTCGATGGGGACACCAGTACCAATGATATGGTTCTCTTATTAGCAAATGGTGCTTCTGGAATGACGCTGAGCGGGGAAGATTTACTATACTTTGAAAAAATGGTAAAGACAATGTGCATTCGGCTAGCCCAAGATATAGCTCGAGATGGGGAGGGCGCTAGCAAGTTTATCGAAGTTACAGTAGCTGGAGCTAAAACAAAAGGGGATGCGCAAAAAATTGCCAAGAGTATTTGCGGCTCCAGCTTAGTAAAAACCGCACTGTTCGGAGAAGATGCCAATTGGGGTCGGATTTTCACGGCAGCAGGATATGCGGGAGCGGAATTTGACCCAGCTAAAGTGGATATTTTACTAGGGGATTTAATGGTCGCCCAAGCTGGAATAGGGGTAGCGTTTTCGGAAGAGAAGGCTAAGGAAATTCTCAGTTTGAAAGACGTTCATATTAGCTTGAACCTTAACATTGGGGAAGAACACGCAATTGCCTGGGGGTGTGATCTAACCCACGAATACGTCACAATTAATGGGAGTTATCGATCTTGAGATGGGAGGTTCGACAGTGACACCGATGGAACAGGGACTAGACAAAGCCCGAGTTTTAGTAGAAGCCCTTCCGTATATCCAGAAATTTGCAGGAAAGACCGTCGTGATTAAGTATGGTGGGCACGCCATGATTGATCCAGTCTTGAAAGAATCTGTCATCATGGATGTCCTGCTCTTACATTCTGTGGGGATTCGTCCTATTGTAGTTCACGGCGGTGGACCTGAAATAAATGCCATGCTGAAGAAAGTGGGTATTGAAAGTCAATTTGTGCGAGGCTTAAGAGTCACTGATGCCCAGACCATGGAGATTGCTCAAATGGTTTTGTTAGGAAAGTTGAACACAGAGATGGTATCTCTTCTCAATCGTTTTGGTGGGAAGGGTGTCGGTTTATCCGGGAAAGATGCCCAACTAATCATAGCCGCTAAGAAGCCCATGCAGATGGCTAATAGCCATGGGGAGATGGAAGAGGTTGATCTGGGGTATGTTGGAGAAATTCAGAGTGTTACCCCTGATATTTTAAATACCTTGCTGGCGCATGGCTATATTCCTGTCATTTCGCCAGTTGCCAGTGGAGTAAACGGGGAAACGTATAATGTTAATGCAGATACGGTTGCGGGAAAAATTGCAGAGGCACTGCAGGCAGATAAGTTGCTTCTATTGACGGATGTGCAAGGAATACTGCGCGATGTTAAGGATCCGGGCTCTCTCATTTCTACAATTTCCAGAGGGGAAGTGACTACTCTGGTGAATCAAGGGATTTTAAACGGTGGAATGTTACCCAAAGCAGAGTGTGCAGTCTCCGCATTAGAGGGCGGCGTTGGAAGTGTGCATATCTTAGACGGTCGCCAAAGCCATGCTATTTTACTGGAGTTGTTTACAGATGGTGGAATAGGAACGATGTTCAGGTAATCGTGGTTCTGACTCGTGGTTCGTAGTTGGTAGTTCGTGGTTCGTGGTTCGAACGACGAACATCGTACCACGAATATCGAATAAAGGGGGATAAAACATGAAGGATTTAGAAAAGTTAACAAGCCAGGCAATAATAGAACGCGGAAAAAATGTCGTCATGAATACCTATGGCCGCCTACCCATGACGATTGTCAAAGGGGACGGGGCATGGGTTTGGGATACGGAAGAAAAGTGTTATTTGGATTTTCTGACTGGGCTAGCGGTGAACTCACTGGGGCATAATCACCCTGCGATTGTCCGTGCCATTCAAGAACAGGCCAAAGAGATTATACATGTATCAAATTTGTATTGGATACCGAACCAAGTCGCCTTGGCAGAGCGCTTAGTGGAGCATTCTTTTGCGGATAAAGTATTTTTTTGCAACAGTGGAGCGGAGGCTAATGAAGCGGCCTTCAAGCTGGCACGTAAATATGCTAAGAAAAACTATGGAGCGCATAAATATGAGGTAGTAGCACTGGAGAATTCGTTTCACGGGCGGACCTTGGCAACCCTCACGCTCACAGGACAGACTAAATATCAAGAAGGGTATGAGCCTCTCCCAGTAGGCTGCTCTTATGCAAAGTTGAACGATTTTGAGAGTTTAAAGGCTAAAGTTACGAATAGCACGGCAGCAGTCTTCATAGAGCCCATCCAAGGCGAGGGCGGAGTGCTTCCAGCTTCCATAGAATTTTTACAAGGAGCACGTGCCCTGTGTGATGAATTTGGGGCTTTGCTAATTTTTGATGAGGTCCAGTGTGGTATTGGGCGGACTGGGAAGCTTTTTGCCTATGAGTGGAGTGGTGTACTTCCGGATATCATGACCTTAGCTAAGGCCTTGGGCGGTGGAGTGCCGATTGGAGCAATGCTGGCTACTGATGAAGCAGCAAAGGCCTTTCAACCCGGGGACCACGCTTCAACCTTCGGGGGCAACCCTTTGGCGACGGCTGCAGGGTGCGCTGTCTTAGATGTGATGCTCGAGGCTGGATTTATGGAAGGGGTACAGGAGCGCTCCGGTTATTTTAAAAAAGGACTTGAAGCACTGGCCGAAAAGTATCAGACTGGGGACCCCGTCCGCGGACAAGGATTTATTTTAGGGTGGCCTGTTTCAAAGTTGGGCTCCGAGCTGGTAGAGGCATGCCGACTAAACGGGCTGTTGATCAACTGTGTCGGTGGTAAGATATTGCGTTTCCTTCCACCTATAGTTGTTGAAAAAAGAGAAATAGATAAGGCTCTGGGGATTTTGGACGAAGTATTCAGGAAACTTTGGAAGTGAAACCAGAAACCAGAAACTAGAAAACATAAGACAGAGACAAGGAGGAATGGAATGAGAGCAGCACTCGTACTTGAGACAGGGAGAGTTTTATTGGGGGAGTCTTACGGGGCAACCGGAGAGGCCTTTGGAGAAGTCGTTTTTAACACGGGTATGACAGGTTACCAAGAGGTGCTCACCGACCCCTCGTACTCAGGACAAATGGTATGTATGACATATCCTCTCATTGGAAATTATGGTATCAATAGCATGGATGACCAATCACAGAGGGCTCAGGTCCAGGGATTTATCGTGAAAGAGGCTGCCCGCAATCCCAGTCATTGGCAGATGGAAAAAAACCTTTCCAGAACGTTGGCACAAGCTGGAGTTGTGGGGATTAAAGGTATTGATACTCGTGCCTTGACTCGGAATATCCGGGAACACGGGGTTTTACGAGGAGTAATTACAACTGAAATTGAGCACCTCAGTGAGCTGATCCCTAGGGTGAAAGCATGGCATGCTCCTGCTGACGTTGTCGCTACGGTCAGTACCTCAGAAAGCTACACCTTACCGACGACTCGAACGGAGAAGGGCTCCTTCCATGTCGCAGTTATAGATTTCGGGATTAAGAAAAATATCTTGCACGCGATGCAAGAGAGTGGGTTTCGCCTGACGGTAGTACCTCATACTACTTCTGCGCAACAGATCATAGAATTGCAAGCGGATGGAGTTTTTCTCTCCAATGGGCCGGGAGACCCCAAGAGCGTCGGCGTGGGAATCGAAACAATCCGAGGGATTTTGGGTAAAATACCCATCTTCGGTATCTGTCTGGGACATCAACTCTTGTCACTCGCTTTGGGAGGGGACACCTATAAGATGAAATTTGGACATCGAGGCGGCAATCAACCTGTCCAAGATCTCCAGTCCAAACGAGTGACGATTACCTCACAAAATCATGGGTATGCAATCGCTGAAGAGAGCCTGGAGCAGACCCCCTTATACATAACACATCGCAATCTCAATGATCAAAGTGTAGAAGGGGTTAAACATCGGGATTTGCCTGTTTTCTCGGTGCAATATCATCCGGAAGCCGGGCCAGGACCGAGTGAATCTCTTTATCTTTTTGATGAGTTTGCGCAATTAATGCAGGAATGGAGGGCGCAACATGCCACTTAACCCGGCGTGGAGAAAAGTCCTTGTCATCGGGTCTGGTCCCATTGTGATAGGGCAAGCTGCAGAATTTGATTATGCCGGAACTCAAGCGTGCAAAGCTCTTCGTGAAGTGGGCATACAAGTTGTACTTGTTAACAGCAATCCGGCAACCATCATGACGGATGTCAAAACAGCGGATATTACCTATATCGAACCTTTATTACCTGAGCGTTTAGAGGAGATTATCAGGAAAGAAAGGCCAGATGCTCTGCTGCCCACACTCGGTGGTCAAACAGGACTTAATCTAGCGATGGAACTAGACCGCTGTGGGATTTTAAAGCGTTATGACGTGGACCTCATTGGCTGTAATGCTGAAACAATTTACAAAGCGGAAGATCGGGATGCTTTCAAGGAAACAATGCTTTCACTAGGTGAACCTGTGGCTGAAAGTGAGATTGTGACGACACTTGAAGAGGGAGAGAAGTTCGCCAAAAAGCAGGGCTTTCCGTTAATAGTACGCCCGGCGTATACCCTAGGAGGTACAGGTGGCGGGATTGTCAAAAATGCTAAGAAACTGGAAGAAATTTTACAAAGAGGGTTACAGGCCAGCCCAATAGGGCAATGCCTCGTCGAGCGGAGTGTGTCAGGGTGGAAGGAGATTGAGTATGAAGTTATGCGCGATGCTGCGGATAACTGTATCACAATTTGCAACATGGAAAATATCGATCCTGTAGGAATACATACTGGGGATAGTATTGTGGTAGCGCCGTCGCAAACTTTGAGCGATGTCGAATATCAGATGTTGCGGGCATCCTCGTTGAAGATCATTCGAGCTTTGGAGGTAAACGGTGGGTGTAACGTTCAATTCGCCTTGAATCCCATAAGCCGGGAATATGTTGTAATTGAAGTCAATCCTCGGGTCAGTCGCTCTAGTGCTCTCGCTTCGAAAGCAACCGGTTATCCCATTGCCAAAATGGCAGCACTTCTATCAGTAGGATTTACCCTGCCTGAACTAACTAATCCTGTGACAGGCAATACCAGCGCTTGTTTTGAACCAGCCCTAGACTATGTTGTGGTCAAGTTTCCGCGTTGGCCTTTCGATAAGTTTCCTGCTGCAGATCATCGCCTTGGCACGCAAATGAAAGCGACCGGAGAAGTGATGGCCATGGAGCGGACTTTGGAAGGAGCCTTGTTGAAAGCGACACGCTCTTTGGAAATTGGTACGGTAGGCCTTCGAATTGATGACTCCGGTCGCTGGACGGAGATGGAAATAGAAGACAAGCTTGCCCGAGCCGATCACGAACGCTTTTTTGCAATCGCTGAGGCATTTCGCCGGGATTGGACCATTGGTGAAGTGCATATGCTGACTCAAATAGACCCCTTCTATTTACATAAAATCAGGGACCTAGTTTTACTTGAACAACGGTTGCAAATTGAGTCGCTAACAACGGAGTTATTACATTTCGCTAAAGTCCAAGGATTTTCTGACCTAGCGATTGCCAAACTTACGGGTCGCTCAGAAGAATCGGTTCGTTCTATGCGATTAACAGCCCTAATCGTTCCAGTCTATAAGACCGTTGATACGTGTGCAGCAGAGTTTGCTTCGGCAACACCTTATTACTATTCTTGTTATGAAGAAGAAGACGAAGTCTCGATAAGTACTGGACCCAAAGTCGTCGTCTTAGGCTCAGGACCTATCAGGATCGGTCAAGGGATTGAATTCGATTATTGTTCCGTCCATGCACTGACGGCTTTGCAAGAAATGGGTGTAGAAGCCATTATGGTCAATAATAATCCGGAAACGGTCTCGACAGATTTTGATACCGCTGACAAACTATATTTTGAGCCCCTGACCATGGAAGATGTACTGCATGTCTTGCATAAGGAAAAACCCGATGGGGTTATGGTTCAATTTGGAGGCCAGACGCCCATTAATTTGGCAAGTCGACTGAACGAGGCCGGAATTAAGATTTTAGGCACACAGGTTGACGCGATTGATAGGGCAGAGGATCGGGAACGTTTTGCAGAGCTTTTAAATCAATTAGGAATTCCCCAATCCGAGGGAAGAAGCGTTACTTCTGTCCATCAGGCCCAAGGAATTGCGGAGGAACTCGGATTTCCTGTTATCGTTCGTCCTTCATATGTCATTGGAGGGCGCGCCATGCAAGTGGTGGAGACTATACAGGAACTTGAAGACTATTTAAGGCGGGCAATTCACCTATCTTCGGAGCATCCGATTCTAGTGGATAGGTATCTGGAAGGAAAAGAAGTTGAAATTGATGCCGTCTCAGACGGAGA
>Ga0209386_1000742_pt1 | contig 14944 bp, 13 predicted proteins | sample NGEPertwo_FD_184510 | JGI IMG/M metagenome (GOLD analysis project Ga0209386, IMG submission 184510) | Arctic peat soil microbial communities from the Barrow Environmental Observatory site, Barrow, Alaska, USA - NGEE Permafrost154B-two... | ecosystem: Environmental > Terrestrial > Soil > Wetlands... | reverse complement strand
GGTTTTGGGGCAAGTCTTAATAAAACCTTTACAAATAAAGCTTATAAAGCAGGATATTACGCATGTCGGCCGCCGGGAATGAAGCACGGACCATTTTTACATCCCACCGGAGCTGTATGTTTTGAGTTCAGACTGAAAAAAGAATAGTCTGTCATTCCTTAAAGAATGGAGGAGTAATAATTGAGCGATATATACTCATTAACTGGGAAGATATTAGATATAAATTTATCTGAGAGGAAATGGTCTTCTTGGGAAGAAAGTGAATCGATTCATAAAAAATTTCTTAGTGCAAGAGGTCTAAGTCAGTATTATCTATATAAACTTCTAAAACCACAAGATCTTCCTTTGGATCCTAAAAATTATATTATTTTCGGATCTGGCTTATTGGTTGGAACTAAAACACCGGGAGCAACTAGAACCAATATTGATTCAAAAAATTTATTTTCAAATGGAGTTGGCTCTAGTAATGGAGGTGAATATTTTAGCGTTGCCATGAAATACTCTGGTTATGGACATTTGCGAATCACAGGAAAGTCAATAAAACCAGTCTATTTATTGATTGATGATAATCAAATATCATTAGAAGATGCTCAAGAAATATGGGGTAAAACGACCTCACAAACTGTTGATATGATTAGAAGTAAACATGGTAATGATTTTCAGGTTGCCTGTATTGGCATAGCAGGAGAAAATCTAGTCAGGGGTGCATGCGTAATTATCAACAAGAGCAGGGCAGCTGCAAAATGCGGTATGGGGGCTATTCTTGGATCCAAAAATTTAAAAGCCATTGCTGTCCGAGGTAGTCAAATTCCCAAAATATGGAATGAAGAAAAGTTTAACCAACTTATAGATAGAGCCCGGAAGAAAGTATTAGATTCAGGGACTGCTCAGAGGTTGAGTAAATGGGGTGCCAAAAGTGCAGTGAAAGCTAAGAATAAAGTTGGTTCGGTTCCTTATAAGCATTTTCAAGATGGTTATGTTGATAATTTAGATGGTTGGGATGAAAAGGCTTTCTCGAAATATGAATTGAAAAGATTTGGAATTGTAAATTGTCCTATCAGTTGTAGACAAATCTATCAAGTCACAGACGGCCCATATGCTGGATTAGAAGCAGAAGCTGTTCAGTCGAATACCGTCCAAGATTTTGGATTGAAATTGGATATAAGGGAACCTACTGCCATTATAAAAGCACATGTTCTCTGTAACGAATATGGAATAGATATCGATACCGCAGGAGAAACCATTGCTTGGGCTTATGAGTGCTACGCACGAGGTTTAATTGGACAAAAAGATACAGATGGATTGGAATTAAACTGGGGGAATCATCAATCACTGATGAAATTGATTGATAAAATGGCTTATCGTAAGGGTTTTGGAGATATTTTGGCTGAAGGTGTGGTAAAGGCTTCTGAAATCATTGGAAGAGGAACAATAAAATACGCCATGGCAATGAAAGGACAGGATTTATATGAAGATATGCGTATGCCAAAAGGCTGGGCATTAGGAGCAGCTTTGTCAACACGCGGAGGAGGACATTGTAGTGGGGCACCGATTGTAGAATTTGCAGCCGGAAAATCAAGCGCAGAAATATTATCACCTGAATTAGCAGAAAAATTATACGGAGTTGCAACTGCAACTGATCCGGCAGCCTATGAAGGGAAAGGGAAATTAGTAGCCTATCATGAACAATTACATGCTGTATTAAATAGTTTGGGAATTTGTTTTTTTAACAGTATTTGGGAAGGATATGAATTACTGGATGAACATGATATAGCTCAGCTGCTGAACGCTGCCACAGGTTGGAATTTAGACCATTTTGAATTATTGAATATTGGTGAAAGGATTCATAATCTGGAGAGAATGTTCAATTATAAGCATGCTGGATTGGATCGAAAAGATGACTACCCTCCCGCTAGATTTATGGAAGAAAAAATCAAAAATGGTCCCTATAAGGGGGAATATATGGACAGAAAGAAATTTGATAAGATGTTGGATGAAAACTATCAATTACATGGATGGAATGATCAGGGAATTCCAAAAGAAGAGACATTGATTAAATTAGGGTTAAAAGATATTATTGATTAAATTAATTTATCCAAAAAAGACGAGAGAGGTAAAATAATGAAAAATAATAAAATAAAAAACATTAATCCACTTTATATGAATCCGAGTGAGTTTAGAAAATTAGTTCGGGAAGAAAAATGGACTGATATTACTATGGAAGCCTGCCAGGGTTACGCACAGGCAAATATGGTCATTATACCTAAGGAATATGCCTATGATTTTTTATTATTTTGTAATAAGAATCCCAGACCCTGTCCTATTTTAACAGTAACTGAACCAGGAGATCCTTATCCCATAGAATTGTCAATGGAAGCAGATGTCCGAACTGATTTACCGAGATACAGGGTATTTAAAGATGGTAAAATAATTGATGAACCAACTAATATTATAAAATATTGGCGTGATGATCTGGTAACTTTCCTTTTGGGTTGCAGTAGGAGTTTTTTATGGGCACTAAGATCGGCAAATATTTCATGGAAGCGGTATGGTGCTTATAAAACATCGATTCAATGTAAGCCTGCTGGTTTCTTTCATGGACCATTATGCGTTAGCGTCAGATCATTTAATACTTCAATTGAAGCAATCAGAGCAATTCAAATATCGTCCCGTCATTTATTAATGCACGGTCCACCTCTCTATATTGGGAAACCTGAGGATATTGGGATAGAACAATTGGGTAAGCCGGATTCATTCAACCCTGGCCGTCCTGAAGTTGATCCACCTAAGGACAGTGAAATTATTATGTATTGGGGATGTGGTATAACACCTCAAGCTGTAGCAATTGAAACAAAAATTCCACTAATGATTACTCACTATCCAGCAAATATGTTTGTTACAGATCGTTTGGCGGAGGAATTTTCAAATTTATAAAAACCACATTAATATAATAATAATTATAAATAATTTGAACAGAATAACTAAAATACGCTTATCATTTTTAATACTGAAATGAGCGTAAATTTTTTTACAAGGGGGTGAGTAAATTTTTAAATTGACAGAAGGTTAAGATACATCTTGATAGAATGTGATTAAAAAACTATTTTGAATAAATTATAAAATGGGAGGAAATTTTTAATGAAAAGAATTACGATAATTGTTATTAGTTTAATGATCTTCTTACTATGTTTTACCGGAATTGGTTTTAGCCAGAAGCAAATGTTAGTCTTGGGAACAGCAGGTGCGGGTGGAACCTTTAATTATGTTGGTTCTGCATTAGCAAATTATCTTTCGGGGCAACTTGATGATATGGATATACGGGCCATAACCACGGGGGGTAGTAATGTCAATATTCGTTTGCTTAATGAAGGAGAAGCTGATTTTGCGATAGCCAATGGATTATCTCTCTATCTTGCCTATGAAGGAATGGGAGCATGGGAAGGAAATCCACAAAAAAACCTTAGAGCTGTTACGAGGACCCATTCTGCTGCAATCCATTATGTTGTAGCAAAAGATTCAGGTATTAAAAAATTTGAAGATTTAATTGGAGTTATTGGAAATACTGATGTAGTAGGGGGGACTACTAGATTAATTCATGCAGATGTTTGTAAATATGCTGGCATAGATGTAGGTAAAACTCCTCAAATGAATGTAAGTTATGTACAAGCTGTTGATCTTTTTCGAGATGGACATATAAAATGGTTTATGGCATCAGGTAGCGTTCCAGAGGCGAATGTTACCGAGATAGCTTTTACCCGGGAAATCGATATACTCGACATAGGCGGGGAGTTAAGGGATAAAATGGTAAAAGAAGTTCCTTATTATTTTGCTCGGACCATTCCTGCTGGAACCTATAAAGGGGTTGACAGAGACATAGAAACCATAGATACGGTAGCTGCAATTTTTTGTGATGCTAGTATGTCAGAAGACACCGTTTATAAAATAGTAAAAACAATCTATGAAGGAATTAGTGACGTGAGAGAACTTCATGTTGGGCTAAGTGATCTTTCGCTAGATAATGCAACAGGAGGTTTAGGTATTCCATTACATCCCGGAGCTGAGAAATATTTTCGGGAAGCAGGGATAATAAAATAGTTAATGTTTGTTCATTTACTTATACCCACACTTAAAAGTGTGGGTATAAGTAATAATTTTTGAATTTATGAATTTTTGCTGAAAAGTTTGTAATAAATTATCATTTTATTCGGAAAGGATTTATGAAATATGGAGAGAAGAAATATCAGGGAAGGCTTTATAAGGAATCTAATATTATTTGCTTCAATTATATTATCACTATTTCATTTATATACGGCAGGATTTGGTATTTTACCCCCTATGCAACAGAGAACATTTCATTTGGCTTTTGTTCTTTTTTTAATATTCCTTCTTTTCCCTGCTACATCTAAAGCATCTAAAGATAGAGTTCCATGGTATGATATTATCCTGGCCATTGTTGCTCTTGCAAGTAATTTCTATATATTTTTTGTTTTCGAATCTGTTGCGTTTAGGTTTAATGCTTCAATTTCTTTTATTAATTTTATAATAGGAGCAATTGCTCTTATACTTATAATAGAAGGTACCCGGAGGGCTGTTGGAAAAGAATTGACAATTTTGTGTATTATCTCTATTCTTTATATGCTTTTTGGTTATCTATTTCCGGGTTTTCTTAGGTATAGAGGAATGAGTCTTGTAAGATTAGTGGAATATATGGCATGGACAACCGATGGCCCATATGGGATTGTTCTGCAAATATCTGCTACTTATATCTTCACATTTATTTATTTTGGAGTTCTTATATCCAAGACAGGAATCGGTGATCTTTTTAATGACTTTGCGGTGGCGATGTTTGGTCGTGCCCGTGGAGGAGGAGCCAAAGTGTCTGTGATCGCCAGTGGACTTATGGGTACCATTTCAGGTATCGCAGTCGCAAATGTGGCAACTACTGGCAGTTTTACCATTCCTTTGATGAAAAAAACTGGTTACTCTCCATCTTTTGCTGCAGCAGTAGAAGCTGTAAGCAGTACCGGGGGGCAAATAATGCCTCCTATTATGGGAGCCTCAGCTTTTCTTATGGCGGGAATCCTGGGAATACCCTATCTCTATGTTATAAAAGCAGCAATCATTCCGGCTTTGTTATACTATTTTGCTGTATTTTTAGCAGTGGATCTGCGGGCATTAACTAAGGGATTGAAAGGTTTGAAAAAAGAAGAATTGCCTTCAATGAAAAAAGCTTTTTTAGAGAGAGGCCATATGCTGGTACCAGTAATATTATTAGTAGCCTTATTAATTAAAGGTTTCTCTCCTCTTTTTTGCGTTTTTTATTCAATCGTAGCTACCATCATTATATCATCATTAAATAAAAAGACCCGGATATCCTTAAAAGATTTTATAGATTCATTAGCAGAAGGAGCTCAAAAGGCGTTGTCGGTAGCAGTAGCATGTGCTGTGGTTGGATTCACCGTGGGAATGATAGGAGCAACCGGGCTTGGAATGGCCTTAGGCAATGGAATTATTGCTTTGGCTGGAGATAATTCATTTATTTCCCTTATTTTAATTGCAATTGTCTCTCTAATTCTTGGGACAGGTCTTCCTCCGACTGCTTGTTATATTGTTGTAGCGGTTATTGCTGCTCCAATTCTTGTTAGATTATTGGAAATACGGCCCTTGACAGCGCATCTATTTGTTTACTATTATGGTATGCTTGCAGTAATCACACCACCAGTTGCCTTGGCCTCTTTTACAGCAGCAGGACTGGTAGGGGAAAATCCATATAAGGTAGGGTGGGAGGCATTTAAGTTGGGAGCTGCTGCTTATATAATTCCATTCGTTTTTATAACTTCCCCAGCACTTATGTTATTTGACGTTACTATTGGAGGAATGATATTTGGTTTATTGAGAGCTATAATAATGGTGATAGCAATGGCAACTTCATTACAAGGTTATATCTTTGATAAAATTGGATATTTTTCGCGCATTACTTTATTTATTAGTGCAGTATTGATAATGTATACTTCGACATGGGCAAATATTACAGGAATTATTATTGCATTAGCAGTACTTTTTATCCATTTTTTAAAGAAGAAAAACATAGCGAATCGTCAAAAGAATAATCAAAGAATTGGTAGTAAAAACATAAATTTGTAGACAACCAAGTTTGGTTTAAAATTTTGCTATTGCTTTAAAATTTAAATGATGTTAGTTAAATTTCAAAAGTGGGATATTTAAGAATCAAAAACAGACTGAATTAAGCTCACTATTTTTAACTTTATTATGTCGAAAAGATGAACATCCTCCCGATAGATTTATGGAGGAAAAAATAAAAAATGGTCCTTTCCCCAAAAAAAGCTTGACAGCTTGGGGGGAGTGGGGGCGATATGCTCAAAACTGAGATTTTGGAAAAGCTATAATACTACACAAAAATTTGCGTAAATATTTTAGACATAAATTTCGGGTAAAAAGATATTTCGAGAGGAGATTGATAGTAATGAAGAGTTGGCGAGGCAGGATTGGTTTGTTGGTGCCTTCTATCAATTGCACTATGGAACCGACATTTAACGAGTATCTACCAGATGGGATTGCAGTCCATACTGCACGGATGAAGAGACATACCAATGTTAGTAGTGATGTTGACACAAATATTAGAATGCTATGATCACGCCGTGGAAGCTGCTAAATTGGTTGCTCAAAGCGAGCCAGATTTTATTTTACTTGGTTGCACAACAGCTACATTTGTGCAAGGGAAAGGAAAAGATCTAGAAATCGGAGTTATGCTGGAGGAGGCTACTGGTATTAAGAGCTCTACTACCTCAACTGCAGTGTGTAATGCATTGAGAGCATTAGGGATTAAAAGATTCTCTTTTTTGGACCCTCACATTGGGGAAATACTGGAACGAGCGAAAATATTTTTTTATGGTAATGGTTTTGAGATACTAACAGCTAAGGGAATGAATTTTAGCGACTCTATGGGTATCCCGGCAGTAAAACCTGAGGAGATTTATCGTTTTGCCAAGCAGAACTATCATCCAGATAGTGGGGCTATATTCCTCAATTCTACTAATTTTAGGGCGATGGACATAGTTAAGCCACTGGAACAGGATCTAGGTATACCAGTAGTAACCTCCAATCAAGCTTCGCTTTGGTATGTTTTACGACGCATGGGATTTGGTCAAGACATTGGAGTAGGGGAACTTTTTAAGCTAAAGCTCCCCTACTAAGCTGAACAGGACTTATTTCTAAAGACAGATACTTTGCTATAAATAAAAGTACATAGAATGGAGGACCCCAACGATGAAGGGTTATAGATGTAAGATAGGTCTACTGGTTCCGGCTATAAATATTGTGGCGGAACCAACTTTTTACCAGTATGCTCCTGAGGGTGTGACTATTCATGCTGGAAGAATGCCAAGAAATAGCAGGATCAGTACCATTGAAACACATATTAATATGTTGGAATATGTTGTCAGTACGGCTGAATGTATAGCTCAATGCGAACCCGATGTTCTGATATTAGCTGATACCACAGCCAGCTTTCTTCAGGGAAAGGGTGCGGATATCAAGCTGGCTGAAAATATGAAGGAAGCTACCGGTATTGAGAGTACAACTGCATCTACTGCTGTTTGTGAAGCACTTATAGCACTCAATGTTAAGAGGTTGTCTATTATCACACCGTATCCAAGCTTTACAAATGAAAAGGAGATTGTTTTTTTCGAAGATAATGGCTTCAAAGTAGATGTATTAAAGAGCATGGAGATAATAGAGTCTATTGGAATGGGAAATGTCTATCCTTCTGAAATTTACCGTTTTGCCAGAGACAACTATAATCGGAACAGTGACGCCATTTTCATTAGCTGTACCAATTACCGAGGCACCGAGATAATTAATATATTAGAAGATGATACTGGATTACCTGTAGTTACCTCTAATCAGGCCTGTCTGTGGTGGGCTTTAAGAACTGTGGGGATGAAAACTGACATCGGGTTAGGGAAACTTTTTCAAGTATAAAGTACTCCCATATCAGCTCTTTAAAGGTGGTGATATATGCAAATATATTGTTTTGAATTCGGCTGGTTCAAATGAAAATGTTAGCCTGTTTGAAAGCGGTGAGGCAACCATTGCGTCTTTCACTGTTGCTGGTGTGGCTAGCGCTAAGCCATTTGAGGTAGCTTGAAATTTTGGTAAGATTGCGGCAACGGGCTTTATTATACCTTTCCTTTTTGTTTTTAACCAATGTTATTGGCCAAGATGTTACCGCAATAACTTTAATACGTTCGCTTTTACGGGTAGTGTATAGGTTGTATTTATGGCTGTGGGTGGCGTCAGGTACTTTTTGTACAAAAGTCCTATAATTTTAAGAATGTGCTATTTATTCGGATCATTTCTCTTGATTATAAACGGTGGTATTACAGATTTATTGGATTTCGGGTTTATGGGAATAACCATAATTTCTAATTATTTGACAACCAGAGTCAGTAAAGACACCACTGAACAAATAGACAAAAAGCACTATAAAGGGACAGGGAGGAACCGTATGAAACCAGAATTTATTTTTCTTAGTCAAGAAGAGGTAATAGCAGCTGGAGGACTAGATATTAAAGATACATTAGAAGCAGTCGAACTTGGATTTGCAATCCATGGTCGGAAAGAATGTGTACAGCCACCAAAAACAAACTTACGTAAGGGTCCTCCGGGTTCTCCGCAAGCTGAACAGGGTTTAATTATGGCGCTGCCTGGATATGTTGGTGGTAATTGTGATGTGGTGGGAATTAAGTGGGTACTGGCTATGGCAGAAAACCCGCAAAAATACGGTTTACCTCGCTCTTCAGCTTTGATAATTCTTAACGATGCTGAAACCGGACTACCATTAGTCATAATGGATGGAACCATTGTCAATGCTGTGAGGACAGGGGCAGTTACAGGAATAGGAGCCAAGTATCTGGCACGACCCAATTCTAAAGTTATGGCCTTAATCGGAGCCGGACCACAGGGACGTATGCAAATCCGCGGTGTAGTAAATTCGATGCCAGCCATTAAAGAAGTGCATATTTTCGATTTGAATCGGGAACGTTCTGAAACTTTGGCCGGGGAAATTAATGCAGAATTCCCAGTCCGAGTAACTGTAGCTGAAAGTGCAGAGAAAGCTGTTCGGGGTTCAGATATTGTGGTTACGGCGACGGTTACCACAAAACCATACCTTCTGAGAGAATGGTTAGCCCCGGGTGCTTTTTATGGTGACATTGCTGCCAATGATGCCACTTTAGCTGTATACCAAGGAGCTGACAAAATCTTTGTAGATGATTGGGGGCAGATTAAATATCATGGAGTAGGGACATTGGTTAATGCTTTACACCAGGGAGAAATAGAGGAAGATGTTATAACTGGTGAATTGGGAGAAGTTGTAATCGGGAAAAAGAAAGGTCGCGAAGCTTCCGATGATTTAATTATCTTTAAGCACATTGGTATGGCAGCAACTGATTTGCCAGAGGCATTAAGAATTTATAAAAAAGCAAAAGCGCAAGGATTGGGAACTAAAATTGCTCTTTGGAAAGAGCAACCTATTTGGTAGATAGTAATGGTTGTTAGGAAATATAGTTACTTAAGAAAGGAGTAGGTTATTAAATGTTTTATGGATGGCGGGCGAGAGTGGGAATATTGCTTCCCACCAATAATACGGTATTAGAACCGGAAATGGCTAGTGTTGCCCCCGAAGGTGTAACATTTCATGCTACCAGAATGGTTTCTAGTAGATCCGGTCACGGAAGTGTGGAGGGGTTAAAGAATTTAGTTTCCAATGTAGATCGGGCAGTAGAAGAATTATCTATAGCCGGAGTAAATGCGGTGGCTTATGGTTGTCTTTCCACAAGCTTTGTTGTTGAAGGTTGGCAGGAAAAACTGGAGAAAAAGGTATCTTGTTGGACCCCTATTCCTGTAATTACAGCATTTAAAGCAACAGTAAATGCATTAAAAAGTTTTAGGGCAAAGAATGTGGCCATTTTGTGCCCTTATGGTCCTGAATTACAAAAAGCAGTAATTCCTGCTTTCCGGAAAGAGGGGCTTGAGATTAGCATATTGACTAGCTTAGAGGTAACTGGTTTGCAGGCTGTTTGTAATGTGCCCTTAGAAAAAGTTTACAAGAGTGCTAGAAATATGGACTTAGCGAAGGCCGATGCCTTATGTATTTTAGCCACTGACCTACCAGCTTTGGAGATAGTCATGCCCTTAGAAGAAGACCTAGGTATTCCTGTAATAAGTACTAATTTAGCTCTATTTTGGGCTAGCATGGCATTGTGTGGAGTGAAGATTAATGTAAATAACAAAGGTGCGCTATTGACTAATAAATATCCTGATATAAAAAAGGAGTGAAAGTTCATGGAACCACAAGTGTATTTTGTCCCCTTGGTAGATGTAAGTTGGCTTAACTTTGGCCCCTTAAATCCACGCAAAAATTTTAAGGCAGATCCACCACCGTTGGATCTTTGCTTACTAGAAGCCGAAGGAATTATAAACTTAATGGGAGAACTATTTGGCGGGAAGTTTGTCTTCGCTGTATATACGGGCACTTATTGCCGCGATGAATTTAATAAAGAACCCTTTTTAACTACCTGGAGGCGTGCGGTGGTACAGGGAGGCGAAATAGTGCTCCATACCCATGAAGAGATTGCTGCCGTGGGGACAAGAAATGGTGAAAAAAAACATATGACCGAAGTGATTCAACGTCAATTTAACAATCTTAAGTCAGGTGGTATAACTATCGTTGGATTTAGGGGTGGTCTTTACGGGTATGCAAACTTCTTAACTCCCTTATTAGAGGAGCTTGGTTTAAATATTGATTTCTCAGCTGCTCCTGGTATTAATAAGAAAGATCGTGAGGCTGTATGGACTGGAATTCCTTATTCGGCATTTTATCTCTGTCCAATTGATAAAACCCATAGTAATTGCCAGCATTCACCAAGTTCAGTTTTAGAAATTCCTATAGGTAGTGACGGTAAAGGTACGGAAAACGAGAACTATCATTATATTGATTATGAACTTTCCACATTGGAAACAGCCACTGGTATATGGGATATGGTGCGTCAGAGAGCTTTCGATACAGGAGAACCTCAATTTATTCATACATTGTTTCATACTTTTTCTATGAGTAATCCGGCTATGATAGAAAGGTACCGCCGCTTTGCTGATTATATACTAGTGAATGACGGTCAGCCGGTTACAGGTACAGAAGCTAAGGAAATATATGATCAGTTATATACAAAATAGTCACCGCTAATCAATATCTGGATTTAGGTCCGTACTTTAAGCCATCTGAATCTAGGAGGAATGTTTTAGTTACAATCAAGGGCAAAACGGTATTGTGGGAATCCGAAATAGCTGAAAATGACGAAGTGACTTTGCTATCTATATGTGGGGGAGGATAAAGAATTGAGATTGACTATTGGAATAACCGGTGCTTCGGGTGTTATTTATGGAATAAAAATTTTAGAGGAATTAAAGAGAAAAGATGTTGAAACACATTTGATTATTAGTAAATGGGGCGGCTTCAATATTAAAGAAGAAACAGAATATTCTCTGGAGGCAGTCAAAGCTCTCGCTTCCTATTACTATGAAGCCGACGATCTTGCTGCAAACATTTCTAGTGGCACTTTTCAAAGTGATGGAATGATCATCGCGCCGTGTAGTATGAAAACACTTTCTGGCATTACCCATGGTTTTACCGATAATCTTTTGATCAGAGCAGCGGATGTTGTCATCAAGGAAGGAAGAAAACTTGTGCTTCTGGTTAGGGAGACTCCTCTGAGTCCCATCCATTTGGAAAATATGTTAAAACTGGCCAGGTTGGGTATTGTCATTATGCCTCCGGTCCCAGCTTTTTACATTAAACACCAAAGTGTGGAAGATATAATTCAACAAACTGTTGGAAGAGTTTGTAATTTTTTTGGTTTGAAAAGTGAATATTTCCAACACTGGCAGCATCCTTAAGTTAAATAAAATGATGTATAGGTAAATGATAATGGATATAAAATTAAATCATGTTTTTTGCGAATGCGTAAATGATGGAAAATGCACTCTAGAAAGTGTGGTAGTACAGACTATGTCCGGAGTAAATATTTACCTTGGTGGAGGTGAAGAATCGCACATCGGATCTGTGGCGGTGAGTATTCCTAGACCGAGTCTCACCGGAGATGGAAGCATAAGTTGTACAACATCTGTGTTTAACCTTTTTGCCCATAAGGATGATGTTCTTGCTGTACCATTGGCGGAAGAGCTCAGTAAGCAATTGAACCAAGTAGTGGTTGTATCTGCCGGGGTGCATATAGAAAAGGCAACCATGGAGGAATTTACACGGATAAAAACGAATTTAGGCATAATAAAAAATCTTATTATGAAGCATTTTAAATGAACATTCCGAAGGCGTAAAAATATAAATCTATAACTTTAGGGTTATTAATTCTGGTCTTTATTCCCAGACAGGATATAAGAATTTTTCTACGGGGGCAACCTGCCCAGTTAACCCTGTTTCTACTGTTTCTTTATATTTGGTGAAATAAGTTCCCTTTATCCAAAGAGTTTCCAATATTCTTCATTAGTAATAAAATAAACAATAGAAGGAAGGTGAGTTTTATTTACAGTATTAAAGTACAGATTTTATTTAAAAAAGAAGTGGCCCCTAATATATTCTTAATGAAATTATCAGCCCCTTCCATTACTCTAGAAGCTATCCCCGGGCAATTTATCCACATTAAATGCGGTAAAGATAATTACCATGTAATGCGTCGGCCTATAAGTATCCATAAAATAGATAAAAAAAAGGGAGAGATTTATATATTATTTCAAGTAGTGGGAGAGAGTACTAAATTATTAGCTCAAAGGTTAGTCGGTGATTATTTAGATATTCTAGGACCTATCGGTAATGGTTTTAATATTCTTACCAAAAGTAAAAAGATTATAGTAGTCGGGGGAGGAATCGGGGTTGCCCCTTTACTAGCTTTAGTTGAGGAATCCTTAATTCAGGGGAAGGAGGTAAAAGTATTCATAGGTGCCTTGAAAAAAGAATTAATTATAGGTGAAGAAAGTTTTATGAGATTAGGAGCTAAAGTTGATGCTGCTACTGACGACGGTAGTTATAAGCATAAGGGTTTTGTTACCGATTTATTAGAAGAAGCTATTAAAGAAGGATGGCTGCCAGATCAAATATTTTCTTGTGGACCGAGGCCCATGTTAAAAAAAATCGCCGCTATTTCCTCAGATGCCCATATTGACTGTCAGGTATCTTTAGAAGAGCGTATGGCTTGCGGGATAGGTGCTTGCTTAGGTTGTGTCTGTAAGATAAAAAGTAAGGATAATAAACAAGATATAGTTAAATATGAATATAAAAGGGTCTGTATAGATGGACCCATCTTTGAAGGAAGCGAGGTGGTCTGGGATGATTAAAAAGCCACTAATGGAAGTAGAAATAGCCGGAATAAAATTAAAAAACCCCGTGATGACTGCTTCAGGTACATTTGGCTATGGACAGGAGTATGCACCTTTCATGGATTTAAATAAATTGGGAGCTATGATATTGAAAGGGATATTTCTGAATCCTAAGATGGGAAATCCTCCTCCTCGAATCATAGAAACTCCTTCGGGGATGTTGAATTCAATCGGTCTACAGGGTGTGGGTGTAGAAGTTTTAATTAATGAAAAATTAGCTTATTTAAATAAAATTAATACTCCGATAATAATAAATATTAACGGAGACACCATGGAAGAATATGTAGAATTAGCTAGAAGATTAGAAGAAGTGTCTATAGATAAGAAGATAGCTGCTTTGGAGATTAATATCTCCTGCCCTAATGTAAAACGGGGAGGTATGGCTTGGGGGACAGATCCCAGCTTAACTTATCAAATAGTAAACAATATTAGGAAAGTAACCACTCTTCCGCTTATTGCAAAACTTTCTCCTAATGTAACCAATATCAAGACAATTGCTCAAGCTGCAGAGGAAGGAGGAGCTGATGGTCTGTCCTTAATCAATACGCTGGTTGGTATGGTAGTAGATATTAATTCTCAAAAACCTAAATTAGCCAATATCAGTGGAGGGTTATCCGGTCCAGCAATAAAACCAATAGCTCTCTGGATGGTGTGGCAGGTATTTCAGACAGTACACATCCCCATCATTGGGATAGGGGGAATAGTAAAGGCTGAAGATGCTCTCGAATTTATTATTGTTGGAGCTCGAGCCATAGAGGTAGGAACAGCGAATTTTATGAATCCCCTCGTTACTATTGAAATTATTGAAGGAATAGAAAAATATCTTATAGAAAAAAATATTGAAAACATAAATGAATTAGTCGGAAGTTTGAAAATTTGATTAAAGCAGGAAGAGAGAAGATTGATTTACCGGTGAGAGAAAGGCGGGTTCTATGATAAATTATTATTTGCAGGAAAATAAGACAGAAATCATGCAAGTGGATGAGTTAGGAAAATAAAATAGTGTTGAGAGGATGAACTATGAAAAAATTTGACCTGGTAATCAAATCAGATAAGGTATTTATAGATGGCAGATTAATAGATTGTTATGTTGGTATAAAAAATGGAATAATTGTTGCCATAAGTAAAGAAAAATTAGAGGCTGATGAAGTTATTGATGCAGAAGGAAAAATGGTTTTACCTGGAACTGTTGATCCTCATGTTCATATAAGGGCTCCGGGTCATGATGAAAGGGAGACCTTTGAAAGCGGTTCAAAAGATGCTGCTTTAGGTGGAGTTACTACTATAATTGAAATGCCCATCTCTGTTCCTCCTCCACATTCCCCCGAAATAGTAAAGAGAAGAATGGACATCGCGGAAAAAGAGGTCGTGGTTGATATAGCTTTTTATGGAGCGGCAGGTACAGATCGTTTAGATGATATCATTCCCTGTTCAAAATCTGGTATTGTGGCCTTTAAAACTTTTTTACATGGAGCAC
>Ga0209386_1000741_pt1 | contig 14944 bp, 17 predicted proteins | sample NGEPertwo_FD_184510 | JGI IMG/M metagenome (GOLD analysis project Ga0209386, IMG submission 184510) | Arctic peat soil microbial communities from the Barrow Environmental Observatory site, Barrow, Alaska, USA - NGEE Permafrost154B-two... | ecosystem: Environmental > Terrestrial > Soil > Wetlands... | reverse complement strand
AAAAGCCTTTGATCATACTGGTGACTTGTTTTGGGGCCAGATTCTCAGCGGCCAGCAATCCCAATAATAAAGCAACCATCCCACCAATTAAGGTGGTCAAAAATGCCAGCCCTAACGTCACCACAACGTTGTAGAGAGCTTCCCCTAATGTAAAGCGATGAGAATAGGGTTGAAGAAATATCGTCTTAAAATTCTCGTAGGTGACGGCAAAACCTTGGAGAATGCCGACACTCTGATAATCGAGCGTAGCAAAAAAATAGAGTGTTAAAGCGGTTAAAACTAGCAAAAGAGTTCGCATGGTGACCGTAGCCCGATTGAAGGGTTTTTTGGGAAATATGTTGATCCTATCTTTAATTAAGACTTTTCCTCGGAAGGAAGTGTGTCTCCCTTTTTTTCTCTGATAACGATTGATAGTCTCACAGATAACGACTGATTCGTTCTCTATCATTTCTTCAAATTGCATCACAAAATCACCCTTCTGATGTTATTTGATACAATTTCGATAAAAACAACTGTGAGCACAATCAAAATTACAACTAAGCTGGCTGCATGGTAATCAAATCTTTTGTAATACAAATCAAAAGAAAAACCGATACCCGTTCCGGTGAGCACTCCAACCAATGTAGCGTCACGGATATTAGTTTCAATCATGTACAATAACCAACTGATCATCTGAGGCATGCTGGCAGGTAATACTGCCTGAAATACAATATGGAAATAACTCGCACCCGCCGCTTGCAAAGCCTCAATTGAGTTATTGCCCACCTCATCTATGGTTTCCATAAAAGCCCGCGTCAGAAACCCGAAGGAACCAAAAAACAGTGCCAAATAACCCGTCATAGGACTTTGCCCAAACGCTAACATTAACACCATGGCCCAAGCTACTAACGGTATATTTCGGAAGAGAGAAGCGATTCCCCGACTGGCAACACTGAATAGCCCGTTGATCCTCGTAGTTTTAGACCCTGCCAAAGATAAAAACAAAGCAAATACTGCCGCTACGGTGGTTGCAGCAATAGACATGAGCACCGTTTCCTGCAATTTCGGTAATATTTCATGCAAGATTCTCACGGCTTTAGCATCAGGATAAAAATTGCTGGTTCCCCATTTTATTGCCTTAGCAATACTGGTAAACCCTTTTATCACATCGTACTCAGTGATGATGATGGAACCGACCGTTACAATAGCTAATATAACAAAGAAGATCAAATTGTTATTTCTTCGTTGATTGAAAATGTTATCCTGCATGTCTCGCTCCTAGCTCAACCATCAAATCATCGGACTCTGAACCATAGATTTCCTTAAGCTGCAGTGTCGTTAGAGCGCAGGGAGATCCATCAAAGATAACCCTTCCCCGGTTAATGCCAATAATTCTGTCCGAATACTTTAGTGCTACCTCAACCTGGTGTAAATTAACAAGCACAGTAATTCCCATCTCTGCAGATATGTTTCTTAAGTGATCCATGATAATCTTCGAAGCATTAGGATCAAGCGAAGAAATCGGTTCATCACATAGAATTATTTTGGGATTTTGCACCAAGGCCCTAGCGATACCCACACGTTGTTTTTGGCCGCCGCTTAATTGGTCACAGCGCTTATAGACTTGTTCCTCAAGACCCAAGATCTTAATAATTTTCAAAGCTTGCTCTTTCTCTTCTTGGCTATATCTACCAAAAACTCCTGCCAGCGTCGATTTATAGCCGAGTCGCCCGTGGAGGACATTTTCGATCACTGTCAGCCGATCAACCAAATTATAGTGTTGAAAGATCATACCGATCTTCGTTCTTAGCTTACGTAACTTTTTCTTATTGAGACTTGAAGAAAGGACGCCATCAACGGTGATCTCACCGCTGTTCGCTTCAATGATCCGGTTGATACAGCGCAGAAGTGTCGACTTTCCAGCTCCGGAAGGGCCGATGATGGAAACAAACTCGCCTTTATTGACAGAAAAACTAACGTCGTCTAGAGCACAGCAGTCATCGTTATATTTTTTGGTGACCTTATTTAATTCTAATAACGCCATATCTAACTTCCTTTCACAAGCCTATTCTTTCCGTTCATTAACAACAGAGCTTTTTGTATCCATTTCCAGACTCCCCCTTATAGAAAGCGAGAGTTACTTTCGCTGCTTGCGTGGGGTTAAAATCCCCGCGCAAGCAGCGAACAGCTTAACCGACTGAGTTTACTTACTCAGGTCGCGGATGGGTTGATAAAAAGAATCATCGGCCGTTAGAAACTTTTGCGGTGCATTGAAAAACCCTTTAGTCTTAGAATCCTTAGGTATGAAAATCTTAGGATTATTAGTCGTTTCCTCTGACATAAGTGCCTTAGTGATGGCATCGACAGTGCTTTTGCTTAAGGCAGCGGTGTTGACAGCAATAGGTCCGTTAATCACTGGGGTTGAATCGATGACCACGTATTGTGCCCCGACCAGTTTGCTGAAAGGATCAGTCGCGTCCTTTTTAACCGTATAGACAGCCCCCTTGGCGTTATCTTTACCGGTTGTAAGTTCTACATAGCTGATCACATCGACGTCATCGACCGCAGCGGCCTCCGCTTTATCGGTCAGTACGTTCACTAGTGATAGTTGGTGAGAACCCCCAAATATTACTTGGCTGAAAAATTTATCACTACCCCCTTGCAGCAGATCTTCTGCCTTAAGAGTCTTCCATTTGTCTTGTTTTGAGAAATGCGAAACGATTCCTGCTGATGGAACTTTGAATCCAGAGGTCGAACTCGTTGAAACGAACGAGAACTTTTTCCCTGCTACGTTATCAAGCGCGTAGTCTGTGCCAGCTTTGTATTGGTCTTCGTTGCCTTTCTTAACAACAATTCGGCTATAATACAAGGCATCCGTCAAGGTTCCTGATTTCCCACTGTTCACTACAAGGGGAAGAACCTTTTCATTTTTTTTGTGCGACTCAACATAAGATTCCGCTCCAAGGAAGGCAAGTTGAGCATTACCACTTGCCAGTGCCTCAACAGTAATCGCGTAATCCGTGGTTAATTTATCAACCACTTTTTTTCCGGTAGCCTTTTCGATGATCTTGTCAATTTCCGCCCGCGTTTCCTTGAAATCCTCTGCCGCATTATTAGGTAACCAAGCAATGGTGATCGTATCAGGATCTTTTACCTCTTTAGTGGAGTTGGTTGTAGAGGCTGAAGAACCGCATCCTACTAAGAGAGACGACATTAGAATGACAGACATAACCAGTGATGTAGATTTTCTCATTTTTATTCTCCTCTCAATTTAGAAACATATATTCTTTCAAATAGCTCTTAGGATAACCTATCTCTTAGTTTACTTGAAGAAGATTAAGTCCCTATTAAGCTACTGTAAGTTTTAGGTTAAACTTCAAAATCCAGTAATTCGCCCTCACGAATTGTATATTCCCGGCTACAGAGATTTTCCATAAATTCGATATCATGGAATATCCCCATCATGGTCGTTCCTTCTCGTTTCAGTTGCTCAATAAGTTCTCTCACTTTCAATTTGGAGGCTTGATCCAAACTGGCCGTCGGTTCATCCAAGAGTAACAGCCTTGGGCGCTTCACCATAGCCCGAGCAATATTTAGGCGCAGCTTTTCGCCGCCGGAAAACGTACCAGGGTAACAATCCCATAATTCTCTGTCTAATTCAAAGTGTTCTAGCATTTTATTGGCTTCCTGTTCTGCGTACTCTTCATCCTGTTCCATCTCCAGAACCGCATGTTTAACCAGTTCCTGTGCAGTGGTCCTGGGCAAAGTACTTAAAAACTGTGATACATAGCCAATCTCATGTTTTCTTAGATAAATAATCTGTCGTTCCGATAGTTCCGCTAAGTTCACAGGACCGAATTTTTTTGAATTATACCAAATGCTTCCGTTTTGAGGGGCATAGGTACGATAAATACATTTAAAGACCGTTGATTTTCCACTGCCGCTTTTCCCTGTGATACCAACAAATTCTCCTTCTTTTAATTTGAGACTAATATCGTGCAGTGCTTCAATTTGTTTGTCTAGATTATGAATCATAAATGATTTTGATAAGTGCTCAATCGCTAGCATCTCTTCCATTTAATCACCTGCTTTATAATACTTATCTGTGAATTGTTTAATAGGAAGATAAAAGTCATCCAGCCTTTCTTTAATGGTCTCATAAGACCAGTCCCACCACTTGATCTCCTCCAGTTTTCTAATCATCTCCTGAGAAAATCGTTGCTTGATGGGTTTAGCAGGTACTCCGACCACAATAGTATAGGGATCAACATCTTTAGTCACCACTGCACCGCTCCCCACAACCGCCCCGTTCCCTATCTTTATGCCAGGCATGATGACTGAACTGTGTCCAAGCCAAGTATCGTGGCCAATATAAACTTTCTGCTCGTCTCGTCGCTGAAAGAATAATTCATCATCTGTCGTAGCGAAGCCATACTTCCTACGGCGGTAGGTAAAGTGGTGCAGGGTCGGTCTGTCCATAGGATGAGAAGTAGGCCCAATTCTTACCTGGGCGGCAATGTTGGAAAACTTACCTACCTCGACGTTTTGCAAGGTGCAAAACCGGTCAGTATAAGAAAAATTATCTAATGTAACATTTTCCAAAATATTATAAATCCCTACCTCTGTATATTCACCCAACTCAGCCTGGTCTAATTGACAGTTCTCATGAATACACGGTTCTTTACTAAGCCTTTTGATCATTTTCTCCTCCAATCTTTCACACCTCAACAGCGCATAGCCAACTTGCGTCGTTTAAAGAAGGGATTGTACTAACTGTTGGGTATAGGCATGCTGCGGATCTTCAAGAATCTGATCTGTTAACCCATGTTCAATAATCTTTCCATCCAGCATCACAATCGTTCGATCCGCCAGCATTCTAATCACGCCCAAATCATGGGAGACAATGACCACGGTAATCTTCAGCTGTCTCTGCAGGGTCTTGATTAAATCAAGGACACTTGCCTGAACCGATAAATCTAACCCTGTGGTGACTTCATCGAGCAGGAGAAGAGGAGGATTATTCGATAAAGCCTTGGCGATTTGCACCCTCTGTTGCATGCCACCTGAGAAGTTTTTGGGGGCCTCTTTCATACGATAAAGTGGTATGTTGACGTGCTCCAGAAGTTCTTCCCCTCTAGCTTTCATTTGTCCAACATTCCTGTTTCCAGCTGAAATAAGTTTCTCCGCGATATTGCCAATCGAAGAGAAATTCATCTTTAAACTCATAAGCGGGTTCTGATAGACTTTTCCCATCCTGTGATTCCTGATGTGTCGTTTCTGTTGCGCCGTTTCTCTAAATACATTGAGGTCTCCGCTCTTGTAGGAGCTGATATAAGCCTCACCGCTGCTTACCTCCTGATCAAAATACAGGCAGTCCATCAAGGTTGACTTTCCACTTCCGCTTTCTCCTACAACCCCTAATATTTCTCCCGCATACACGTCAAACGTGATATCCCTGCAGGCATAGACTGTACCGCAGACAGGACAATAGTTCTTGATCATGCGATGTCCTTCTGCCCCTCTGCAGTTTTCACAACCGTCGCCATATTGTTTATTGATATGACTCACAGACAAGACAGGTTGTTCAAAGTCTTTCATTTGCAATCCCTCATTCACTAGATTTCCCATTCAATTTCTGCAAGCAATGGCTGGAATCGTTGCACTGATAAGACGTAACACCCGTTACATCATCCAGTATCTCATCCAGAAATACGTCCTTAGCCCCACACAGTCTGCAGCTTTTACCTTGGAACGTTTCAGCTCCAAAAGGGTAGTCCTCGAAATCAAGCGATGCGACCCTAGTATACGGAGGCACGGCATAGACCTTCTTTTCTCGACCAGCACCCAAAAGAATCAACGCTTGCGAACAATTAAGCTTGGGATTATCGAACCTGGGTATGGGGCTTGGGGCCATAACATACCGTCCATGAACCATCACAGGATGGTCCGCACCCGTCGACATCGTTCCGTAATTCATGATTTGTTCAAATAGCATGAGCCAAGCACCACTGTATTCTTGTTCCGCATGAAGCTTTTTGGTTTCGTACTCACTCGGTTCATAAGCTCGCAAAGGTTCTGGTAAAGGCACCTGAAGAACCAGAATCTGACCTTCGCGCAGTGGCTTTTCTGGAATTCTATGTCTCGATTGGATGATGGTCGCGTCCGCAGTTTGATCGGTTACTGTGATACCGGTCGTAATAGCGACGAGTTTTTTTATATTCACGGCGTTCACCGATTCATCTGAGCCTTGATCAATGACTTTCAGAATATCCTCTTTCCCCACCAGGGAAAGCGTCAACTGCAATCCTCCGGTACCCCAGCCTCTGGCGATGGGCATCTCCCTTGAGGCAAAAGGGACCTGGTACCCTGGAATTGCTATGGCTTTAAGGGTTGCCCTTCTAATCTCTCTTTTAGACCCTTCATCCAGGAAGGCAAAATTATACTCAATGTTCATCTTGGTCATTCCTTACCTTTTTGGACTTACGGACACTGTCCAGCTTGGACTGGAAGGTCACATAGTGTGGTAATTTGAGATGTGATATGAACCCTGTGGCTTCAACCGAGTCAATATGCAACAAGATAAACTCTTCGTTCTGAGTCGGATCCTCAGAATTACCCACCTCCAGACAACGGTCCAGAATACTCATGGCAATCGCTTTGGTATCATTTTTACCATAACAGATGCCATACCCTAGACTGAATTGGATCTCTTTCTGACTCTTTGTTTTTTGAACATCTTCCGGGAACAAGCTTTCTACTTCCGTGACTTTGATGTCTCCAATAAAATAGCTGTCCTCGTCCTCAGTTTGTTCGCTGAAGGGATTATCGACATAGATCGGGAGATTTCCTATACGCAATTCTCCCACCGTAGGGTGCAAGGCCCCACAGCTACGCAGTGCTACATATCCTAAGGAAGTGACCGCACCCGTCTGACCCCTCGTTAAAATCTGCAGTCTTTCACTACGGCTGGTAGGAAACTGAAGACTCTCTTTGGTCACATCATCGGGCTTACTATTATCATTTTCGCAAGTGGGAAGTAGACCTTCCTCCCGCAGATAATCTAGCACCTTAGGCAGATTGGCTAAATCAGTCTTGTCTTGCTCCGCACCACTTTCCAAGGCATAGTCGCGTACCCAGTGGATTGCCTCTTCATCGGTTTCCTTGTTTAAGTCAAAGTCGATGAGTCGATGCGTATAATCATTGGCAGACCCTAAGATTTGACCACCGGGAATGTCCTTAAAGCTGGCCGATATTCTTCGTTCCACCACCATATCGTCAGACTCGACGGTTCGCGAATAATGTTTGCGTGGCAAAGTTGAACGGTAGGCTCTCATTAAAAATACGGCTTCTTCAGGACTTCCTTCGGCCTGCTTAATAGCCAGCGCTGCAATCGTTTCATTGTAGAGGCTGCTTTCCGACATAACCTGGTCGATCAGGCAGCGCATGCCGCCTTCAATTCTGTCACAATCCAGCACGACACCCTTTTTCAACCGCTCATATTTCAGTCGTTTGATGGATTCTTCAATAGCAAGCGTTCCGCCTTTTACGGCAACATATCCCATCTATCTAACCACCTGTTTCGTAATTTGAGTAGTTCGCGGCAGACATAAAATATTGTCATACCAATCTGTAAAGATAAGATCAATTCCCAAGGGATATTCAGAGTTTTTTCTGCCCGTAGATCTACCCATCCATCCTTTGTTTTTACGTCTATCGTGCATTCCGTTTCGATTCCGGGACCCGTCAGGGTTAAAGCACGGTCATTGCCCACATAGTCAGCTTCAATAATAAGTGTTGCTGCTTTGTGAGGGTCCATAAGATCTCCTGCATAGGACCTTCTAAAGGCCTTCTTTAAATCTCCAGGTTGAGCGTCGTTTAGAACTAGAATAAAATCAGCACTTTCCAATTCTTTTGCTTTGGCATAGGTCAACTGGTTAATCAGTTTGGATACTTCCTCTTCACGTTCAGAGCACACTTTGAAGGTCACTTCTGTATCAAACAGCATCATTACCAAGACTAAGGTTGAACCAAAACAACTAATCTCCATATTCACCTTGTCTGCCTGGTCGGTGATATTGCTGATCAAACCCGGTCTAGACATTGAATCAATTGTTTTGCGATAAACTGCTTGTAGATCATGTACCAAATCTAGTGACATCTGCTGTTTACCCATCCTTGCTAACGTCCATATTGTCAAAGTTTACTTTTGTTTTCAAAATCTTGTTTTGTGATGCTTCGCAATTTCCCTTGATACGGTCTCCCTCACGCAATAAAACACTGGTCCACTCTTTAGTCTCTGGACAATTCGCATTATAGGCTGCATCAATAATGGCAAGGTTGTAAGCCAGCTCTAATTTATGCCCCATAACCATGCCGATGCCTAAGGCTCCCTGGATCATAACCTTACATTCCGTAATAAGCACCTCCCCCAGATAGAATAAACTTCGCTTAGCGCTTTCCCGCACTTTGACCATAACTAAACTATTATTGGGTTCCTCAAGGGTCTTGACCTCATAAACAGTGAGTATTTCTTGAGATAACTTTACTGAAACTTCTGATGAACCATTGATTAAGATCTCGGTTCTTTTTTTTCTCAACATTATTGAGCCATCCTTTATCAGTGTTTATCCCTATAATTATCATAACTTGTTGCCAAGTTGGCGATGTTAAAGCTTGGTAAGTTCAGCGTTAAATCTCTGTAAAGCGTGTTTCTGAACAAATATCATTATTTTGTAATGTTAAATAAGAAAAAAGCAAAACGGGCCTAACCTTTTAACTATCAAAGGTTAAGCCCGTTTTATTAGGGAGCATTTAAGGACCATTGTATTGGCCTTGCTATGGCCTTTTGATGACATAAGAAAAGCAATCACTTCTATAAAAAATCTTAGTGTACTCCAATACCGCTCCAGTCTTTTTGTCCGTACAGCCTGATTCCAAGACCAAAAGAGGGATTAAATTGGTGCAATTAAATACTTTTCGTTGAGACTTTGTGGGAAAGGCTACGCTTAAGATGCTACTTTTTGAATCAAATTCTGTATATCCTTTGCTTTTGTAATATTTGAACATGGATGTAATATCCATGCCCTCAGCCTCGATCTCCTGAAATACGGATTTGGCAACATAGGAGATATGTAGGGCGATGGGTTGGTGATCGATATATCTTAGTCTGCCGACTTTGAAAATCGTATCCTCTTCATCTGTTTTCAAGTACTCAGATATTTTAGGGTTAAATTTAATTTTCTTGCAAAATATAGTTTCTGATTGGTAATCATAACCTTTTTCTATCATTTTTTGACTGAAACTTACATCACCTGAAAGAACCAGCTCAATCTGTTTATATCTATCTTTCACATAGCTTCCTTTACCGTGCTTTTTATAGATATACCCCAATTCTTCAAGTCTTTCATAGGCCTTCCGGGCAGTGTTTCTCGGTACCTTGTATTGATCTGCTATTTCATTTTCTGACGGCAGTTTATCATAAGCGTTGTATTGGCCTGAGTCAATGGAAGAAACCAATTTATCCACTATTTCCATGTCATTGGACAATGACATTCACCCACTTTCAAACCTATTATACACAATATTATCCATTAGTAGTTATCCTGTTTATATCCAACATCAAAAGAGGACTGCTTCCATTTTTTTTGGAAACAGTCCTCTGGAAATTTAGCAGCTTACTTAAAGTACCTATTCAGAAGTCCTTTAAACGCTGATCCGTGTCTCGCTTCATCCTTACACATCTCATGAACAGTATCGTGGATTGCATCATAGTTCAGTTGTTTTGCTTTTGTGGCAAGATCCTTTTTACCCTGACATGCCCCAAATTCTGCTTCTACCCGCAGCTCTAAATTCTTTTTAGTATCTGCAAAGACAACTTCACCGAGCAGCTCCGCAAACTTGGCTGCATGATCTGCTTCTTCATAAGCAATCCTTTTATAGGCTTCTGCTATTTCGGGAAAGCCTTCGCGGTCAGCTTGACGGCCCATCGCCAGATACATGCCTATCTCAGTACATTCACCGGTAAAGTTTGCTCTTAAGCCTTCAATTATATCAGCATCAACGCCCTGAGCGACACCGATTTTATGTTCGTCCGCCCATTGCATGATCTCACCATCTTTTTTCTCTGAAAATTTCTCCTTGGCAGCCTTACACTGTGGACATTGGTCCGGAGCTTCATTACCCTCGTATACGTACCCACATACTGAACATATAAATTTTTTCATATATAATTCCTCCTTAACTTTCTTTCCATAGTTTATAATAATTTTAAATAGAAGTCAATTACTATTATGATATATTTACAATTAACTTCCTGCATACCTAATATCACTATGGCCTTAACGGGCGTGATAGAACAGCCTTGTTAATTCACTTAAACACTCTCTGCAATATCATAAATTAATTTTTCTGTTCTATCCCACCCAAGACACGCATCAGTGATTGATTTCCCATAAATATTTTCTCCAATACCTTGTCTTCCTTCTTCTATGTAGCTTTCTATCATCAGGCCTTTAATCATTTTCTTAAGTAAACCATCATATTTCCGACTCATCAATACTTCTCTTGCTATTCGTGGCTGTTCCGAATAACACTTCATAGAATTTGCATGGTTTGTATCGACAATAATGGAGGGATTTGAAAGTTGTAGCTTATCATACTCTTTAGCAATGCGTATTAAGTCCTCATAATGATAATTCGGGATATTTCTTCCATAAGGATCCACCGCGCCTCTCAAGATAGCATGGGTGAGTGGATTGCCTGTTGTTTCAATTTCCCATCCATTATAGATAAATGTATAACCGCGCTGCGCAGCTATGATCGAGTTTAACATAACTGACAGGTCTCCACTGGTAGGATTTTTCATCCCTACAGGGGTGTCCATACCACTCGACGTTAATCTGTGTTGCTGATTTTCGACAGAACGGGCTCCAATGGCAATATATCCCAAGACATCCGAGAGATAGGTATAGTTCTCTGGGTAGAGCATTTCATCGGCCGCAGGCATATGAAATTCGCTTAAGGATCGTATATGCATTTTTCTTATAGCTTTGATTCCTTCAAATAAGTCTGGTTCTTTGCTCGGGTCGGGTTGATGCGCCATGCCCTTATAGCCTTCACCCGTGGTTCGTGGCTTATTGGTATAGATTCGTGGTATAATTAAAATTTGATCTTTTACTTTTTCCTGAACTCCTGCAAGTTTTTGAATATACTCGCAGACAGAATCTTCATTATCCGCTGAACACGGACCTATGATAAGGATAAATCGGTCATCCTTACCTTCAAAGATATTTCTGATCTCAAGATCTCTCGTTTCTTTAAGACTTTTTATGTGCTTGGGCAAAGGAATCTGTTCCATAATTTCGTCTGCAGTTGGCATTCGTTTAATGAACTTTATACTCATATCAATGTCTCCTTCGTAAAGAGTTAACTCTTTTAGTATAGAATTTTTGAACAAGTCTAGCAATCTATTCCGGCAAAGTATATTGTATATATAGCGATCATTGAGACTATAATTTGATGAGTGTTATTGCTATTACAACCATTAATGTTAATAATATACTTCTGTAGTACTATTAAAAAGAGGGCTAGAAATGATTGAACAACCAAATATTCAGAAGAAAAACCTTAAATTCGCGGGATATCTAGTACTTTTATTATCTTCTCTACTCTTCGGTGGAAATGTTGTAGCCGCTCGGCTCATATCGGGAGATATTCCACCCATCGCTTTAGCAACACTGCGGGGGCTGTTCGGTTTGCTGGTGGTATTTCCGTTGGCGCGGCGTTCCTTGCGCCAAAGTCCCACGCCGAGCAAACACGATCTATTCCTTTTTGCACTGATGGGATCTCTCGGCATTTCCGTCGCTTATGCTACATTTCTATGGTCTATACAATATAGCACAGCGACCAATGTTTCTATTATTTTTGCAACCAACCCGGCAATTACTATTACCCTCCTAGCTCTAGGCTGGGGAATCATTCCCTCAAAGCTGCGAGTGTTTGGGATTGCGCTTTCCTTTACGGGTCTCTTAGTCGTCATTACTCAAGGGTCATTCACTCGATTACTCGCTTTGAACTTACGTCCTAGTGACCTTATGATGCTGGTGAATGTATTGGGTGTCTCTTTATTTACAATCATTGGCCAGGGAGTCATGAAGAAATTCACACCGTTAGTGACAAGTGTCTATTCCCTCCTCTTCGGCACAATGTTCTTGTTACCCTATGGGTTATGGGAAACGTTTCATAAAAGCTGGCATTTCACTGGCATAAGTATGTTAGGCTTGCTGTACATGGGCTGTTTCGTAACAGGGATTGCGGTCATGCTTAATTTCGAGGGAGTTAACCGACTTGGCAGCGGAAAAGCCGCCATTTTCGGAAATCTCGCGCCCGTTTTCGGTATCTCATTAGCTTGCATTTTCCTGGGCGAACGTTTGTCCTTATATCATTGGGTTGGGTTTATCCTTGTAATCGTTGGTATTGGCATATGTTTGTGGCCCACGGGTACCCAAAAAGACATTGACCCCTTGGCGAACCTCCACAAAGAGCCCTTACCTTGAACCAATCCTTTCTCCCATGCCCACCTTACATTCCATCCCTTGAGCAGATTGGGCTATGATATCCTTGTCAACTTTAACGGCACCTTTTTTCAGAAACATGATGACAGTTGAACCACCAAACTTAAAATAACCTTTCTCATCTCCCCTTTTCACTGTTTCATAATCATGGTAAGTTTGTATCATGGAACCTACAAAGGTGGCACCTATCTCAACATATAGTATCTCCCCAAAATTTTCAGAGGTTAGAATGCTCCATTCTCGTTTATTGGAACAAAACAACTTATTGATTCGTTGGATGGAGGTTGGATTGACCGAATAGTAAAATCCCTTTATTTTAGTCGTGGGACCACATGTACCACAATCCACAAAGTGAAATCTATGATAATTTTCAGGGCTCAACCTAATTATCAGACAAGTTCCTTCTGCATAGTTTGAAGCGATAGAAGCCTGTCCAATAAGCTCTTCTAAAGAATAGGTTATACCTTTGATCTGGACAAGCATGTTTATATCAATGGCCTGGTAGGCGAGAATTTTTCCCTCACAAGGTGATATGAAATCAGTTTCATCACTCGCTAGTTGGCACTGACCCTTTTTCAATCGTCTACAGAAGAAGTCATTAAAGTTTTTGAAGCCCTTTTCAGGCATTTCATAGCGAGTCATATCAATCTTAAATTCGTCGATAAATTTTGTTATTTTAGCTTTGCTTATAGTACTGTTACAATAGTAGCCGAAAATTTTAGAAGTAATCTTTTTCTTAATTAACAGCTCTAATAATTTCATTCCCAGAGGGGAGGAATAGATCCAGTTAAGATAAGCTTCTCCCGCTACTAATTCAGTTTCGTGGGTTTTCGTCTTTCTATTATAAACCTTAATCATGTTACCCTAAACCTCATTTTTCTTCATAAAGCACATATTTGCTTTAATCCTTCTAGGTCCATAATGTTAACTTTGCTCAAATGAAATTCAATGATTCCCTGTTCTCTCATGATACTCATTTCTCTTGACATGGAGGGACGAGAAACATTCAGAAAATCCGCAAGTTCATTCCGATTAAGAGGTAGCGTAAGATTCAGAGTTGCTTGACTTTTGTATTGTTCCAGTAAATAGGTGCTAATTTTCCCGCTCATACTCTTGATAGTCAGATATTCAACTTTCTTGTTTAACATGATCGCTCTCTGAGAGATGACCCTTAAGAAATTTTGAATAAAAATCTTATGACCTGAACATCTTTTATCACAGCCACAATCCCCGACAATTTTACCTCTTGGCAAGAAGAGAACGACAGAAGTCTCTTGGGCCTGAACAGTTGCAGGCCAGGTCATTTGACTTGAAAAGGCTATGATCTCTCCAAAAATATCCCCCGGTTTCAGAAGTGTCATCACAATCCTGTTCCCTTGAGCATTTTCTTTACTCACCGTCGCTGCACCGTTTAGTACGATACCAACGCTATCATAAGCGTCTCCGCCTGTCACGATATAATCATTTCTGTTATAATGGAGGATTCTAGGCTTCATGCAATCAAGCATCGCACGAAGATCTTCTCTTTCAATGCCTCGAAATAGGCTCGTTTTCGAAACCTCTTCAAGATACCTTTCAATCATTGTGATCACCGCCTTGAAGATGTATCCTCAGATACCGACTTAGTTCTCTTATTGTAATATACTGAACCTAATAAAACAAACCATTGGAAAGGGGTTTCTATTAATGAAACGAAATATTATAAAAATAGATGAATCCAAATGTAACGGTTGCGGACTTTGTGTGACAGCCTGTCACGAAGGAGCCCTACAACTCATTGAAGGAAAAGCACGTCTAATTTCGGAAAGTTATTGTGACGGTCTTGGTGACTGTCTACCTGATTGCCCAACCGGAGCCATCGCCCTTGAGGAACGAGAAACAGCCGAATATGATGAAGTGGCTGTCAATCTGCATATGGCGAAAAACAAACCTCAGCCAGAACCTGCCATCCCCTGTGGTTGCCCTAGTACCCACGCAAAACTACTTGCTAAAAAACAGCAACCGGAATCCACACCAACTCCTGACAATGGCAGCCTACCGTCGCAACTTGGCCAGTGGCCTTGCCAGTTAAAATTAGTCCCCTTAAACGCGCCTTACCTTGATAATGCGCACTTACTGATCGCCGCTGACTGCACGGCCTTTGCCTGCCCAAACATTCATCAAACGTTCATGCGCAACAAGATTACTCTCATAGCCTGCCCCAAACTAGATGACATTGATTACTCTGAGAAACTGACTGCTATCCTAAAGCAGCACGAAATCAAAAGCGTTACAGTTTTGAAAATGGAGGTCCCCTGAACCGTTATCTGTACTAAAACGAGACAAACCTGCATCTAGCAAGGCTTGTCTCGTTGTTTACATAGCAACAGTGTATTATTTAACTTTTCTGGGTG
>Ga0209386_1000740_pt1 | contig 14947 bp, 13 predicted proteins | sample NGEPertwo_FD_184510 | JGI IMG/M metagenome (GOLD analysis project Ga0209386, IMG submission 184510) | Arctic peat soil microbial communities from the Barrow Environmental Observatory site, Barrow, Alaska, USA - NGEE Permafrost154B-two... | ecosystem: Environmental > Terrestrial > Soil > Wetlands... | reverse complement strand
GGGATCGTAGTAAAAACCGCCGTAGCCGCCGAATACCTGATCCATCTGATAGTAGCCGCGGGCGTCACAGGGGCGCAGGCCGAAGATCACCTGCTCGGGTGCATCTTCCACGGCCTCCACCTGGAGTACCTCGTGGGCCGGCTCCTCGCCTTCGGCCGGGGGTGCCTCTTCGGCCGCCCCGGCTTCGCCCTTCTTGCCGCCGCCGGCCTCTTCCTCTTCGGCCGCCGCCTTGCCCTTCATCTCGTAGCCGAACTTGAGGTAAGTCTCGGTCTGGCGGAAGACGTAGTCCTTGGGCGACTGCCGGGTGAGCAGCTGCTCGAACTCGACCTCGGCGCCCGCCTCCCACGGCTGGAAGAAGAGCACCCCGTCCTGGTCCCGCTGCGGGGCCACCACGATGGCCGACTCCGCCAGGTGCGCCAGGAAGGCCTCGAGTTGATCCTGTGGTAGGAACTTCACGCCGCCCTCCTTTCTAGTGTTGGCCGAAGGGGTCGTTAACGTCAAAGGTCTGGAAGACCGGCTTCTGCTCGAGGTCGATGCCCGGCTCGAAATCCAGCATCTCCTTGAGCTCCTTATTCATCTTACGGTGGAGCAGATAGAGCGGGATCTCCACGGGACAGGCCCGGTCGCAGTTGCCGCAACTGGGGCAGCGCCCGGCCACGTGGAACATGTGCACCATCTGGAACATCAGGTTCTCCTGCGCATTCACCTTCTGGCCGACCAGCTTGGGTTGGCGTGATCGGCAGACGCAGTTGTCCCAGCAGTAACAGACCGGACAGGCGTTGATGCAGGCGTAGCAGCGGATGCACTTCTCGAAGGCCTCGGCCATCAGCCGGTCCTTCTCCTTCTCGGGCAGGGCCTCGAACTCCTCGATCTCCCGCCACATCGGGGTCTGATCCTCGGGTTCGGTCACGGCCTCGCCGGCCAGATCGTCGAAGTATCGCGGATTGGGGTATTTGCAGCTGCGGCAATGATCCAGCAGATACTCCTCGCGCGCCAACTGCTTGGTCTCCCCGTCCTGATTGGTGACGGTGATCGTGTCGCCCTCGACCTCGATCTTGACCACCTCGTTGGCGAACATCTTGGAGATCGCGCGCCGGTTGACGATGCCCTCGCAGGGCACGCCCACCACATACAAGCGTTCGCGGTCGACCAGCTCTTCTTGCAGCAGCGAGACCAGGGTGCGGCTATCGCAGCCCTTGACCGCCAAGCCGATCTTGGCCTGGGGCGGGTCGGGCATCTTGCGCTTGAGGAAGGTGGTCAGGTTGTAGGCCGCCAGTGGATTCCAAACCAGGTCGTCGACCTTGTCGGCGCTGCGCACAAATCCGGGGATGACCTCGGATTCGTTGTAGCCGGCGGTCCAACCGATGAAGTAATCCACCCGGCCTTCTTCGAGCGCTGTGCGCGCCAGTTCGCGGATGCGCTGCTCTACCGCCTTGTAGTTGCCGTTGGCAGGGCTCACAGGGCCCTCCCCTCACGCGGCCCGAGCTTCTCCACGCCCTTGATGAACTCGGTGACTACCTGTTGCCAGCGCTGGGCTTCTGACGCCGAGACCCAGGTGTACTTGAAGCGCTCGGGCTCGAAGCCCAGTTGCGGCAGCATGCGTTCGAGCAGCTCCAACTTGCGCCGGGCATAGTAGTTGCCCTCCGCGTAGTGGCAGTCGCCGGGGTGGCAGCCACTGACCAACACGCCGTCCGCCCCCTTCTCGAAGGCCTTCAGGATATGCAGAGGGTCGATGCGTCCCGTGCAGGGAACCCGCACGATGCGGAAGTCGAAGGGTTGGCGCAACCGGGCCGTGCCCGCGCCATCGGCGCCCGCATAGCTGCACCAGTTGCAGAGGATGCCGACCACCTTGACGCGTCCCTCCCCGTCCCAGGAGGCGGTGGTGCCGGTTGCTTTTTCCGTTGCCTGTGCCATCGTCACCGCCTTTCTAGGTTAGGAGGACTTCTTCGATCTGATCGAGAACCGACTGAGTGCCAAAGCCCTTGAGGTCGATGCAGTTCACCGGGCAGGTGGCCACGCAGATGCCGCAGCCCTGGCAGACGGTCTCAATGATATGGCTCTTGTAGCTGCCGTCCCGGAGCTCCTCCTTCTCGGGAGCGCCAAAGGGGCAGACCTCGATGCACTTCCAGCAGGAAACGCAGCGGCTCTGGTCGACCCGCGCGATCATCGGCGAGGTCTTCAGTTTGTCTTTGGCCAGCAGTCCCAGCACCTTGGCCGCGGTGCCCGAAGCCTGTGCCACGGTGGTGGGGATGTCCTTGGGCGCCTGGCAGGCTCCCGCCAAGAAGATACCGGCGGTGTTGGTCTCGAGCGGCCGCAGCTTGGGGTGAGACTCTTTAAAGAAGCCGTATTGGTCGTAGCTGATGTTGAGGCGCTGGGCGAGTTCGGAGGCACCGTCGGCTGCCGTTATGCCCGAGGCCAAGACCACGAGGTCGGCGTCTATCTCCACCTGCTTGCCCAGCAGGGTGTCCATGCCCCGCACCTTGACCTTGCCCCGCTCCTCGTAGAGCTTGGACACGCGGCCGCGCACGTACTTGACCCCGAACTCCGTCTGAGCCCGCTTGACGAACTCCTCGTAACCCTTGCCGAAGGCCCGGATGTCGATGTAAAAGACGTAGACCTCGGTCTCCATGCCCACGTGATCCTTGGTCAGGATCGCCTGTTTGGCCGTGTACATGCAGCAAACGTTTGAGCAGTAGGGCCGGCCCACCGACTCGTCCCGCGAGCCGATGCACTGGATGAATACCACGGTCTTGGGCTCCTCCGGCTCCACGTCCTTCTGGCCCATGGTGGAGGGCCGCACCACATGACCGTGAGTGGGACCCGAGGCGTTCAGCATACGCTCGTACTGCAAACCCGAGATCACATCGGGAATCCGCCCCGAGCCGTACTCGTGGTAGTACTCCTCCCAGGGGAAAACGTCCTGGCCCGTGGCCACCACGATGGCTCCGAACTCTTTCTGCATGTACTCGTCCTGCTGCTCGTAGTCTATGGCGTCCGCCGGACAGACCCGCTCGCAGACCCGGCACTTGCCCTCCTGGAACCAGCGGCAGTAATCCACCTGGATCGCCGCCCGTTTGGGCACCGCCTGGGGGAAGGGGATGTAGATGGCCTTGGTGGTGGCGATCCCCTCGTTGAAAGCATCCGGCGCCTTGGCCGGGCACTTCTGCTGGCAGAGCTCGCAGCCGATGCACTTGTCCCAGTCGACCATCGACGCCTTCTTGCGGATGTCGACGGTGAAGTTGCCCACGTAACCCTGCACCCGGTCGACCTCGGAGTAGGCCATGATCTCGATGTTCTCGTGTTGGGCGCAGTCGACCATTCGGGGCGTGAGAATGCAGGCGGAGCAGTCGATGGTAGGAAAGGTCTTGTCCAGCTGGGCCATGGTGCCGCCGATGGTGGTCTCCTTCTCCACCACGGTCACCTTGAGGCCGGCCTCGGCCAGATCGAGCGCCGTCTGGATGCCGGCCACACCGCCGCCGATCACCAGCACGTCCTTGTTGACCTCGACCTCGTTGGCGTAGAGCGGCTCCAGGTCGCGCACCTTGGCGACCGCCATCTTGATGAGGTCGTAGGCCTTCTCGCTGCCCTCGGGCTTGTCGGCGTGGATCCAAGAGCAGTGCTCGCGGATGTTGGCCATCTCGAAGAGGTAGGGGTTGAGCCCCGCCCCTTCCACGGTGCGCCGGAAAGTGACCTCGTGCATGTGCGGGGAGCAGGCGGCCACCACCACGCGGTCCAGGTTTTTCTCCCGGATTGCCTGCTGGATGGCCTGCTGTCCGGGCTCAGAGCAGGTGTAGATGATGTCCTCGGTATGGACGACGCCCTTGAGCTCCCCGGCGCGGGCCGCGATGCCCTCGGAATCGACGGTCGCCGCTATGTTCGTGCCGCAGTGGCAGACGAAGACTCCGATCCTCATTCGCGCTCCTCTACGTTCTTCGCCTTCGCTTCCTGCTTCTTGCGCTCGGCCTTCTTGCGCGCCTTCTCCGCAGCCTCCTGCGCCTTGCGCTCGGCTTCAGCCCGCACTTCCGCGGCCTTGGCGATTGCCCGCTCCACCACCGGAGTGGGGTCGATCAAGTGCTTGTCCAGCATCATCTCTTTGACAGTGAAGCCCAAGCCCAGGCCGATAACCTGGGTCAGGTAGAGCACCGGCATGTGGTGGCTGGTGCCCATGGCGTCGTTTAGCTGGTGCTGGCGCATGTCCAGATTCTGGTGGCACAGGGGACAGGCGGCCACGATGGCGTCGGCTCCGGCCTCCTCCGCCTGGGAGAGGATCTTCTCCGAGAGTCTCTGCTGAATAATCTTGTTGGGCACGCCCACGCTGGCCCCGCAGCACTCGGTCTTGTAGTTCCACCAGACGACGTCGGCTCCGGCGGCAGCCAGCAACTGGTCCATGATCATGGGCTGCTCGGTGTCGCATTCGCCGGTCAGTTCGGTGGGCCGGGCCAGCAGGCAACCATAGTAGGGCACCACCTTGAGCTGGGAGAGGTCGGTGGTGGGCAGCTTGGCCAGCGTCGCCAGCCCCACCTTCTCTTTGAGAAACTCAGGCAGGCTCCACACCCGGACCTCTCCGGTATATGGCTCGTCCATGATCTCGTTGACCTCGGCCCGGAAGTCGGCATCGGCATGGACCTCCACCTCGGCGTTCTTCTCCCGCTGATAGCAGGCCGGACAGGGAGCCAGCAGTTCCTCGCCGATCTTGGCGGCCTGACGCAGGTTGCGCGTCGCAAGCGCCTGCGCCAGCAGATGGTTGGTCATGTGCGCGGGAGACGCCCCACAGCAGGTCCAATCCTTGACGACCTCATAGTCGATTCCCAGCGACTCGAGCACGATGCGGGTGGAGCGGTCGAACTCGATCGCGGAGTGCCGCAGCGAGCACCCCGGGTAGTAGGCTACGCCTGCCATCTGGCCTTCTCCATCGCTTTGTCGTAGATGCGTCTGACTTCGCCGGCACCCGCCGCCCGCCGGGGGATGGGATCCAGCTTGCCCCGAGTCAGCATCGGCATGCCCAGGCCGGCGTCGTTGAACGGCTGTCCTGATTCCAGATTAAAGCGCACCAGCAAGAGCGCCTCGTTCAGCTGTCCGAAGCGGGCGATGTTCTTGAGGAAGGCGTGGTTGAAGGTCTCCACGTGCTCGGGTACGGCGATGCCGCGCGCGGCGGCGATAGTCTTCAGATCCTCGATGATGCCGGCCACGTCGATGGTGCGGGGGCAGCGAGCCGAGCAGGTGAGACATTGAATGCAGTTCTGCACGCTCTTCGAGTGAAGCAGTTCATCGACCAGCCCCACCTGGAGCATGCGCATCAGCTGGTTCGGCGGGTAATCGAAGGTGAAGTTGGCCGGGCAGCCGGCGGAGCAGTTGCCGCACTGGTAGCACTCGGCCACGTCGGCCTGCACCTCTTCGATTAGCTTCTCGCGGTACTCGCGGGCCTGCTCAGGGTTGTATCTGATCAAGCCGACCTCCTGAGGTTGGCGGGGCTACGGAACTGGGCTGGCGCCAGAGCCGTTGCTCGAAGCGCCAGAGGGCCGTTGCTCAAAAAGAGAATGTGCACGCCTCCACAAGGTGGGCGCCCGGGCAGTATACATTGCCCACTTGCTCTCCACAAGCCAGAAGGCTCAGACGACTGACTGCAAAATGGCCGTTTTTGCAGGGAGTTTTGCAATACGAAAGAAACTGGTCTGACCACTGACCGCCTTCGCCCCCAGCCCCCGCTCCGCCCGGTGCGCCCTATTGGTCTAAAAGACCTCAACCAGACTGTAATCGGTGCGCCGTTGCGCCGGCACAAACCCGGCCTGCCGGATCGCGTGCTTGAGGTCGTCCGCAGAGACACTGAAGGTCACTCCGGCGGCGGCCACCACGTTTTCCTCGATCATGGTGCTGCCCAGGTCGTTGGCTCCGAAGTGCAGAGCCACCTGACCCACCCTGAGTCCCTGAGTAACCCAGGAGGCCTGGATGTTGGGGACGTTGTCCAGATAGAGCCGCGAGACCGCCAGAGTGGTCAGGTAGTCGACGGCTGTGGCCGATTCGGCTTCTTCCTCCAGCTCGGTGTTGCCCGGCTGAAAGGTCCAGGGAATGAAGGCGCGAAAGCCTCCCGTCTCGTCCTGCACTTCTCGGACGCGGCGCATGTGCTCGACCCGATCCTCCAGGCTCTCCAGGCTGCCGAACATCATGGTGGCCGTGCTCTTCATCCCGATCCCGTGCGCCTCGCGCATGACCCGCAGCCACGGTTCGGTCCGCGCCTTGCGGGGAGCGATGCGTTCGCGCACCGAGTCCACCAGGATTTCGGCGCCGCCGCCCGGAAGCGAATCGAGGCCGGCCGCATGCAGACGTTCGAGCACCGTGGTGGTGTCCAGTCCGCTGATCTTCGCGATGTGAAGGATCTCGGGCGGCGACAGCGAGTGGATGGTGATCGGGAAACGGTCCTTGATCGCCCGGAAGAGCTCCTCGTAGTACGCCACTCCCAGATCGGGGTGATGACCTCCCTGCATCATCACGGCGGTGCCGCCCAATTCGATGGTCTCCTCGATCTTCTCGAAGATCTCCTCCTGGGTGAGCACATAGGCTCCCTCCTGGCCCGGAGCGCAGTAAAAAGCGCAGAAGTCGCACTGGGTGATGCAAACGTTGGAGTAGTTGATGTTGCGGTCGATCACGAAGGTGACGCGGTCACCGGGAAGCGTCTGGGCCCGGCGCTCAGAGGCCAGCTCACCCAGACGCAGGAGGTCGCGCGAGCGCAGCAAGCCAACCGCCTCCTCATCGGAGAGCCTCTCGCCGGCCCGGACTCTAGCGGCGACGCCGGAGGGGAATTCGGCAGCGGGCGTCACGCCGGCACCGCCCACGCTTCTTCGGGTCCCCCGAACTCGTCCAGAAAGCGCAACTCGGGGAGTTCGACCAGTTCGCCCGCCTCGTGCGCAAGCTCGTAGTAGCGCCGCAGACCCGTCCGATATTCCGGCTCGAAGCCGTAATGGAGCATGCGGAAATAGCGTTCCAGGCAGTCCCTGCCAAAACGGGAGAGCCCAGCCGCGGCGTCCACCACCTCGTCCGCCCGCTCGTGGCCCACGCCCATGGAGCTCACCAGCTCCTCCTCCACCGAGAGGAGGGCCCATGTATGGTCGTGGACGAACTCGCGCCGAGCGGCCCAGACCGCGTAGACCATCGGCAGGCCCGTCCAGTCCTGCCAAACCTGTCCCAGATCATAACGCCGCGCGTCCGAGAAGGGGAAGTACATCGCTTCGAGTCCCTCGTCCCCAATTAGCAGGACCGCACCCACCTCGTCCAGAGCCTGCTCAGGAGGCACCTGGAGTTCCACGTACTCGACGTCGCTGCCGTATCGCAGCTTGAGAATCGTCTTGAGCAGGGCCACCGAAGTCGCGCTCTTGGGGGTTAGCGCCACCGCAGAGATGTGCTCGATCGGAGCCCGCGTCACCAGTTGGATGCTGTCCACCGCGCCCCTGGACGAGATGGAAAGCCGGGGGGAGAGAGCCAAGTGGCGATGGTTTCGGGCGTAGGCGATGGAACTGATCGGGCCAAAGTCGATGGTGCCGGAAACCAGCATGCGGTTCAGATCGGTGGGCACTCCCGAGATCAGTTCGAAGTTGGCGGCCTTCGCCAGTCCGGCCTCCGCCCGCCTCCGCAGCCCATGGTAAAGGGGATAGCAGTTGAGAAACTCGATATGACCGACGCGGACCCTCAAGCCGAGACTCCCCGGCGCCCGCCCTCGGGGACAGCAGTGATGCCCGAAGGCTCCGCGGGTGCCTGCCCGGCCACGGGAAGATAGAAGGTGTCGCGTTCAACGGGAACCCGCCCGGCGTCAACGATTATGCGTTCCAGTTCAGCGCGGGCCACGGCCTGCCCCGCCTGGGATCCCGCCGCTTTGGTGATGGTTTCCTCGACGATCGTGCCGTCCACGTCATCCACACCGAAGAAGAGGCTGACCTGCGCCAGTTTGAGCCCGATCATCACCCAGTAGGCTTTGATGTGCGGGAAGTTGTCGAGCAACAGGCGCGCCGCTGCCAGGACCTTCAGGTCCTCGACTCCCGTGGACCCGGGCAGATGAGAGAGTTCGGTGTTCTGCGGGTGGAAGGCCAGCGGGATGAAGGCCAGAAAGCCGCCGGTTTCGTCCTGAGCCTCGCGCAGCGCCAGCAGGTGGTCGACCCGCTCCTCCAAGCTCTCGACATGCCCGTAGAGCATGGTGGCGTTGGTCGGCAGGCCGGCGCGGTGGGCCGTCTTGTGCACCTCGAGCCAGCGCTCTCCGGAGATCTTGCGCTCGCAGACCAGCCCGCGCACCCGCGGGGAGAAGATCTCGGCGCCCCCGCCGGGAAGGCTGCCCAGCCCCACGTCCTTCAGGTCCAGAAGCACCTCTTCCTCGCTCATCCCCGCATCCTGGGCGAAGTGGACCATCTCCGAGGCGGTGAAGGCTGTCAAGGTGATGTCCGGTACGGTCTCGTGCAGGCGGACCATCATCTCCCGCACCTCGGCGTAGCTCATCTGCGGGTGCTCGCCGCCGACGATGTGCAGTTCGGTCGCCCCCAGCGCCGCCGCCTCCCGCGCTTTGGCCAGGATCTCCTCGAGCGTGAGTGCGTAGGCCCCCTCTTCGCCCGCCTCCCGGGAAAAGGCGCAAAAACGGCACATGTTCTTGCAGATGTTGGTGTGGTTGATGTGCCGATTGTTGATGAAGTAGACGGTTTCGCCTGCTCCGGTCTCGGCCGCCTTGCGCCGGCGGGCCAGGTCGGCCAAGCGGCCCACGCGAAGCAGATCGGGGCTGCTCAGAAGAGCGAGGCCGTCGTCGCGGCCGAGCCGCTCACCGGCGCGCACCTTCTCCTCGACCAGATCGAGAGACGCCCTCAGGCGGGCGCCGGCCCCGTTCGCGCCTTTGGCGGCGCCGTTCGTATCGTTCGCGCTATTCGGGCCGCTCGGGCCGTTCGCGCCGCTGGCGCCTTCGGCGGCGCCTTTCGCGGCGGAGGCACGCGGGTTCTTGTTTTTGTATTCGCCAGTACTCATTTGCTCCTCAAAGTCTAGGCCGAGGCGTGGTGAAGGGCGATGATCCCCCCGGCCAGGATCTCGTAGCGTGGATTTTGCATGCCCGCGGAACGCATGATCTCCCGCAGGGTCTCGGGATCGGGGAAGCGGCGCACCGAGGCAGGAAGATACTCATAGGCCGAGCCGTTACTCCCGGCCAGCCGGCCCAGCACCGGCGCGCCCAGGTCGAACCACAGCCCGAAGAACTGCTTGAAGCCGATGATCTGCGGCTGGGTGATCTCTAAACAGACGACTCGCCCTCCCGGACGCACCACGCGGCGCATCTCGGTAAAAGCCCGCTCGATGTCCGGCACGTTTCGGATGCCAAAGCCGACGGTCGAAGCGTCGAAGGTGTCGTCGGCGAAAGGCAGGCTGAGCGCGTCGCCCTGAACGAAATCCACCCATTGTTGATTTCGCCCGCTCTTCTCCCGAGCCACGGCGAGCATCTCCTCGGAGAAGTCGAGGCCCACCACTCTCCCCTGGGGCCCCACGACCCGCCGCAGGGCGAAGGCAAAGTCGCCCGTCCCGGTAGCCACGTCCAGTGCCGCATCGCCGGGACCTACCTGAGCCAGGAGCACTCCGAGTTCGCGCCAGCGATGGTGAAGACCGGCACTCATCAGGGTGTTGAGCAGATCGTAGGAACCGGCGATGGTGTCGAACATCGCCCGTACCTTGCCGGGGTCGGGAGCCGCGTCGACGCGCTTGAGCAGGGGGAGCTTCACCGGACGCCCCCCTAACCCTGCAACAAGACCGCGCCCGTGGCGAACACGAAGAACACGACGCTGATAATGCTGTTCATAGTCATGAGGGCCATGCCCGTCTTGGCCAGGTCGACCTCTCGCACCAGCCAGTTCTCGTAAGCCAAGAGACCCGCACTGATCAGGACGCCCGCGAAAAAGAGCCAGCCCACCCCGGTGACAAGACCGGTGAGGGCCAGTAGAGCGATCGAGCCGGTGTGAAGCACCCGGGGCAGCCAAACGCCCGCCCGATAGCCGAGGTCCGCCGGTACCGAGTGGATTCCGTGCGAGCGGTCGAAGGAGACATCCATGAAAGAGTAGATGATGTCGAATCCCGCGATCCACAAGGCCACCGCTCCGCCCAGCAGGAAGGGCTCCCAGGTCACTTCTCCCGTGACCGCGACCCAGGCGCCCACCGGTCCCAGGCCTATGGTGGCCCCCAGGAACAAATGACAGAGCCAAGTCCAGCGCTTGGTCAAGGGATAGATCAGAAAGGGAAGTACGACCAGGGGCCAGAGATAGCGGGTGATCTCGGGCAGGTTGAAGGTCGCGGTGATGAGCACGGCCAGGCTGACCAGCGAGAAAACCCAGCCTTCCACCCGCGAGAGTCTCCCCGCCGGCAACTCGCGTACGGCGGTGCGGGGGTTCATGGCGTCGATCTCCGCGTCCAGCAGACGGTTGAGCGCCATCGCCAGACTGCGGGCCCCCACCATGGCAACCGTGATCCAAAACATCCGCCAGAAGCCGGGGATGGCTCCCTCCGCCAGGAAGGCGCCCACGTAGGCGAAGGGTAGGGCAAAGATGGTGTGCTCGAACTTGACCATGTTGATGTAGAGCCCCAGATAGGACAGCGCCCCGAGACCGCCCTCGACCACGCTGCCCCGCTGACTCAGTCGGCTGGAACCGGCCATCCTTATCGACCGTCCTCGCCTCGACGCCCACGCCGGCGCAGCAGCCGCCCTCCGGCACGCCGGGCCAGGCTCGTCTGTGCCGCGGAACCGTCGCTCCCGGTAGCGCCCAGGTCGCCAAGCCCCCATTTCTCCAGTCCCAGTTCGGTCCAGAGCCCGTCGACGCGCCTCTTGACCTCGGGGTCCATGACGATATCCGGGGGCCACTCGCGGGGGTGGCCCTCCTCGGGCCACTTCTTGGTCCCGTCGATTCCCATCTTCGCGCCCCAGTGAAGGTTGGGCGAAGCGTGGTCGAGGGCGTCGAGCGGTCCCTCCGTGATCATCGTATCTCGCTTGGGATCCACGTTGTTCAACACCCGCCAGGCCACCTCGGCGTAGTCGTGCACGTTCACGTCCTCGTCCACCACGATCACGTTCTTGGTGAACTGCATCTGCCCCATGCCCCAGACCGCGTGCATCACTTTACGCGCATGAAGAGGATAGGACTTCCGGATGGAAAGGATAGCGCAATTGTGGAATCCTCCTTCATCCGGCAGGTCCATATCCACCACTTCGGGCATGGTTAGCTGGAGAAGCGGGAGGAAGAGCCGCTCCGTGGCCTTGCCCAGGTAGGTGTCTTCCATGGGGGGAACGCCCACGATGGTGGTCGAGTACACCGCGTCTTTGCGATGGGTCAGGGCGGTCACGTGGAAGACCGGATACTCGTCGGCCAGGGAGTAGTAACCGGTGTGATCGCCAAAGGGTCCCTCGGTGCGGCGCTCCCCGACGTCGACGTAGCCTTCGAGCACGATCTCCGAGTGCGCCGGGACCTCGAGGTCCACGCTCACGCAGGGAACCATCTCCACCGCCTGCCCCCGGAGGAAGCCGGCGAACATCATCTCGTCCAACATCTTGGGCAGCGGTGCGGTGGCGGAGTAGGTGACGGCCGGATCGGTGCCGATGGCGACGGCGATTTCCAGGCGGCCGCCGGCCTGCCGGTAGTTCTCGGCGGCGTCCTTGTGCAGGTGCCAATGCATGCCCGTGGTGTTCCGGTCGTAGACCTGCAGCCGGTACATCCCGGCATTGCGGCGCCCGCTGCGGGGATCGCGGGTGAAGACCACGGGGAGCGTGATGAATGGCCCCCCGTCCAGCGGCCAGGTGGTCAGCACCGGAAGGCGACCGAGGTCCACCTCGTCGCCGCGGTAGATCACTTCCTGGCACACGCCTTCTTTGACCAACTTGGGCCCGTAACCGGCGACGTCTCGCAGCCGCGCCAGGGCTTTCAGCTTCTCGACGAGGCCGCCGGGCATATCCATGGCCACCAGTTCGCGCACCCGGCCGGAGAGAGAATTATAGGTGTCGGCCCTGAGCGCCGCCAGCATGCGCCCATGCGTGCCGAACTGCCCAATCAGCACGGGCATGTCGCTGCCTTCGACGTCCGTGAAGAGGAGAGCAGGTCCTTCGGCCTTGACGACCCGGTCGGCTATCTCCGTGATCTCCAATTCAGGATCGACCGGCGTATCGATCTCGGCCAGCTCCTTCCGCCTGCGGAGGAGCTCTATGAAGTCATGCAGGTCGTTCAGCGGGGGCTGCACTCCTTGGAGAGGTAGAAGGAGACCACCATCAATTCGGTGGAGAGATCCACCTGGCGAATAAAAACGCCGTCCACCGGAGCGAGACGGGCAGGGGCGAAATTGACTATGCCTCTGACCCCTCCGGCTATGACCTTATCGGCGACCAGCTGGGCGACCTCTCCAGGAACCGTCAGGATGGCGATGTCCACGGGGTTGTCCTTCAAGAACTCTGCGAGTTCGCGTTCCGGCCGCACGCTCACTCCATCGATGTCGATGCCCACCACCCGCTGCGAGCTGTCGAACACGCCGACCAGGGTGAAGCCCTCCTCCTGAAAGCCACGGTAGCGCGCGAGCGCGCTTCCCAGCTTGCCGGCCCCGAGGATGATCACCTTCCACTTCTCGCTCACGCCCAGACAGCGGGAAAGCTGGTCGATCAGGTACTCGACCTCGTAACCGACGCCGCGCACACCAAATTCCCCGAAGTAGCTGAAGTCCTTCCGGATCTGGGCGGCGTTCGCGTCCAGGCGTTCGGCAAGCTCCTTGGACGAGACCTTGGGCACGCCCTCGCTCTCCAGCCGGTGCAACACCCGCAGATAACGGGCCAGCCGCGGCACGGTGGCCTGCGGCACCTGAGACTTATCGATCGGACCTGGCGCCAACGCTACCTCCCCCAGTCAAGGTCAAACCGCAGCCGTCTATGACAATTCTCCCAACACCGCTCGGGCCGCCTCGACGGTCCTGTCCACATCCTCCTCGGAGTGGGCCAGGGACAAGAAGGCTGCTTCGAACTGACTGGGAGCCAGATAGATTCCCCGCTCCAACATGCCCCGGAAGAAGCCGGCAAACCGCTTGGTGTCGCTTGCCTTGGCACTATCGAAATCGGTCACCGGATGAGCGGTGAAGAAGGCGGTCAGCATGGCTCCCACCCGCTGCACCGTCGCCGGAATCCCGGTCTCCCCGGACACCTTGCGCAACCCCTCTTCGAGCTGGGCTCCCCGCTTCTCCAAATACTCGTAGTTACCCGGTTGATCGAGCGCATCTAGGGTGGCGATGCCTGCAGCCATGGCCAGGGGATTACCGGAGAGCGTTCCGGCCTGATAGATGTCCCCCGCGGGCGCCACCCGCTCCATGATCTCAGCCCGGCCACCGAAGGCCCCCACCGGCAGGCCGCCCCCGATGATCTTCCCGAGCGTAGTCATGTCCGGTGTAATGCCGAAGCGCTCCTGCGCGCCTCCGTAGGCGAGCCGGAAGCCGGTCATCACTTCATCGAAGATCAGCACGCTGCCCTGTGCGGCGGTGATGTCGCGCAGCCCCTCCAGAAAACCCTCGACCGGAGGGACGCAACCCATGTTCCCGGCCACCGGTTCGACGATCACCGCGGCGATCTGTTCACCCGAGTCGGCGAACGCCCGGCGCACGGCTTCCAGGTCGTTGTAGGGCAGACTGATGGTGTCACCCGCGGTTCCCTTGGTCACTCCGGGGCTGTCCGGCAGGCCGAAGGTCGCGACCCCTGACCCGGCGTGCACGAGCAGGAAGTCGGCGTGTCCGTGATATCCCCCGATGAACTTCACGATTTTCTCGCGCCCCGTGTAACCGCGGGCGACGCGGAGGGCGCTCATGGTGGCTTCGGTCCCCGAGCTGGTCATGCGTACCATCTCTACCGAGGGAACGGCGTCGGCCACGCGCCGGGCGAGCTCTATCTCGAGCGCCGAGGGGGCTCCAAAACTGGTGCCCTTTTCCAGGGCCCGCTCCAGCGCCTCGACCACTCGAGGATGGCGATGGCCCAGGATCATGGGGCCCCAGGAACCCACGAAGTCGATGTATTCGTTGCCGTCCGCATCCCACATGCGCGACCCGTCGGCCCGCTCTATGAACAAAGGCTCCCGGCCCACCGAGAGCATCGCTCGGACCGGACTGTTGACCCCGCCGGGCATGAGTCGCCGGGCGTCGCGGTAGAGCTCGGAGCTCCTCTGGTCTTTCAAGGCTTCCCCCGTGTATCCGTAACGTGACGAGTAACGGCCCCTGAGCGCGCCGGTAAAAGCGAATCTACCATATTTGTGAAAAGAGAATCAAAGTAACGAAGGCAGCATCGAAGTGTCCGCTATTCCCGGCGGGGCGGGGCCGGAGGGGCCTCCTAGGACGACCGCGAAGGACTTGATCCCGGCCGGTTCGCGATCCGGATGGTGGTCTCCGCCGAGCGGGTGAGCCCGACGAGGTCGGTCACGGTCAAACGCAGGCGGTACTCACCGTCGGGGTAGATGCGCGTGTCGAAGGAATGCAGTTCCCCGGTGCCCGGTGCCGTGCCCGCGGCGAGGACCGCCCACGTCTCTCCCGACTCGCGGGCTACCTCGAGCTCCCAGGACAGGAGATTCTCCTCGAGCATCGCTCCGGCGACGACGCAGTTGCCTGAGACCGCCTGATCAAAAGCGGGACGCGAGAAGGACACGTCGGGAGGGGTGTTGTCCACCACGACGAAGGAGGGCTCGGACCAAGCGGTGTTCCCCGCGTAATCACGCGTCTGCGCCTGCACGCGATACCTGCCATCCGGGACCGAAACGGTCTGCCAGCTTTCACCGTATGACCTGCCACTGAGAGGCACGGGTTGATTGATGCCGATCTGCCTGCCGCCGACCGACCAGTCCTGACTGCTTTCATTCCAAGGGAAGTAGAAGAAGGCCACGTGGCGTATACCAGACACGTCGTCGGAAGCCGTGGCGCCCACCGGCCCCTTGCCTAAGAC
>Ga0209386_1000738_pt1 | contig 14963 bp, 17 predicted proteins | sample NGEPertwo_FD_184510 | JGI IMG/M metagenome (GOLD analysis project Ga0209386, IMG submission 184510) | Arctic peat soil microbial communities from the Barrow Environmental Observatory site, Barrow, Alaska, USA - NGEE Permafrost154B-two... | ecosystem: Environmental > Terrestrial > Soil > Wetlands... | reverse complement strand
GGCGTTAATCAGGCAGTTATATGGGTTAAGCCAGTAAATATTATCCCGCCATTTTGGTGAAGAAAGGGTTTGATATGAGGGTTGTGACAATTAGTCGGGATGCCGCATTTTGCGGGATAAGATCTGTTATCCCGATAGCGGGATAACAGATCCGTACGTACGGATCCGTATACGGCGGTTCGTTAAGCGTTACGAATTTCCAAATATCGGTCCATGAGGCTCAGTAGTCCAAGTTCTCGCCAGTATTCCTTCGTCAAGACGGAATTCAGAAGCAGGGATGCGGCCCATGAGCCTTTTCTTGTATTTGTATAGCCCAAAGCCATCCACTCTGGAGCACCGTGCGCTCTAAACTCCCGAATTCTTGTCCTGACTCTTTTCCATTGCTTCCATACACACATTCGTAAACGATGGCGTATCCATTCATCCATGTGCCCCAGTATTTTCTTTGCGTCAGCTAGGGCGTAGTAGCCCATCCAGCCCATTAAATATCGAGAGAGTTCTTTTACCCGTTCCTTCATTGGGATCGGGGTTTTTCTTTGGGTTAATTCCCGTATCTTCTCCCTCAGTCGTTCAATAGTTTTAGGGGCTAGACGAATGCCGATTTCCTTACCTGTATAAAAGCTAAATCCCAGAAACTTACGCTTCCAGGGACGGTCTACGGCACTTTTATCTTGGTTTACTATTAGTCTCAATTTCCCTTCCAGGTACTTGGTTATGCTATCCATGACTCGCCTGCCTGCTCGGAAACTCTTTACATAGATGTTCACATCGTCTGCATAACGCACAAAATTGTGTCCTCTACGTGTAAGTTCCTTATCAAAATCATCCAACATGATGTTGGCAAGCAACGGACTCATTGGACCACCCTGCTGAACGCCCTCTTCCGACTTGGTTACGACTCCTCCTTGGAGTACTCCTGCTTCTAGATACGCCCGAATGAGTTTCAGGACACGCTTGTCCTTGACCTTTCTGGCTACCCTCGACATGAGCATATCATGATTTACTCGGTCGAAAAACTTAGACAGATCGGTATCAACGACGACCTTGTAGCCTTGCTAGATGTAGTCTCTTGCTTGACGGACTGCGTCATGTCCCTTCTTTCCCGCTCTAAACCCGTAGCTATACGGGGAAAAATTCGGATCAAAGATTTGGGTGAGTACTTGGTTTAGGGCTTGTTGGATTAGACGGTCTACCACGGTAGGTATACCTAGCAACCTTATTCCACCGCCGGGTTTTGGTAATTCTACTCGCCGGACTGGACTCGGTTTGTAGGTACCCTCAAGAAGAGTTTCTCTGGTTTTCACCCAGTTTTCTATGGCATATTGCCGGAGGTCTTTTACCGTCATGCCATCAATTCCTGGGGCTCCTTGGTTTCTCTCCACTCGATGTAGTGCTTGAAGCATGTTATCACGCTCCAATACCTGCTCCAACAATCCGATTTCTTCGTTCGGGGTTGCTCCTTTGGGTTGAGCCGTCTCAAAACTAGGCCCTTGACCTACGGCCCACTGTGTATTCACCACATTCTTCCGTAAGAAGGCTTCTTGCGAAGTTTTCTGCTGTCTTTGCTTTGAGTTCGAGCTTGCCAAATTTCATCCCTCACTTATCGTTCTGGCCTTCACTTTCGTTAATTACCAAAAGCTACTATGCCGTCTGCTGACTTCTGACACTTCAGTCAAGCCTCTCGACTTGATTTACAAAGTTACTTCGTTCGGTGGCAGATCTCCCCGGGTAAGAACATTGTCTTTCTCTCCATCTACCCGCCTCATCTACTCCCTGCAACCTTTGACAACATGGACTTCGTTTTGTATGGCAAACTCATCCAATTACAGAGAGCCTTATATAAGGTTCGTGTTCCTCGGGCCGGAGATTTTCCGCTTGCTTCCTTCAGATTTCACCTCGCGGTGAACACCCTTGCATTAAGCTATGGCTACTGTTGTCTTCACCATTCGGGACTTTCACCCTAGAGACAACGCCCATGCCGGGCGCACAATTAAAGCAAAGACCCCGCACTTGCGGGGTCTTTGCTTCCTAGAGATTAGGTGGTGTCTATCTTAAATCGCCATTTCATCTTCCGACTTCTTTGGTTCTTCGGATCCTACCACTTTATACAGCGATTTCTTAATTTTAGTCAGTGTACCAGTTTTGCTAGGACCCGGAGTTGTTGTATATACGACGTTTTCTTCTCTCGCCAATTCGTCAACTGCTAAGCGCTCTTCTTTCGCTGTTATAATCGCACTTTGAATAGCGATTTGTTGAGCTTGGGTAATCGTACCCTCGTCCACTAGCACATCCAGAACTGTTTCTACTTCGCTCTTATCTACCACATTTTTAGCCCTTTTAATGGCAATAAAAGCAATGCTTGCCGATAAAAGTGTCGTGATAGTGGTAGCGATTACAGCTATGCTCTTTTTGTTTCCACTCATTTTTTTTGGTTGTTTCATAAATTTTTTTAACATTTCTAAAAACCTCTTTCTAACTTTTATAAGCTCACTTATTATTAACATGCTTTAAAGTAGGTTATCAAAGCTATGTTGATCGCTGAAATAGTGAGTAATTAACATCCGTTATAATCATCATAGTATAACGTTATGACTATTACGTGACTTTTGTATGAAGATTGTGTGAAACTTTATCATGGAAGATAGGGAGAAATAAAAGGCCCCACCATTTTCTGATGAGAGCCGAATGCTTAATAATCAACTGTTCAGTGACAATTCATGCCCGTGGTCTTTTAACCAGTTTCTCCAATGGGCATACTCTGGCATAAACTCTTCTACCCGTTGCCAGAATCTCTTGGAATGGTTGGGATGAGTCAAATGCGCCAGTTCATGAATAATGAGGTAATCGATCGCCTCTTCTGGGGCCATGATAATTCGCCAGTTCAAATTAAGGTTGCCTTTACTGGAGCAGCTCCCCCACCTCGTCTTCTGATCTTTCAGCCGAAAGTCATGATGTGTCACCTGCATTCGTTTCTCCTGTTCATCAATCTTGTTGATAAACACTCTGCGCGCCTGAACTTTATACCAAGCCATGACAGCATCTTGAACCTTGGACACACGTTCAATGTCAAGTAAGTCACAGGATAAAATCACCACCAAAATGTGCCCTTCTACCCTAACTATAATCTCTGAGTGGGCATGTCTTCTGAGATTAAGTTCTAAAACTTGACCTTGATATGGGAATTGTTCCCCCTCATTATACTGTCTCAGAGGACGGTGTTGTAGTGCTTGACTTTCCAACCAATGTTTTAATATCCATGCTTGTTTGGCATTCAATAGTTCTGTCAGTTGCTTTTGTGATACATTCATAGGTGCGGAAATTCGAACGCGATCGTCCAATACGCTCAGCGTAATTCTTCGATAGCGCACACTCCGTCGCTCTTCATAGGGAACTATTTCATCCCCGATGGTCAATTGATCCATCTTACTTAGGCAGGACATTCTGAAGTATCGGTAAGCCATAATAATAAACAGCCATAATAACCCCTATGATAATGGCCAGTTTGAATAACTTTTTGATGATAAATCCCACAACAAGAATGCCTAAACCCAGCATCAGTAATTGTTGTAACGTTAGCCCGGCAATAATTTCCATGAAATATCTCCTCTTCTCCTCTTCGTGTTAACATGACCTCACCTTATAATAACTCTACGTCGCAGTCTATCGTAACTCATTACCAAGCTGAAGTAAACTCATGGGAGTTCCAACCTCTAGCCTACCCAATTCAGGACAACCAAGAATGCGGGCATTTTCATGCGTCGCCCTTCGGTAGACTGCAAGCTTCGGAATTCCTGCTTGAACCATCCAGTCCAACTCATCATACAGGCTCTGTGCGTGCGGTACTTGATAAGCTCCGGAATCTGTGCCAACGCCTAATCGGACGTTTAGATGATAGGCCTCGTGGATTTTAGCAAGGTGTGCCTCCAGTATCCGATTCAACGTATCGACTTCATGGGGAGCGTAACGATCGGTTGGATATTTTAAGAGATTTCCGATTGGAGCAACCGTTGGGACCCAAGCTATGCCTTTATCTTTTATCCGCTCGAGCTGTCTGGTCGTCATATAATAACCGTGTTCAATCGAATCAACTCCAGCGGCAATGGCCACCGAAATCCCCTCTTCCCCACTGGCATGCGCCATAACCAGTTTTCCGCGTCCATGGGCCGACTCGACTAGTTCCGTCAGATCTGCAGTCGACCACTGAGTTGGACCGACCTTGTAAAGCTCATCGAACTTGATCAGTCCCGTCACGACGACCTTGAGTTGGTCTAAGCCTTTATCGAAAAAATCCTGTTCTTTTTCTCGCCACGCTAAGATATCCTTAAAACCACGGCCCAGAAAACGGCCATACATTGCCTGTTTATTAACAGCCTCATGCACAGATACTATTCTAGGTCCTAGCCAACCTCCGCCATTGACCTTGTTTTTTGCTCTCCAAGAAAAGCCTGGCAAATCACCGCCATCTCGGATAGCCACGATACCTCTCTCCAGATAACGTTGCAAAAATCCTTGGATGTTTTCCTCGATCAAGGAAGGTTTTGCCCAATTCTCTAAGCATTGATAAAAATCCTTGCTATCTAGCGCTAAATGCACATGGGCATCGATCAAGCCAGGCAAGAGAAAGTAGGAACTCCAAAGCAATGTTTTATCGGGGGAACTCTCTAAATGGTTCAAGAGCTCCAAGGACTTGACCTTACCTTCCTGCCATTTTAAAAGCACAGGTTGAGCGCACGAGCCCAGTTCTGGGCTCCAATACCCCGCTACAACAGCTTCTCCGTCCCAAGGGATCTGTATAATTTTTTGTTCTGCACTGCAAGAAATAGTCATTGTTTTATTCATATAGATACTCTGCTTCCTTTCATAATAATCCAAGCCTACCTTATGGACGAATATATGCCCAACCTGCCGCTTGTTTTTTAACTAGTTCACCCACGCCTGCTGTAACGACCGTGACATAATCAAGCAATTCATCTGTTTTAATGGCAAAATTGCGCAATGAATTGGCACATGCACAGAATACCACCTGTTTTTCGGCTAATTCCTTTAGTAGCGGTCCATATTCTGCCGTACTTTTTGCAAGGATCTTCACTGCATCAGCATTGGCTACCATTTCTATTTCAAGGTTTTCGGCACCCAGATCAGTGATTAAATTCCCAATATTATTGATGACTAACCAGGCTTTAAGCTGCTCGTCGATATGGAAGACTACTTTGTACTTTTTCATAATTTTTCCTCCTAGCTTTTATTGCGTTAAAAGCGGCTATCAAGGCTTCCGATATATATTGAGACCAATCTTTATAGCCTCGTTCTCTGGAATAGACACATTCCCTTCAGTTGAACTTATTATAATGTTTTTACCTGAAGATGATTTGCCAAATTCCTTGGAGATGTCTACCGTTATCGTCAAAATATCGCCAGTTAACGTCATTTCACAATTCTTCATAGGAAATGTGTCCCCCCCTTAGTTCAGTCAATTAGACATATTATACCGTATTTTCCACTTATAATAAACTCTATTAGGTCTGTCAACGTCACATCTGTACTATGGGTTACCCATCATCCCGCTCCATTTGCCCTCTAAATTAATAATTCAGAGTTCCTTCAGTCCTAAGTCTGAGGGAACTCTGAATTATTACGAGTTACTTGGAAGAAGGCAATACAACTGTGAAAGTTGTGCCCTCTACATTTTTGCTATGCACACTAATATTACTATCATGCATATTTAGAATCTTCTTCACGATGGCTAGTCCTAAGCCACTACCACTACTAGTGAGGTTTCGCGACTTGTCTGCTTTGTAGAAACGTTCGAATATATGTGCCTGATCCGCCTCATGTATGCCGATCCCTGTATCAGATATTTGCACGACTGTATCGCGCTCTCGACGCTGCAAATGGAGACTGATCCGGCCTTCTCTGGGTGTGAATTTCAGACTGTTATTAATCAAGTTTACCCAGACTTGGCTCATCAGCTCTTCGTCTGCCACGATAAATGCTTCCTCAAAATCAACTTTGATACTAATTGCTTTCTCAACCCATTGAGGTTCAAAGGCCAGAACAATTTTTCGCAGCTGGTTGTCTAAGCGATATCGTTTCAGCTCAAAGGGATGATGCTCTGATTCCAGTGACGTAAGCTTCAGTAGATTCTCACTAAGTTTAGCCAGTCTCATACTTTCCGTCTCGATAATCTCTAAGTAGTGTGTTCGTTGCTCATGGGTCAAGCCATTAAACCAAAAATAAAAAATCCGAAATAGAATTGATAAGTTGTCTTACAAAATCGGATGGCTGGCGTTTAATATGAACATCGACCGTCCGTTCATCCCCTTCGTAGTCATAGCCCCAGAGATCTTCAATCAATTGCTCACGGGCAAACGTTTTACCCGGATAACTGGCAAGTTTGAACAGAAGCTCAAATTCTTTCAAGGGTAATGTTAGATTTTCTTTGCGGTCTGAAATCTCATGAGTTTTGCGATTAAGTATAAGATGTGGGAGTCGTCGTCAACCATCAATAGTTTCGTCAAATGACTCATTCCCTACTTTAATCCTAACTCTAAGGATTGTTTAGTGTTTTAATTCTAACAGACCAAATAGAACTTCACTTATAGAACTTCTTCAGAGCTTGGGCTATTTCTAGTTTCACTGGTTCTGTTCCCTCAGTGGGGGAAATGTGGTCTAGTCCTGGAAATACCACTGTCTCAGATTGAGGTAAAATTGATTCCAAAATATGAATGGCATGATGAAGGTAATCTGGACTTTCGCTACCTGTCAAGAGCAGTATATCTCCTTTAACTTCAGTATATCTTTCACTTTGTGAATCGAGCTTGAGAACTTCGCGTACCTCCTTAGGTACAGTCTCTAGTATTTCTTTCAATTGTTTCAAATCACCTTCTGTTACATGCTCTTCAAATAGTCCCTTAATCTGAGAGACAGACATAGAATTTGCTTAGGGCTTTTTGTACTGCGATTTCCGATTTGCTATCGAGGCTAGAAGTTGCCTCATCGAGCATTAATATTTTGGGGACTCTTAACAACGCTCGAGCAATGGCAATTCTTTGACGTTGTCCACCTGATAATTTGATGCCCCTCTCCCCCACTTCTGTGTCATATTGTTCAGGGAGGTCAGCGATAAATTGATCAGCATAGGCCATCTGTGTAGCGTTTTCCAGCTCTAGCTGACTAACTTCTCTCGTCGCCCGGTAGCAAATATTTTCACGGATGGTTCCAGAGATCAAAGCGCTTTCCTGAGACACGTAGCCTATCTGGCTTCGCCAAGATTGCAGAGAGAATTGATCAATAGAGCGTCCGCCTTATGCACTGGCGTTGCTATGTGTGATCCTTGATGTGACATTCGTTTCTCTCCATTCCTACTTTGCTCTACAACCAGAATGATACGTCATTTTTATGAACTCAGTATGAACAGTTTGATATCCATACAATACCGCTGAATAGTGGTACCACAGCGGGAAATACTAGCTGAGTTCCCTCTAAATTCATATTAAGGAGATATAATGTGAACGATCAATATCTAACGATTCATTCAATCGCAATGATTTCTTCAATTGCATTAGCATACTTTGTAGTTATATTAATAGCAATGCACAAATTGCGTACAGACTATAATCCTCTAAGCCGGTATATCAGCGAATATGCCGTAGGCAATTATGGACGGCTTGCTACAAGTAGTTTAATTTTCTATGGTATAGCAATCTTGGGAATTGCTTTTTGCTTGCAGGCTGTTTTACCAGCTAACGTAATTTCCAACATAGGCTTGACGCTCATCGCCGTTTGGGGTTTAGCCATGGTAACAACAAGCTTCTTCAAGACCGATCTAAAAGCCGAGCCAATGTCCTTGCACGGCACCATGCACACAATTGCTACAAACATTGGAGTTGCTTCCTCGATGACCGGTTTCATGTTTCTATCTTATAGTTTTGTCTTCAATGAAAGTGCTCAATCTATTGCCTCGGTCACTCTAATGATTGCGATCATTGCCTTAATCTTGACTGGACTACTATTTTTAGGACTTATAGGAGATCTATTGTTGAAATATCATCATAACGTTCCCAAGATAATATTTTCACTTCATGAGCTAACAGGTCTAACGGAACGTTTGCTAGTTGGAATTTCAGTGGTTTGGCTTATTGTAATTATTAAATTTGCATCTAAGTAGTGAGGTTTAGTGGTTATATCAAAGTTGAGTAGAAAAAAAGGGCACAAATATTATTCGTGCCCTGTAGCTATGGTATAACATCTGGGAAAATAATCTCCAATGATTCAAACACTTAGTCTTTGATCATTGGAGATACAGAGGTATTAATGTTCAATTCTTCACTCTTTAAGGTCTCTTCAATGCGTATTAGATCGTCTACTTGTTGTTTATATATGGATACATCCTCCAGGGCAACTTTGTGCTTTATGACTTCAACCTGTTCTTCACTAAGAAGTATCCGAATGATTTCTGTGGGACCATCTTCGCGTTCTGGAGTAGCTGCAGCAAGTTTCTTTTTCTCTATGACAAGCTCTTCGCGTTTAACAGGGATAGTAAAGCTTTTCTCCTCGGTTAAATATTCTTTATAAATCTTCACTTCTCCTGTTTGTATCATTTGTTTAGCGAGATTAAGCTGTTCTCCTTTAATCTTAAGACTCACAGTTTTACGGTCGTAGATGCTTTGTCTAGGTGTGCTGGGGTCTGGTAGATATTCTCCAAATATATTTTCTGTGAAAGATAATGTAGAAAGACCTCCGATAAGCCCTCCAATAACGATACCTAGTAAAGCACCTCCAATCATCTCATTCACTGAGATCGAAGAAAATACTGAACTGACCCCAGGGATAATTAACCTATTAGTGGTTAGTAGATAGCCAAACAGTATTCCGACAAATCCCCCAATGATCGTTCCTGTAATAACATCTTTGGCGATATATGTTTTTTGATTAGCATCTTGTAAGTCCTTTGCCAAAGCTTTTCCTCCTTTTTACAAAAACACCGCACCGATCAAGGATCGGTGCGGTGTTTCCTGATGTATTAATGAAAATCGGGTTCACTGTCAATAACATCGGGATGACCAATTTTATTAACCCGCGCTTCTTCTCTTTTAACGTTTTCCTGGATATGCTTTGTATCTTCAACATCACGTATATGAGCTGAAACTTCGCCGGTAAACACAGTGCGTTTTTCTACATCAACTTTCTCTTCACTGACAGGAATTCGAATGCTTTCTTCCTCTGTTATCGGCGAATCACATTGTTCATTTTGTAAAGTTCTTCTTTCTATAACTACTTCCTCACGGGTGACAGGAACATCGACAATCTTTTGTTCTTCAATGATTTCCTTACTAAACTCTACGTCACCTGTTTGCACCCTGTATTTGTCAATATCAAGTTCTTCTTTACGAAGCCGAAGCTTTACGTCTTCATCCCTAGTCTTTTGTTTACTTTCCTCTTCATTTCCAAACATTTCTTTAAATATTCCCATAAATATTCCTCCTTATTAATTCTCTATTATAGTGCCCTTCAAAGAATTTTCCATTCAATCATTTTTTCTTATTCTTGTCAAATCACAACTTAAAACTAATGTATTTTATACATCTCGTGGGTTTGCAGATTATTTTGAATACAGAAGAGGAACAAAGAGCAGTTTCTCTAGAAGCTGCTCCTTGTTCCTCTTACATTCAACGTATCTTCACTTACCACTGACGTCCTAGTTCTTAGGCCATACTGTTAACCGTTCCCGGATACTGAACAAGACAGTGTCCATCATGGGATTTGGAGTTACTAGCCGTTTCTAGTGGGTATACAAACTCCAATTTAAGGGGCACCAGTTAATACAATGGCAAATAACTTGAAGCTCTTCAGTTGTGTATTAGCCTTTATCCTTACCTTTATCTTTTTCCTTACCCTTATCGTCGTTCTTTTTATTAGACTGACTATCTTCAGGTCCTTTTGGCTTAATATTTTTTTGATACCAATTATATAATCTGTTAGATAACTTATTCTCTCCGATGTACTGCTGCGGAATCTCAAAGGGAACAACGGGAGTAGACTTAAGCGCTTGGGATAGGATCTCATGAAATACGATGGCTGGTTCTTTGCCCCCCGCTGTCGTCAAGTAGTGATTAGTGTCTGTAGTATGATAACCCATCCAGACTGCAGCCGTCAGTTCTGGAGTATAACCAACAAACCACACATCACTTTCTCCTTTGGTAATAACTTTATTTTTATCTCCAACAAATTCTACGGAACCTGTTTTACCTGCTGTAGGTCGTCCCAGATCAGCATTTTTTCCAGTGCCATTAGTGACAACATCTTGCAACATAAGGGTCATCTTATAAGCCACACTGGGTGTGGTTACTTGAACAGGTGTTTGTTGAGTTTCGTATAAAACTTCACCCTCTTTTGTAGTGATCTTGTTAATGGCATAGGCCTTATTCATGACCCCATGATTAGCAAAAATCCCATAGGCTTGAGCCATTTGAAGTGGTGATACCCCATTTGTCATACCCCCTAAAGCTAAAGGCAATCCATGATCCTCTTGTACCAAAGGGATGCCACTCCTTTCCACAAAATCAACACCGCTTTCTACCCCCATTTCATTGAGTAACCAAACTGCGGGGATATTATAAGATTGACTGATCGCCTCTTGGATGGTTACATACCCTCGATTTTGATAATCATAATTCTTTGGAGCGTACCCGTTGATATCGATTGGATCGTCATTAACCAGGGAATTAGAGTCATACCCTTTTTCCAATGCAGGACCATACACTGCCAAAGGCTTCATGGTCGAGCCTGGTGATCTCCGAAGTTGAGTCGCATGGTTAAACCCACGAAAGGCAACTCTTTCACCCTGATATCCCACTAACCCTCTGATACCACCCGTGGATTGGTCTAATATTGCCACGCCGCTTTGAACAATTTGGTCGGCTTTCCCAGAGGGGAAAAAGCTGTTATCTTTATAGACGTCCTCAGCTGCTTTTTGAACCAATGGATCCATCTGAGTATATATCTGCAGACCTCCGTTGAGGATTTGTTCTTCTGTAAAACCAGTACGTTCTATAGCTTCATCGACCACATAATCGATATAAGGGGCATATTGACCTGAAAGATTGCTAAGTGTCCCTTTATTTAGAATGATCGGTTGAGCTTTTGCCGTCTCATATACGGCCGAGGTGATATAATTCTGTTCTTTCATTAAACCAAGTACTTCATTTCTTCGGTCTAACGACTTTTGCTCGTTCCTAAGGGGGGAGTAAGTCGTAGGGGCTTTGACGATTCCAGCGAGCAGGGCAGATTCCTCTAAGGTTAGCTTATCAGCGTTTTTACCGAAATAGAGCTGAGCCGCATTTTGCAGTCCCCAACGCCCTTCACCAAGATAAATCTGATTCAGATAAGCAGTTAGAATTTCATCCTTATCAAGAACAGTTTCGATCTTAAGGGCATAAGCAGCTTCCTTAAGTTTTCTAGTAAGAGTTTTATCCGGCGTTTTATCCTGAGCAATAAAAAAATTTTTGGCTAATTGCTGGGTAATCGTGCTTCCCCCTTCGGAATAGTCACCAGATTTGACATCTTTATAGACAGCACGTGCAATTGAGCGAAGGTCCACCCCTTTATGGTCGTAGAAACGACGGTCTTCCACCGCAATAATGGCTTGCTTCATAATCAAAGGAATCTGCTCCCCAGAAACGGGTTCAATTCTTGAAGATGAAAGCTGAGAAATCGGAGTGCCTTTTTGGTCATAGAAATAAGAGGATTGAGCGAGAGGCGCCTGCAAGCTGCTAATATCCAACTTTGAGATATATGCGACCATTCCTCCACCACTTAAAAGGATCAACACAAGTAAGAAAAAGCCTAAGCCAATCCAAGTTTTTCGATTTTTCCACGGTTTGAAGTTCTTTAATGACTTTACACTGAACTTGTCCAACAAGGAATCCTTCTTTCTACCCAATGTACATATAACTTTAATATTAAGAGCAACATGGCTTAATTAACTTATCTAGAGGGGTAACCGCATTCTACGCCTACCCTATAATCATAGCATTGATATGGCTTCAATTGCACTATTTTCATGTCTAAACCAATCAAAAGCAACCTCGATAGAATATAATCACCTCCTGTTGTTCGCCTTAATTTCCAAGAAAAGCCCGCCCCAGTAGATGACTACTACCATGGGTGGGCTCTAATTTGTTGTGTTCGTGGCTCTACATATTTCATGTTCGGATATGAGTTATGGAATATAAAGCAAGTATTAACAATAACTTAAATTATCATCCCCTATCTAGTCCCTGATAACTACACGATCGGATATGTACAGACAAGGAGCCAAAAAATAAATGTATTATACTTTCAATTTTAAACTCATTGGCGAATTTATTCGTTGCCTCACCAACTCAATGATCAGGCATAATATTGTTTCCTTAGCTGCCGTCATTGCCTTTTTCGGGCTTTCCGCTATGATTCCCTTGGCCCTTCTGCTTATATACGGTGCCTCAATTTTTATTCCAAATACCCCAGTACAGAGTTTTTTGTCAGATATACTTCAATCCTACATTCCAACGCTTCCGGATGCGAAATTATACATTGTTGAAATGGTAACAAGATTGGTTGCAGTGGGTTCGAACCAAGTCAGAATTGTTGGGGTGATTGGTTTGCTTTGGACCACGGTTGGCGGATTTGTTTCATTTCAGCAGATTCTTGACAAGATATGGGAAGTTAGCGATCGGCGATCCTTTATCAAGCGATACATGGTGGGCTTTGCGATGCTCGGAATACTATTGTCCTTGACCGTCATTACATCCTTGGCAGCATCGATATCACTTGATTTAGTGCAAAATTTCTGCATGAAAGGCAACTTGACTTTTTGGTTAGCAATTTTTCATAATATCTCTCGTATGTCATTTCCTTTGCTATTGTTTTTAACTTGTCATTTTTGTTATCGTTTCGGGCCATCAGATACAATTAAGCATTCATATCTCTTGATTGGTGCCTTGGTTTCAACACTTGGAATATACCTCTCTCGCCAAGTGTTTGTCTGGTATGCGCTTCACTTGGGACACTACGAATTGATATACGGAGGCCTAACCTTCATTATGCTGTTCACATTATGGGTTTATACTGTCTGCATAATAGTATTGTTTGGTGCCGAGGTGGCAGTAACATTAAGAGATGTTGGGGAACGAAATTAAAAAATAATACTTGTCAATAATTACTTGCAAATTCATACTTTTCTATGGCTCAATGGTGTTAATAATCCATTGCTCTCTTTTCTAGTAAAACAACCATTTTCCGTGATGGCTTTTTTAACTGTTGTGCTCCTACTTTTAATAACGATTTTTTGAGCCTAATGAATGCGGTTTTACTAGAACTAGGAACGGTTAAAACTTCATCGTTCTCTCCTTCCATGAAGTTACTATTTGCTGTTTCGGACTCATTTGATCTAGCGATCGCAATACGAATATCGTCTACTTGAGCCTGAGTAATTGTGCCATCTTTTACTAGATTATCGAGAATAGTTATAAATTTAATGTTCTCTCCTTGCGTAAAATGGTCATTTGATGCACAGGCTTTTTTAGCCTTTATCGCTGCAAAAGCTGCAGCTGCCGATATAAGGGTTGTAATAGCCGTAGTAGCAATAACGGTTTTTTTCTTCTCCGTCGCTTTCATCAATAAGCTTCTCATCATTTTAGCAACCTCTTTCCATTTTGCATAACTCAAACTAATATATAAATTCGCCGCAAGTAAATAATTTCCTTTATTTTCCACTTATATTTTGGTTATTAACTCTACCTTCAAACCTTTAAGCAGTTAGTAGTGGGAATTCTTTTCGACTTTAAGATGAATACAAAAATAGGACGCTTCGCGCCCTATTTTTGTATAGCCCTTATTTATTTAATTCCTGTATAAATTCGCACTGCATCTCTCAAAAATACTGCAGTTCCAGGTTGTTTAGCATCATAATAAGCCGTAAATCTCGGATCATCTACATACATTTGAGCTAGTCCTGCATGCGCCTCTTTCGAGTAACTATCCCAATAAAAGCAAAGCCATTGACGGTGAAGATCAGCTGATTTCTGTGCTAATTCACCAGCAGGATCGCCTGTTATAAACGCGGCTTGAAGAGTTTCAGCAACCTGTGTAGCAAGCCTCGTCACCTCTTCATGTTGCTCTTGAGACATTCCTTTAACTTTTTGATTGGATTTGTTCACGGTCTCGTCCCCATATTTTTCGCGAACTTCCTTACCATACTTTGCTTCATTCTCATCCACTAGTTTTTGTTTGAAACCTTCAAATTTATCTTTGTCCATCATTATGAATCTCCCTTCAGTCACTTGAATGGTCTTTTCGACATTGGAAATCAACGCATTCAATTGCTCTCGTTTTGCAAGAAGCTTCTCATGGTGTTCTCTCAGTGCTTGCGCTCCATTAAACGATGGCGAGGTTACAATATCTCTAATGCTTTCTAAGCCCACACCGAGTGCCCTATAAAATAAAATTTGCTGCAGTCGATCAACCTCAGTTTCCCCGTAAATTCGATACCCTGATGAGTTAATTCTTGCTGGCTTAAGAAGACCTATCTCATCATAATATCTCAGTGTTCGAGTGCTGATATCTGCCATCTGAGCTAGTTTTTGCACCGCGTATTCCATGTGATCACCTCCTGATAAATTAACTATATACCTTTACGTTACGTCAAGGTAAAGAGGTATTTTAGATTTTCCAAAAATAATTTACTAAAGTAAATATTTAAAGATCTTAACAATATTTTCACAGAATCTAAAGATTTATGGTCAATAATTTATTGAAATTAAACAGACACTACTATTGACGTGGCAAATAAATAAATAGACCAGCTAATTAAAGTCAAGAATTTGATTGGTTAATGGTTAGATTTTGGTTTCGGAAAAAAGGTCATAACAAACAGGCCATTGAAAAATCCGAACAATGACTAATTAACTGATGGATTAAACCCT
>Ga0209386_1000736_pt1 | contig 14986 bp, 12 predicted proteins | sample NGEPertwo_FD_184510 | JGI IMG/M metagenome (GOLD analysis project Ga0209386, IMG submission 184510) | Arctic peat soil microbial communities from the Barrow Environmental Observatory site, Barrow, Alaska, USA - NGEE Permafrost154B-two... | ecosystem: Environmental > Terrestrial > Soil > Wetlands... | reverse complement strand
GGTATCGAACCCCATACCATTTTGCCCAACAAAGCTCTGGTTCATCATTACCCATTATAAAGTAGAGAGTTAAAAAAGTAAATGCAGTATTAACACAAAATCTGTAAACAAAAATCAGGACGAGTCAGAAAATTCAATATATTAATATGCCAAAGTGATAACTCGTAACTCTTAATTTATAACTTATAATTCGCAACATGGAATTACTCTCAGGATATCTAAAAATCGCATCGAGCAGTTTCGCAGTTTACCTGTTTATTATTGTAGCGATCAGGTTGTTTGGTAAGAAGGAACTGGCTCAGCTTTCAATTATCGATCTTGTTTTTATTCTGCTTATCAGCAATGCGGTGCAAAATGCAATGGTTGGCTCCGACTCATCATTAGCGGGGGGATTGGTAGCAGCCTCAACACTATTTGTGGCGAATTATTTGCTTAAATACCTGCTGTACCGATTTCCAAAATTGGGGATTGCTGTACAAGGTGTAGAATTAATGCTGATTTACAAGGGACAGCTTAACGTATCCAATATGAATAAGGCGCGTATCACCCGCGAAGAGATATTAGAAGCGGTGCGTGAACATGGCGTATCCGAAATCAGGGAAGTTGACCTGGCCGTACTCGAAACGGATGGCAACATCAGCATTATTTCCAACAACTATAAAAACCGCACCACAAAGAAGCGAAAAGGGCGTAACAAGGTGATGAAGAATCAATAATTGATATCTATAAATGCAGTAAATACAAGGCATGTCTTGTATTTACTGCATTCCTTGTCTCTGCAAACCAGAACCTGAAACATTTTATTTGCTCTTTTATACAGCATTAAAGCCGTGCAAAAGAGCATTTTTGTTTAAATTTACATCTAATTTGCCGTATAATACATCAATATTATTGTAATTATACACATCATTATACTATTTTACTTCGTTTTTGTTGTATTTTAGAAAATTCTAGACATAAACAATATTTATATATTATGCGTATATTATTGTGATTTAATGGTCATTAATTATTTAAAATACATATATAGTGATGTAATTTAAATAATAAGTGATAATTTTAATCGGGAATTCATATCAAGCTCTCAAAACAAATTAGCATGGAAACACTTTCACCAATTACAATGATCAGTCGCGAAATAAAGCGCAAACGTATTAACGTATCCGAGTTGGCACGAGGTTTGAGAATTAATCATTCGACGGCTGCGGGGATGTTGCAACGACCTACCTTGCAGGTGCAGCGACTGGCTGAGATTTCGGAATTATTGAATTATAATTTCTTCAGGGAGATTGCCAACACACTTTCCTGCACAGAACCCGATTACACTTCCGAGCCAAACCGGGCTGAAGTCAACAAACTGCAAAACCAGATCAAAGACCTCGAACTTGAGGTAAGGATATTACGTCAAACCATTAAGGATCTGTCGGGGCGATAATGCGAAAATTTCCGGTGTCAATAATTAAGGTGTGAAATCAGAAAATTCTGTCCAATAATTGAGAAATGATATTTGAACATGAAGCAATATCCAAAGTAACTTCGGAATGCAGAGCAACCATGGACAAGGTAGAGACAAGGCATGCTTTGTCTCTACAACACCAAAACCTGATCGCTTAACAGCACAAAAAAAGGTGCTTTCGCACCTTTTTTAATCTATATTCAAAATAAGCTTATTGCTTTTTAAGATTCGCCTGTGCTGCAGCCAGACGTGCGATTGGCACACGGAATGGAGAACAGCTTACATAGTCAAGCCCAACACCATCGCAGAACTCAACAGAACTTGGTTCGCCACCATGTTCGCCGCAAATTCCCAATTTGATGTCGGGACGTGTTGAACGTCCTTTGGTAACCGCCATTTCAATTAACTGGCCAACTCCGTGACGATCGAGCACCTGGAAAGGATCTTGTTTAAGTATTCCTTTTTCGAGGTAGGCTGGTAAGAATTTACCAGCATCGTCGCGGGAGAATCCCATCGTCATTTGTGTAAGGTCATTCGTACCGAATGAGAAGAACTGTGCCTCTTTGGCAATTCCTTCGGCTGTCAGCGCAGCACGCGGAACTTCAATCATTGTTCCAACAAGATATTCAATCCTGTCGCCACGTTCAGCAAATACCTTCTCTGCAGTAGCATTGATAATATCAGCCTGATTTTTAAATTCGGCTACTGTGCCAATCAACGGAACCATAATTTCCGGGCGGGCATCAACACCTTTGGCTTTCAGATTCATTGCAGCTTCGATGATTGCACGTGCCTGCATCTCTGTGATTTCAGGATAGGTGATTCCCAAACGGCATCCGCGGTGTCCCAACATCGGGTTAAACTCTTCCAGTTCTGAAACTTTCTGACGGATCTGGTCGATAGAAATTCCCATCTCGGCAGCAAGTTCTTTTTGGGTAGCTTGTTGGTGAGGAACGAATTCATGTAATGGCGGGTCAAGCAAACGAACAGTTACACCATATCCTGCCATTGCCTCAAATATACCTTCAAAGTCGGAGCGCTGATAAGGTAATAGTTTCGCCAAAGCGAGTTTGCGGCCTTTTTCATCAGATGATAAAATCATTTCTCGCATGGCTTTGATCCTTTCACCTTCGAAGAACATATGCTCTGTACGGCAAAGGCCAATCCCTTTAGCCCCAAAATTACGGGCGATGGCTGCATCTTTAGGTGTATCGGCATTGGTCCGCACTTTCATGCGTGTGTATTTGTCAGATAACTCCATCAATTTGGCGAAATCACTACTCAAAGCAGCTTCCTGAGTTTTCACCTTGCCATCATAAACTTCGCCGGTCGATCCGTTCAACGAAATCCAGTCACCTTCTTTATATTTTTTACCGGCAGCTTCACAGGTCCTGGTTTTGTAGTCGATCCTCAGTGATCCGGCTCCCGACACACAACATTTACCCATTCCACGCGCAACCACCGCAGCATGAGAGGTCATACCACCACGTGCAGTAAGAATACCCCTGGCAATTACCATCCCTTCAAGATCTTCAGGAGAGGTTTCGATACGGACAAGGATCGAATTTTCGTATTTCCCCGCTTCGTCAGCGAAGAATATAATCTGACCTGTTGCAGCACCCGGAGACGCCGGCAATCCTTTCGCAATTACCTTCGCTGATTGAAGTGCTTCAGTTTGAAAAACAGGGTGAAGTAATTCATCCAGTCTGTTTGGTTCAACACGCATAAGCGCTGTCTTTTCATCGATAAAATTTTCGGCGAGCATATCAACAGCCATCTTCACCATCGCAGCACCTGTACGTTTTCCATTACGCGTCTGCAGCAACCAAAGTTTACCATTCTGAATGGTGAATTCGATATCCTGCATATCATGATAATGGTCTTCCAGTTTCTGCTGAATCACCATCAATTCGGCATAAGCAACAGGCATCGATTCTTCAAGTGAAGGATATTTCGCCGCACGTACCTCTTCGGTTACATTCTGAAGCGCCGCCCAACGGTGTGATCCCTCGAGTGTAATTTCCTGAGGAGTACGAATACCGGCAACGACATCTTCGCCCTGTGCATTAATAAGGTATTCACCATTGAAAATATTTTCGCCCGTTGAAGCATCTCTAGTAAATGCTACACCAGTTGCAGAATTATTTCCCATGTTACCAAAAACCATGGCTTGCACATTTACTGCTGTTCCCCATTCGACAGGAATATTATTCAGTTTGCGATAGTAAATAGCACGGTCATTCATCCAGCTTTCGAAAACTGCACCAACTGCGCCCCATAACTGTTCCCATGGATCGGAAGGGAAATCTTTGCGGGTTTTCTTTAAAACAGCATGTTTAAAACGAAGAACCAATAGTTTAAGGTCGGCGACTGTAAACTCTGTATCTTCTTTAATTCCAAGCTCTTCTTTCATCGATTCTATGATCTCTTCAAACGGATCGATATCCTCTTTGCTATGTGGCTTCAAACCCAAAACTACATCGCCATACATCTGAACAAAGCGGCGGTATGAATCCCATGCAAAACGTTCATTCCCCGATTTTTTAGCAATTCCTTCAACTGCAAGGTCATTCAACCCAAGGTTAAGAATGGTGTCCATCATGCCCGGCATCGATGCCCTTGCACCCGAACGAACAGAAAGTAAACAAGGATTTTCTTTAGAACCGAATTTGGTCCCGGTTAATTCTTCAACATAGGCAACTGCTGCCTTAACTTCTTTGCTGATCATTTCAAAAGCATCGAACCTGCCTTGTGCATTAAAGGCAGTACAAACTTCGGTGGTAATCGTAAATCCTGGAGGAACCGGAACTCCGATCAGGTTCATCTCAGCGAGGTTGGCTCCCTTTCCTCCCAATAAATTTTTCATCTCTGCTCCGCCTTCGGCCTGTCCATTACCGAATGTGTAAACGTACTTGGTCATAATTAAAGTATTAATTTGAGAATAATTTTTGATTCGTAATCGGCAAGCAAATTTAAAGTTATTTTCCGAAAACGAACAAATCAATTGATAGTTGTTTGTATTTTACAACTAATTAAGGTTAATAAATTCTTAATGATTAAAGTAAGCGTAGTTTAGGTCAACTTTTCAATTAATTTGAATTTGCTTTTGCAAATGATCACGATTCAGCTATTTTTTGTGGAATAATGATCATTAAAAGATATTTTTGTAAAAAACAAAGTTGAATGAGGATTTGTTTAATAGGGGCCGGGAATCTTGCCACTCAGCTTGGAATGGCGCTGACAGAAAAAGGACATCAACTGGTGCAGGTTTGGTCGCGAACGCAAAAAAGTGCGGAAGAATTGGCATCGAAACTGAAATGTTCTTACGTAACGGATATATCTTTAATATCTTCAGATGCTGATATTTATATTATTGCGGTAGTTGACACTGCGATTGAGTCCGTACTCTCGAAACGCAACTGGAGCGACATTTTGGTTGTACATACAGCAGGGAGCACCCCGATGAGTATTCTTGGCCCCTATTGCAAGAATTTTGGTGTCTTTTATCCATTTCAGACCTTCACAATTAATAAAAAGGTTGATTTTGATCAGGTACCTGTTTGCATTGAAGCAAATTCAACTCACAATCTGAATGTATTGAAAGAGTTGGCTCAATCAATTTCTCAAAATGTAAAGCTTCTTGATTCTACGCAACGACAACAGATTCACCTTGCAGCCGTATTTGCCTGTAACTTTGTGAATCATCTTTATAAGATCGGTGAAGAGTTGTTATACGAAAAAGGGATCGGATTCGAAATTCTAAAGCCGTTGATCCTCGAAACGGCAGCCAAAATAGTTGAACAATCTCCGGTCGCATCACAAACAGGTCCGGCAAGCAGAAACGATAAAATCACAATGGATAAACACCTGGTCCTGCTTAATAATCACCCTGAACTAAAAAATATCTACAAACAGTTCAGTGACAGAATAATTCAAACACCTAAAAAGTTATAATGGCATTTTTTAAAGAAGAATTGATGAAAGTCAAAGCATTCGTATTTGACGTGGATGGCGTTTTATCAAAAGCAACCCAGGTTCTTGCACCCGATGGAGAAACGGTCAGAACCTCAAATCTTAAAGACGGATTTGCTTTGGTTTACGCGGTGAGAATTGGGTATCCTGTCTGTATCATAACAGGTGGGAAAACGATTGAAGTGATCAACAGATGTAAAAAAATAGGTATCAAAGATGTATATGCAGGTTCGTTGAAAAAATTACCCCCTCTGTACGAATTTCTCGAAAAGAATCAGCTGAAGGCGGATGAGGTAATGTACATGGGCGACGATCTGCCCGATTACCCGGCAATGAAGTTAGTTGGAGTTCCGGTATGTCCCAAAGATGCGGCTCCCGAAATCAAAGCTATATCACACTATATATCGGATAAAGACGGAGGCGAAGGTTGTATCCGCGACGTCCTTGAACAGGTGATGCGTGCGCAGGGAACCTGGATTAACTGTGAAACAATGAACTGGAACTTATTTTAATATCCGATGATTACTGATTACAAAATAATTCTTGCATCAAAGTCACCGCGAAGACATGAGCTGATGGCCGGCCTTGACATTCCGTTTGAAGTGATCATACATGAAGTGGATGAAATATTCCCCGAAGGATTGCCGATGGAAGAGATCCCCGTTTACCTCGCGAAATTAAAGGCTGAACCTTTTTATAATGAGCTAAGAAGTGATACGCTCGTGATTACCGCAGATACAATTGTGTGGATTGATGGCGTTGTCCTTGGTAAACCAAATGACTATGAACACGCTGCCACAATGCTTCGTCAATTGTCGGGTAAAAAGCACGTGGTTGTCACCGGAGTATGTCTGACATCGAAAGAGAAACAGGTTGCCTTTTCATCCACAACAGATGTATACTTCAAGGACCTAACCCATGATGAAATAGACTATTACCTAAAGAATTACCACCCTTACGATAAAGCCGGATCGTATGGTGTTCAGGAATGGATTGGTTATATTGCGATCGAAAGAATCGAAGGGTCCTATTTCAACGTGATGGGACTTCCTGTTCAACGGTTATATGAAGAGTTAATAAAGTTCTGATTTATAAATGCCAAATTAATTAAAATGCTACGCCAACTTTTTACCGTTCTCGTTTTTACTGCTGTTGCCACCAGTCTGTTCGCAAAAGAAGGGATGTGGATTCCAACGCTACTTCAGAAATACAACATCGAAGAGATGTCGAAAATGGGGTTTAAACTTTCAGCTGAAGATGTTTATAGTGTCAATCATGCAAGTATGAAAGATGCGGTTATTCTTTTTGGCGGCGGTTGTACAGGTGGAGTAATCTCCAACGATGGTTTACTGATTACCAATCATCATTGTGGCTTCGGACAAATCCAGAAACACAGTTCAGTCGAACACGATTACCTCACAAATGGTTTCTGGGCCATGAACAAGTCAGAAGAGTTGACCAACCCTGGATTGACTGTTCAGTTTTTGGTGAAGATGGAGGATATCACCGACAAGATGCTGAAAAATGTAGCCGATAAGATAGATCAGGCTACAAGGCAAGATACACTCCAGAAAAGGGCTGATAGAATTAAAAAGGAATACCTTAATGGAACAGGGTACGCGGCAGATATCAAACCACTATTTAATGGAAATCAATATTTTATCTATATCTACGAAGTTTTTAAAGACATCAGGTTAGTGGGTGCTCCTCCTGTTGCTATTGGAAAATTTGGCGGCGACACGGATAACTGGATATGGCCACGTCATACCGGTGATTTCTCGCTTTTCAGAATCTACGCAGGAAAAGACAATAAGCCCGCTGCCTATTCTCCCGAAAATGTGCCATACAAACCAAAGAAGGTTTTCCCAATTAATCTTAAAGGGTTTAAAGAGGGTGATTTTACGATGGTATTTGGATATCCGGGGACAACGCAACGTTACATCCCGTTGCAAGCTGTAAGCCTGATTATGAATCAAAGTGATCCGGCAAAGGTAGATATCCGTACTGTCAAACTGAATATCTGGGACGAGCGTATGAAATCCGATCCTAAAATCAGAATTCAATATGCCGGCAAATATGTTTCAGCCTCCAACTCATGGAAGAAATGGCAGGGTGAAGTCAAAGGACTGCAACGACTTGATGCTGTAAATGTAAAGAAAGAAGGTGAAGCTGAATTTACGAAATGGGTGACTGCGGATCCTGAACGTATCAAAAAATACGGGACCATACTTTCCGATTTCGAAAAGCTTTATACGGAATACCTCCCCTATCAGGCTGCAAATGACTATTATACTGAATGCATCCAGCGTGGCTCCGATATCTTTTCGCTTGCAGCCAGGTTCGAACCCCTGGAAACTGCAAAGGACAATGAACAATTAAAAAAAGAGATCGATCAACTCAAAGATTATCTCACTGGTTATTTTAAAGATTACGATCAAAAAACGGATGAAAGGGTGTGGACCGCACTTATGAAGATTTATGTCACGAAAGTTGACCAAAAGTTTATGCCGGAAGAACTGATTAAATGTATTCCGGATATCACGAAAGATAGTTATTCAACTAAGATATACGGAAAATCAATTCTAACGGATAGCCTAAAGATCAATAAGCTGCTTAATAACTTCAATCAAAAATCAGTCAAGCGCTTGCAAAAAGATCCGGTTTACGCACTCTTTAAGATGATCCGGCAATACAACCGGGACAATGTTGATCTGATTTTTAGATCCATCTATTCCGACATTGGAGCTGTTCAGAAAAAATACACAGCTGCCATCATGGAAATGAATGCTGACAAAAGGCTAATGGCTGACGCTAATCTTACACTGCGTATTGCCTACGGAAAAATTGAGGGATATAATCCTGCTGATGCCGTGACGTACAAAAGTTTTACTACCTTAAAAGGAATCATCGAAAAAGACAATCCGGAAATCGCCGATTACAATGTTCCGGAGTCATTAAAGAAACTATACATTACCCGCGACTTTGGTCAGTATGCAAATGAGTCAGGAGAAGTGCAGGTAGCATTTTGTGCATCTAACCACACGACAGGCGGTAATTCGGGAAGTCCTGTTGTGAATGCACAGGGAGACTTGATTGGATTAAATTTTGACCGGTCATGGGAAGGAACAATGAGCGATATCGTTTATGATCCCGATCAGTGCCGCAATATTGCGCTCGATATGCGTTATGCCCTCTTTATCATCGATAAATTTGCCGGAGCGGGTTATTTACTGAAGGAAATGGAGATTGTAAAATAGAAAATTTGGTTTTGCCGGCAACTGACAACTTGTAACTGGCTGCTGGCGAATCTACATCTTATTTTCTCTCAGTCTCCCCATTATTCCTTCATCTCACAATTCAACAATCGTAATCCCCGATCCTCCAAACTGAACATGTTCGTCGCGGCAGTTTTTAACGGCAGGTTCTGAACGCAGGTAACTCTGAATCAGTTCACGCAAAATACCGTTGCCTTTACCATGTAAGATATGCAGTTCACTGACATCAATCATGATGGCTTCATCTACAAACTCCCTTATTTTCTGAAGCGCCTCTTCTGCGCGTAAACCACGCACATCAATATTTGGTTTGAAAACAAGCCTACGTTCGCCAATATCCTGATTGATACGTCCTATCGTATTGTTTTCAACCTTTCGTTGCTTGACTTCGCTGCGGGCAACAGACACCAGTTTGCTCCGTTTCACCACAGAAAGCAGATGACCAAAAGCTACCGTTATATTATTAGACTTAATTTCAAGCACTTCACCCAACGTATCCTGACCAGGCAGGCGTACCCAGCCTCCAACTTCTATTTCCGCAGGAGCTTTTTTAGGAATAATAACCTCCTTCTTTTTCTCTTCGACCTTTAGCGGGCGCTCTTTGCGTTGAAGCTCATTTTGCTTCAGTTTCGCCATTTTCCGGACGATCCGCTCATCATCCTCCTCACCTTTCCGGGAAATCTCCGTTTTAAAATCTTCGAGTTTTTGGCGAGCGTCCTGTGTCCGCTCTTTGCTCGCGTCAGCTTCTTTTATATCACGAATTGTCTTTTCAATGATTCGGTTTGCCCCGGAAACAATCTCTTCAGCCTCTCGTTTTGCTTTTTCAAGAATCTCTTTTCTCAACTTCTTTGTCTCGGCAAGACCACTTTCATAGTTTTCGGCCAACTCGTCAATCCGCTTCTCCTCCTGCCTGATCTTCTGCCGTTTGCTTTCCCAGTATTTCTTGTCACGAACAATTTCACGCAAGTGTTTGTCAAAATCGATGTGATCGACCCCAATTTTATTGGTGGCATCCTGCAAAATTTCTTCGGGAAGTCCAATTTTTCGGGCAATCTCAAATGCAAACGAACTTCCTGGTTTTCCGATCTGAAGTTGGAAAAGCGGCTCCATTTTGTGTGAATCATACATCATCGCACCATTTGCAATTCCGGGTGCGGATGAGGCAAAGTGTTTAAGATTGGTATAATGGGTCGTGATCACACCAAATGATCCCAACTCATTTATTTTATTGAGGATAGACTCTGCAATCGCACCACCAAGCATTGGCTCTGTTCCAGTTCCAAACTCGTCTATTAGCACCAAAGAATCGGGTGAGCAATTCTTCACAAAGAATTTCATATTGTAAAGATGAGAACTATAGGTACTTAAATCGTTATCCAACGACTGATCGTCACCGATATCCATAAAAACAGCCCTGAACAAACAGGTATGACTATCAACCTGAACAGGAATCGGAATACCGCATTGCAGCATATACTGCAACAAGCCAACTGTTTTTAAGCAAACAGATTTTCCCCCTGCATTTGGTCCGGAAATCAACAAGATGCGGTCATGCTTGTCGAGCCTGATATCCAGCGGAACTATTTTTCGCTGTTCCCGGGCAAGGTTAATTTCCAAAAGAGGATGACGTGCGGCGATCCAGTCAAGCTCGATTTCGCGTAAAAGAACAGGTTTAACCGATTTGCTTTCGATGGACCAGATCGCTTTTGCCCTGATAAAATCGAGGATAGCCATTACCTGGTACGAATAGGCAATATCATCGGCGTATGGACGAATATCGTCTGTAAAGCGTGTCAATATTTTTACAATCTCTCGTCTTTCAGCCGACTCTAACTCGCGGATGCGGTTATTCGTTTCGACGATCTCCTCCGGTTCTACATAAGCTGTTTTCCCCGTCGCTGATTCATCGTGGATAATACCCTTGATTTTTCGCTTATTAGCTGCGCCAACAGGTATCACCGCGCGTCCGTCGCGCATTGAAACAGAAATATCTTTTTCGACAAGTCCTTCTGCCTGCATCTTTCGCAAAATGGTGCTCATTATTTTCGAAATACTCGATTGCAATGAGAAAATATCACGACGAATTTGGGAAAGCTCAGGTGAGGCGTTGTCCTTTATTTGTCCATGTTTATTGATAATCTGGTCGATGCGCTCGTAGATGAACGGAAAAACCTGCACATTCTGCACCACATTTTTCAATCGTGGAAAGGATTCTTCTTCCGTATTCCGAAAGAAGGCGACAATACCACGGATTGTTTCGAGGGAACGGCGCAGATCAAACAACTCGAAAACCTCCAAAAAAGTACCCAAAACTTTCGATCGTTCCAATGCGGGTCGCATATCAATGAAATAGCCATTGGGAAAATTCATTCCATCACTAATAATTTTCACGAATTCAATCGTTTCATCCAATTGACGTTCAACATCTTCACGACTGGATGAGAAACCACATTCATCAACCTGCTCTTTCCCCAAAGTACTCAGACAGCGTCCCTGAAGTATCTCACGCACTTTATCAAAACCAATCTTACTCTCAAAATTTGAAGGATAAATATCCATACCAGCTTATAGATTACGCCACAAAAATAAATAGAAAATCGGGAAGTGAAGGTGGAATCAGCAGATTCGCTTTGCCAATGAGACATATTATCGCCTGATTGTCCAAATTCGTACAATCTGAATTGTAAAAAACGTACAAATAACTGAAATCTTATCACCTCCAAAAATCATTATCAATTTGTATTACTGCTATTTATAAAGTTTGGCACAATAACTGATAATTCCATCGCGACAATGATACGAAAACAATTAAAAAATAAGATATCATGAAAACAACATCGTACAACCCAGAAAAAGAGATCAGGATTGGAATATTAGTTGCAGTATTTGCAATATCAATTTTCACTGCAGTCAGGGTTAAAGAACTACAGTTGAACGACGCAACTTATTCAAGTGAAAGCAGATCAAGTCAAATTTTGACAAACAACGCAAACACCTCCTCGATGCCAATACTCGATGCAAGATTAATTGACGAACCAGCTCCCGAAGTTGAATCATTGATAAAAAGCATTGAATATAAAGCATCTGAATTTGTTAAAGCAGAAATAGCTGCCGAAGGCCAAAGATTCATGAATAGCAATAACGAAGCAGTTGAAGCTGAATCAGCATTTGCAGTTGAAACATGGATGACCGCAAACGAATATAAGGCTGCCGATTTTGTGAATGCTGAAATGGCAATCGAAACAGAAAGATTTCTGAACAGCAATAACGATGCAGTTGAAGCTAAACCAACACTTGCAATTGAATCATGGATGACCGCCATCGAATATAAGGCTGCCGATTTTGCAAATGCTGAAATGGCAATCGAAACAGAAAGATTTCTGAACAGCAATAACGATGCAGTTGAAGCTGAACCAGCACTTGCAGTTGAAAAATGGATGACTGCCATCGAATATAAGGCTGCCGATTTTGTAAATGCTGAATTAGCTGCCGAAGGCCAAAGATTTCAGAACAATAATAACCAAGCAGTCGAAAATGAACCAGCACTTGCAGTTGAAACATGGATGACAGCCAACGCATATAACGCTGCCGATTTTGCGAATGCTGAAATGGCAATCGAAACTGAAAGATTTCTGAATGGAAATAACGAAGTGGTTGAAGCTGAAGCAGCACTTGCGGTTGAAACATGTATGACAGCCAACGCATATAACGCTGCCGATTTTGCGAATGCTGAAATGGCAACCGAAACTGAAAGATTTCTGAATAGAAATAACGAAGCGGTTGAAGCTGAACCAGCACTTGCAGTTGAAACATGGATGAAAACAAACGAATATAAGGCTGCCGATTTTGCGAATGCTGAAATGGCAACTGAGACCGAAAGATTCTTCAATGAGAATAACGAAGCTGTTGCAGCTGGAACTACCGAGGGCGAATCAACATTAGCTATCGAATAGTGATTGAATAACTTAAAAATGCAGAATAAGTGAAAAGCAGAACTGAGTTTTTTCTCTTAAGTACGATAAACTGCCCGGTAAAACCGGGCAGTTTCATTGTATTGTAGTATTCACTTATATTAATCATTTCGCATTTGAAATGGCTAAAATAGCTTGTATTAATTGGTTTGAATCATTGAAAGTAAGCAATTTACCTCTGTTATCGAATAAAATTTGTGAATTCTTTCTTTACTCTTTTGGGTGGTTCAATTGAAGCTGAAGTAGCTTCTTTCATTTTTAAAAGCCATGCCATATTTTTACCTAATAAATGCATAATCTGCTTACCCTCTATATCCTGCAAGACTTCCCCGGCACTTCTACCGTGTATAATATTCCAATAATTGGAGGTGGCAATAATCATCTCTGAATAATTAAGATAATGGTTCAAACTATCAAAAGTAGCAGATCCTCCACTCCTTCTCACTGCTACAACAGCTGCCGCCACTTTTTGACGAAATATACCACCATTTGAACCCGCAACATAAAATAGTCTGTCTAAAAAGCTTTTCATCGTTCCGGGTATCCCACTGTAGTGCACCGGAGCGCCTAAGAGAATACCATCAGCATCTTTGATTTGATGTATCCACTTATTCAGATCATCCGTTTTAATAACACACTTTTCATCCTTGTTTACAGAACATTTGCCGCAGGCCAGACAGCCATGAATCATTTTATGACCGATATGCAGAATTTCAAACTCAATTCCACTTGCTGTAAGTTCATTACCAACCATTTTCAAAGCATGAAAGGTGTTACCTTCTTTGTTCGGGCTTCCGTTTATTGCTATTACCTTCATCAAAAAGCATCTTTAGTATTGTTCCCCAAAATTAGGTTTAAAAACCGAATAGCAAAAAATGTTGATACCCGTTTCTTATACCATGTCAAATTCAGGCAATTGATTACTGTCCATTATCGGACACAAGACAATCCGGAAAGCGTACAGTACACAACCCTGTAACATCTGAAAAAAATATCTATTTGACTATATTAGTGAATGTTATAATTTTTGGCATGATTGGTGTCATAAACCAATCAGAAAACAATTTTAAAAATAAAATAAAATGAAAACAACAACTTACAGAACAGCAAACGTGATGAGATCATTAGTAGCTTCGTTAATTATTCTTGCTTCCTTCTCTGGTATTGTAAATGGAGAAAATTCAAATAAGGAAGCATTCGCATTCGTGGGAAATGGATATAATGCTCAGGAATTTGTTAATGCTGAACTAACATGCGAAGCAGAAAACTGGATGAACAGCAATGGTGAAGTTGCAGAACAAGAACTTGCATTTCAGTTTGAAGCATATAACGCTCAGGAATTTGTTAATGCTGAATTAGCTTCCGAAACCGAAAGCTGGATGAACAGCACTAGCGAAGTTGCAGAACAGGAACTCGCATTTCAGTTTGAAGCATATAATGCACAGGAATTTGTTAATGCTGAATTGGCATCCGAAACAGAAGGCTGGTTGAATAGCAATAGCGAAATTGCAGAACAAAAATTTGCACTTCAGTTTGAAGCATATAACCCAAAGGAATTTGTTGAAGTTGAATTGGCAACCGAAACCGAAAGCTGGATGAACAACAATGGCGAAGTTGCAGAACCAGAACTTGCACTTCAGTTAGCAACTTATAATCCAAAGGAATTTGTTAAGGCTGAATTGGCATCCGAAACAGAAGGCTGGTTGAATAGCAATAGCGAAATTGCAGAACAAGAATTTGCACTTCAGTTTGAAGCATATAACCCAAAGGAATTTATTGAAGCTGAATTGGCAACCGAAACCGAAAGCTGGATGAACAACAATGGCGAAGTTGCAGAACCAGAACTTGCACTTCAGTTAGCAGCTTATGATGCAAAGGAATTTGTTGAAACTGAATTGGCAGTTGAAATGAACAACTTGATTAACAATGCAGCAAAAGGTTTTGATACTGAACAGCCTTTCAATAACAGCAACGAACTGGCAAACAATTAAATAATTGGAACAACATTGAAATGGTTCAATGATGTCAGTCCAAATCAGAGTCTCATCTGGTAGATGCAACCCGGTAAAGCCGGGTTTTTTGTTGCCTATCAGAATGTTCCGTATAGCGTATAATCATCTGTATTGCAGAACACCTGACTGTAAATATAAAATCCAGGGCGATTCGTTTCAATTTTACGATTTAACTGCAGCACCGGATGACCCGATCCCACCTGAAAATAGTCTTTTAACTTTTCATCAGCCACGATGGCAAGGATCTTTTGCTCACCACCTTTCACCTCAACCTGGTAATTCTTGCGCAGAATATCAAAC
>Ga0209386_1000735_pt1 | contig 14999 bp, 17 predicted proteins | sample NGEPertwo_FD_184510 | JGI IMG/M metagenome (GOLD analysis project Ga0209386, IMG submission 184510) | Arctic peat soil microbial communities from the Barrow Environmental Observatory site, Barrow, Alaska, USA - NGEE Permafrost154B-two... | ecosystem: Environmental > Terrestrial > Soil > Wetlands... | reverse complement strand
GTAGTTATAGCTATTTGAAAGGATTACGGAAAACCTGTGCCCCTCACAGTTTCGGCGGCTGACCGATGGCCAAGCTACGGCCTTCGTAGTCTCACCCCACATTTCTCAGTTACCCAAGATTTATAACAAAAAATAGAGCCAGATTACTCCGGCTCCGTCTTAGATAGTCCATTGATCTCTTCACAAAATGAGAACGTCCATACGGCCTATTCAGTCATCTGATACACAATAAAAAACAGTGCTTAAGTCCAATGTAAATTCTGAAAGGACATCGACAGGTACATGGTCTGGAAAGGCATATACTTTAGGTTTGCCGTATTCCCCGTTGCACAATCTGAAAACCATAAGAGTTTGGTCAGTTGGCTGAACAACCCAATATTCTTTGACGCCAGCCCGTTCATAGAGTTGGAGTTTTACGATTAAATCGTGTTTAGCCGTGGAGGGTGATAGAATTTCAACGACTAAATCAGGTGCTCCCTCACACCCTCTTTGATCCAGTTTTTCGGGATCGCATACGACTACTAAATCGGGTTGAACAACAGTCTTAGTTTCTTCTGTACTCTCATCCTCCCGAGGAAGACGAACATCAAAAGGGGCAACGTATACTTTACAAGTTTTACCTAGGAGATAGTTGGAAAACTGTCTCCCTAGTTCCATGAGAATCTCCTGGTGTAGCCGGCATGGGGCCAGTGTCATGTCTACAATAACCCCTTCAATTAGTTCCCGACGCTTCCCGTTATCCCATTGCAAATAGTCTGCGTATGTATAACCAAATAGCTTTTCACGAGCCGATTCGCCCACAGACAATCCCCCTTTATAACAAATACTATAACCACATTATATCATATATGTTAAGAAGCTCCCACGGGGTTGTGTCAAGGCAGTATTCAAGCCCAGAGGGGTGCCTTCGGGGTCTGTGATCCCACATTTGTTCGACAAATGCTTGCAAGTACCAAAAAAATCTGTCTTACCTAGCCATTATTATGGCAACTAGAAAAGGAATCCCGCTGGGCTTATCAGGGATTCCTTCCATCTCACACGATACAACTACAGTCCCTTGGTGAGCTTACATCAAAGATTGATAATTATGCCTACCGTAAAGAATGCTACGTATCTGCACTGTATCAGTTGTTATAACAAAAAACACCCCATAGTTTTCTACAATTGTACCTTGCGACCTCAAAAAAGTTCTCACCCTCTGCATACAGGTTAATAATTGCCTGTTGTCGTTCGTAGGTTTCAACGCTCAGAACAACCATATCTCCAACACCATTTTTGGAAATATACGAGACTTTTTTAATCATCTGAGGATACAAAAATCTCAAACTTCACTAATCCAAGTTGAAACATTATATACGCCTGGTAAAGCTACCATCCCATTGAAGGCAGAAGGGGATCCTCCTGCATACCGATCGAATCTGTCTAGACCTTGAGCCGTCCATAGTTCAGCCCCTGTTTGAGCACTTAGAACGATCAATTGTCCTGATGCCGATGGTACAAATACTTTATCTCCTACTATTGCAGGAATTGGTGTTTGATACCCGGAAGGGATAGCCTCCGTTGTTAATAAGTATGTCCAGAGTACTTTCCCTGAGTACTTATCAAAAGCATATAACTTCTGGGCCTGATCGATTACATAGACTCTCTCTCTGTCTACGGCCGGGCTTGCTACTATTGAACTTTCTGTAGATCCTTTCCATAGTATAGCCCCGTTTAAGGAATTAACTGAATAAAGGCTTCCACGCGCTGAGCCTACGAAGATTTGCCCATTTATAACTGGAGAGGTTAATTTCCCGTCCAAAGGACCAATTGTTGCTATCGTTTCCGTAGTAGTTCCTCTGTCCTGTATAATGTATAATCTTTCTAACCAAGTCAGATAAATTCTATTTCCCGAGACTGCTACAGGACCATTTGAAGCAGATGAAGCCCAAAGTAATTGACCTGTCTCCGCATCCAGTGCATGAGTATTATTTGGCGCATTGGAATAAGGACCCGTTGCAGGCACATAAATTTTATCTCCAGCCACAGTTACGGAGTAGATTGGTCGAAGGTCGGCCTCCCACAGTAATGTTCCTGTATTTCCATTATCGCTAATCGCTCTTAGTTTATCTCCCGTGCAGTAGACAACCCCATTTCGAAAAGCTGGAGTTCCAAGGGCTTGCCCATTTCCAAGTCTCATACTCCATCTAATTTGCCCGGTCGCTCTGTCGATTGCGTAAATCTCAGCCACTGTTACAGTACCAGCTTGTACGTAAATACTATCGCTTGTTAATAACGGAGTAAGTGTACCAGGGCTGGTACGAATAGTTTGATAGCTTCGTAATGGTAAATTAATATTTGTACTTTCGAAGTGGGCATAAAGATTATCTTTACCCAAGGTTAACCAACCTAGCCCAGTTTCTGGTAGCGGTGAAGGTGGAGGGGGAGTGGGGGCTATAGGCCCTTTAGGTATCAATAATTCCTGTCCAGAATAAATCATATTTGGATCGGAAATATTGTTTAGCTCAACTATAGTTTGTACTGTAACCCCAAACTTAACTGCAATTTTAGCGAGTGTATCATTAGGTTGGACTGAGTATTTTTGAACACCTGGCTCAGGTCCAGGCGCTACTTTAGATAGTATAGCCCAAGTTTTAGGTCCAACAATACCATCCGTTATTAGACCGTTATCACGTTGGAAATTTCTTACCGCGCTATCTGTTTGTCCTCCAAAAACTCCATCTACCGGTCCGGAGTTATAACCAAAGCTTAACAGTTTTTCTTGTAATGTAATCACGGCAGTTCCTCGATCGCCTCGCTGTAAGGTAGGCATAGCTGCTTGAACTGGAATATTCAATTTTTGCCCAACAACTAGAACGTCAGGGTTAGCTAAGTTGTTGGCATCAACGATTGCCTGTATCGAGACGTTGTACCGTTTGGATATAACATATAAAGTGTCACCAGACTGAACAATATGTATAAGCACTTTAATCTCCTACCTTCGTAAGTTTCTATTATCTTACGTGTATAGAAATTTCCGGTGCACAATACCTCCCATCTGGCAGCAATATTTTCTAGCTCCTCGAACTTCACTTGTTTTGGATTTCTTACGATTTCCGAATAGAGTTAATCGAATTTGTTCAACCGAATTACCTCTAGACTTTATGTTACCATATTTGAAACCCCAAGTTTAAACTCGTTAAAATTCCTTTGTGCTACCCAATATTGATTTTAGAAATGCTGCAAGTGACCCTTCTTTCTACACATAAAGATCCGAGAAAAGTATTGACTTTTCTCGGATCTTCTTTTTCTTTCATTATAATAACCAATGTTGCTATCTGGGTACCTTTTCGCAAAGCATCTAAGTACTTGGTGTATGCAAACGTGCGGTCTCGTGCGTGTGTTAACCAAAACATCCTCGTCCCGTCTACTGAGCCGAGACCAAGATGTTTTGCTTAACACCAAGCGATGCCTCAGAATGCGCAGCTAACCAAACTTAACGAAGACGAGCACCCCCTACCAAGGGCTGAGCACAGGACGTGCGAAGCCGCCAACTGAGCCATGGACGGCGAATTGGCGGGTACCCTAACCCCAAACCGAAGTCTTCGTACTAGTTTGGTCTGCAAAATTCTACGGCAGAACGTGTGTTAACAAAACCATCCTTGTCCCGTCTACCGAGCCGATCCCAAGATGTTTTGCTTAACACCAAGCGATGCCTCAGAATGAGCAGCTAACCAAACTTAACGAAGACGAGCACCCCCTACTAAGGGCTGAGCACAGGACGTGCGAAGCCGCCAACTGAGCCACGGATGGCGAATTGGCGGGTACCCTCGACCCCAGAGCGCAGTCTAAGTTCTAGTTTGGTCTGCGAATTCTACGGCTAAGCGTGTGTAACCAAAACTTCCCTATTTCGTACGCTTTAACCCTTTCAACATATCTAACTTCAATAAGTCATGGGAAACGGCTGCTTCCTTATTTTCTGCAGCGATGGCATCAAAAATCTCACCCCTGTAGATTTTGATGTCTTTAGGCGCCTCAATGGCCAAGCGAATGTTATCCCCTTTAATACTGACGACAGTCACCACAATATTGTCACCAATGACGATTCGCTCGCCAACCTTGCGGGTAAGTGCCAACATATTATTTTCCTCCTTTGACAGCTTCTTTCGGCAAGCCGTCAGGAAACAGTTTGAAACGGATAGAATACTCTGGTTTATCCAGAATGACTTGCCTGCCCGTACGATTGAGCTCATTGACCACGACAGGCGCCAAGAGGTTCACGGTCATATCGGCCAGTTCACCTTTGACCGTAGCAATTAAAAACACCTTCGGAGGATTTTCCAAGCATAGGTCCATTTCCTTAGCAACGTCATCGTCGAGAACAAATTCATAGTCATTAATAAATGTAAACGGATCAGCCAACAAAAAGGTTAAATTAACTTCCGTTGTGGACTGGAGAAACGAAAACGGGCTTTCTTCATCATGTCCCATATGTACGAACGTTTTTTCATCAGGGAAGCCTGGGAGACCATATGAAAAGTGGATGAGTTGTTCTTCTCCCACTTCAACCTCACCAAATCTAGTTGACTCTATCTTCATTAGTATTGCCTCCTATTTGGGAGCTCATTCGCATGGCTCATACCGATCTTCAAACTTTGATATCGACTGTTGAGAACTGAATACTCGAGTATTGAACGACCCGAATATCGACTTTCCCTGACTGAAAATTTCCTTCTAGTATACCAGGTTGAACACTAAAGTTTACTTTTCCAGCCGTTGGATTGAATTCAACAGGACTCGCTTCATAATGAAGGTTCGGAGCATCAATATGAGCCAAAGTAAGACCAGGCGCCTGGGAAATGCTAGAGTTAGCCGCTATGTCAGCAAAAGCATTTGAGCTACTCTCAATCCGTCCATATTGGTTGCCTTCCTCGACAATTCGAGCGACAGCGTTCACGGCAGATTGCTGACCAAGCGCCGCATTATCCCGAGCCAAATCCGAGTTATTCTTTAGACCGATTGAGTAACGAGAGGGTGTCGAGTCGATGGTCAATTCCCCCCGAGGCTGATGAATCTCCAACGTCGCCGCCATCGTCTCCACCTGCAATTTAGCCGGAGTGGATTGGAGGTTCAACTTAGCATCTTGAACATTATAATCCAGACGAATTGGCTGCGTAGAAATGTTGATTTGAAGCATGTAATCGTCTCCCTTCAGTTTAATATTCCTTACTAAAGGTCCTGATTGATTTCTAAATTGGAACCACAAAACCTTCTAATCTACAGCTAACCAAGCTACGTTCCACAATCTCAGACGCCAGGATGTTTTGCTTAACACGGCAAGAAGCCTTAGCATGAGCGGTTCACCAAACTAATGAAGATGAGAACCCCATATTAACGACTGAGCAAAGAACGAGGGAAGCGACCGCTGAGCCATGTTCCCTTACTTGCGTCAAGCTTCCCAGGATGTTTTGCTTAACACGACGAGAAGCCTCAGAATGAGCAGTCACCCAAACTTAACGAAGATGAGAACCCCATATTAGGGCTGAGCCACGTTCCCTTACTCGAGTCTTAGTTCCCAGGATGTTTTGCTTATCACGGCGAGAAGCCTTAGAATGAGCAGCTCGCCAAACTTAACGAAGACAAGAACCCCCTATTAAGGGCTGAGCACACGATGTGCGAAGCCGCCAACTGAGCCATGGATGGCGAATATGGCGGGCACCCTCCACCCCAAACCGAAGTCTGAGTTCTAGTTTGGCCTGCGAATTCTACGGCTGAACAAGTGCTAAGCAAAACATCCTCGGACTCCTCCAACTCTATCTCATAAAATCAACCAACGAAGGCTGAATAATCTTCGCCCCAACCGCTAAAGCTGCCTTATAAACATTTTGCGAATTCGTAAAGTCCGTAATACTCTTTGCCATATCCGCATCTTGAATACTAGAAAGGCTCTGTTGCAGATTACCTGATGTATAATCCAATTGTTCCTGAAGCGCCGTCATCCTGTTCGTACGTGCTCCCAGGCCAGAGCGAAGCATGATGACATTATCAATATCTGTGTCAATGTCGCCTAGAGCGTTATTAATATCATCCGAATTATTGGTCGTCAAGGCACTTTTTAAATCAGTTAAAGTCTTAAATATTCCTGAGTTAGCATCTCCAAATAACTTTTCCCCACTTACAGAGATGTCGAGTGATAAATCGCTCCCTACTTCAAAATTAACAGGTAGACCATTTATGTCCGTAGAGAAGTCGCCATCCGGAGCTATGAGCGGTTTATCAGTCGCTGTACCTGAGAAAATATATTTTGAACCTATTTGAGTATTGGCCATCATCTTGAGGTGCTTTGAGATCTGATCCACTTCTTCAACAACAGCTTCTTTATCAACCGCGGCTAAAGTCCCATTGGCGCCTTGGACCGCAAGCTCCTTCACCCGTTGTAGCATCGACGTTATGCCACCAAGCGTGCTGTCTGTCGTATTCATATAGGATAACGCCTCATCGGCATTTTTCTTCCACTGGTCTACGCTAGAAATATTACTCTTCAAACGCATGGCATTTTGAATACCTGCAGGATCATCTGAGGGACGATTGATGCGATGACCGGTAGACAGCTGATTTTGCAAATAATCCATTCTCCCCTGAGCCGCTTCCAGATTACGCAATAGGTTTTGACTCAACATATTATTCGTGATCCGCATTGATCTTCACCCCTATCTTGTTAATCCCATATTCATAATCGTATTGAGCATATCATCCATCATGGTGACCATCCGTGCCGCCGCTGAATAACTTTTTTGGAACTTGATCAGATTCGTCATTTCTTCATCTAAAGATACCCCCGACATAGACTCCCTCTGGTTCATGAGATTCGTCATTAAGACATCTTCTCCCGCTTTCATACGATTGGCTTGCTGAACATCCACACCCATCTGAGCGACATTTGCGCCGTAGTAATCGCCTAATGAGGAGGCTGAAACAGGCTTATCCCCAACTGCTCCAAATTTACCAGCAGCAATTAGATCCTTCAGAGCATTCCAGCCGGTTGATAACGAGGACATTCCTTGTGCGATGGTTCCATCGCCCGCGGTAACCGTGCCATCCATCGTAATATTTCCGGTGGCAATTCTATTAACATTATCCTCAATTTCAAAATTGAGGGAGAAATTTTTTGCTGTGACCACGGGTAGTCCCTGTGCATCTACATTAGGAGTGACCGTTCCGTCTGTAAAGAAATTAATTCCAGTCGCTTCGGCCTCCAAGCCTTGACCGGTCTGATGAAGCGCATTAATCGCATCAGCAATTCCCTGAGCCAGCGTATCAAATTGCGTTCCAAACTCGACAAGATAGGTATCTCTTATCTCGATATTAGCCGCTAGCGTTCCAAGTTTAGAGCCTAAAGCGACTTCATTGATGATGGGACCAGGGTCATCACTCCACACGACTTGATAAAACCCCTCTGCATTTTTCGGAGGTGGATCCTTGAGCATACGAAAACTACTGTTATCTACCAACGTATTATTGGGTGCATTGTCATCGCCAATAATTAATTTATAATTATTAACATTTCTATCTGTAAAGGCCTGATCCTTGGTTTCAACCACCCGGACACTTACAATCTTAGAAAGTTGATCCACTAAGAAATCCCGCTGGTCTCTCAAATCATTGGGGTTATCACCCGCAACTTCCGCCCGCTTAATTTGGTCATTGATATCTTTAATTTGCTCACCATAGGTATTAATCTGCTTCACCTGTACCTTGATCGTCTCATCCATATTGCCTTTCATGTCTCTCACCTGCTGGTCAATATTATGGAAACTATCGACCAGTGTCAGCGCCCGTTCACGGACCACTGCACGTGCACCCATGTTCGTGGGATCCTTCGAAAGATCACTCCAGGAAGTCCAGAACTGGTTCATATCATTACTAAGACTATTATCAGACGGTTCATTCACCATATCTTCGACCTTCATAAGGCTATCCTGTCTTGCTGCCCAGTACTGTTGTTTCGAAGTCTCCGACCGATACTGACGATCCACAAACGCATCCCTCGCCCGAGTGATGGTATCCAGGGTGACCCCTGAACCTAAACTCAAATTCCTCCCAGCAATGGGAATGGTATCTGGCATCGTTGCCGTCAGACTTCCTATTTGTCTTGAGTACCCGGGTGTATTGGCATTGGAAATATTATGTCCCGTAATATTTAAAGCCGCTTGCTGGGATCCCAGCGCTCTGCGTGAAAGTTCTAGGCCAAAAAAAGTGGAACTCATCGCTTAAATCCTCCGATCCAACAGATGAAGGTTTTGGTTTCCTTCATTCTCTTTCTTACTAGGACGTCCGTAAATGTTTTTTTCTTGGTGCGTTAACATCCCTACGGTAAATTCCACGACCTTCATACCCTGGCGCAGTAGTTGGGCGTTCAGCTCATGAATCTCTTGTAACTTTCCTACAACCCGGTCTAGATCAAGTCGTACGTCTTCTAAGATTGGAAAGTGTTGCGCAAGTTCTGCCAAGGTCAGATCTTCCGGTGCTTTCCCAAAGTCTCGTCCGATGTCTTCCGCCCACACGAGACGTTGTTTCTCTAAGCGGCTTGCACCCAGTAACAGGGGTTCCTGCCGTGCGGTGATTAATTCAATGTCTAGAAGATTGTTCTTAATTAAAGCTTTTTGTTTTTCTTGTTCCAGATCATTGAGTTCCTCATAAAGCGCGACTTGTTGCTTTAAATTATCATTTAAATTCTGAAGTACTTCTGACACGGAAGTTACCCCCTCTGAGTAGATAGTGAAGCTTATGCTTCAGGGCCTAATAATTTCTCTGCAATCTTTTGACTATCAACCTTATAGTCTCCCCGTTCAATCTGTTCGGACAGAGTCTGTACACGTTCCTCACGCACCGAAGGAATTTCTTTAACTTTCTGAAGCAAGGCCTGGTAAATTTGTGCCTTGTCTGAAACAGCGACTTTATCTGTTCCGGAAATTTGCGTCTTAGGTTGAGTTTGGTTGAGGCGATTAGACGCTTGCACACTTCCAATAGGGGACATGGATGTTCCATCTATTTTCATATCGATCACTCCATGATTTTTATTCTTACTCTTAATATCGGACATAACCAGAAAAAACTGAAGAACTATTTATTGCCAAACAAGATTTATCGATCATGACGTGTCTTTTGCTGTATAATAAATCTACTTAAAAGACTAAAGTTTAGGGCGAGATGTGACGATATAAAAAAGCAGGCTCATTACACCAATTTGCCCCTGCTTTATGACTTTTAGCACAATTTATTTAACAATCAGACTAGAAAGCAAGGAGGTACGTCGCAACCCCTTATACTGCAACTTATAAACTAGGCAAGTATAAGAACGCGGCAATCACAACATGGATTTATCAACGATACTTGGCCTTATTTTAGGATTCAGTGCCATGATCATCGGCTATATTTTGGAAGGAGGAACTGTCAGCTCACTGGGTGGAGAATCGGCGGCCATCATTGTTTTTGGTGGAACTGCCGGGGCCATCTTAACTAGTTTTCCGCTGGCCGATCTTAAACAGCTTCCTAAATGGTTAAAAATCGCTTTTACCGCCCAGGCCTTTGGTACGGTTGAGGCTTACGAAACACTGGTGCGTTTTGCTGAAAAAGCTCGGCGTGAAGGCTTACTCAGTCTTGAACAAGAACTTGAATCTGTCAGTGATCACTTTACTCGCCAAGGCATGCAACTCGTCATTGACGGCACAGACCCAGAAATCACCCGGGAGATCTTGGAGTCCAATATTGCCGTCTTGGAGAAACGCCATAAGGTTGGGATCTCTGTGTTCGAAGCTGCCGGTGGCTATGGGCCAACCATGGGAATCCTCGGGACGGTCATGGGCCTAGTCATGGTGTTGGGCAATCTTTCCGATCCAGAAGCGCTCTCCCATTCTATCGCTGCTGCTTTTATTGCCACGCTCTATGGCGTCGCCTCCGCAAACCTGATCTATTTTCCTATTGCCACAAAACTTAAAATGAAGGACAAGGCAGAAATATCCGCCATGGAAATGGTGCTCGACGGAATTCTATCCATTCAGGCCGGTGAGAATCCCTCTATCCTGAAAGAGAAATTGAAAACCCACGTTGGGTCGATGCTCCCCTCCGAGAAAAAAGGTCAAGAAGGCGCAGAAGCACTAGGTAATGCGGAGGTCAATGAAGGCCAATGAGAAAAAAACGCGTAGAAGAACCAGAAAAAGAAAATGGCGAACGTTGGATGCTGACGTATTTAGACCTGATTACCCTGCTCATGATCTTCTTTGTGGTTCTATACTCAATGAGTAAAGTCGATGCCGAGAAATTTGCAGCCGTGGCTGAATCCCTCAATAAGGCCCTCGGCGGAGGCACACCCTCGAAAATCGAGTTGGCGGCCAGCCCCTCTGGGCCTTCTCTCTTTCTCACCGGCACCCCTTCTTCGAAAGCCACGGTCCCTGGCGCTGGAACCGACCCCAACAATACGACCTATACAACGCCTGATGCCAACGCCAATCAAGGAAGTGGCGACACAGAGACGACGAGTATTGACGCGATTAAGGCCAAAATAGATAAGTTCGCGGCAGACAACGGTATACAAACGACTTTAGTAACGAGCGTGGAAGAACGTGGTCTCGTCGTCAGTATCCAAGAAACCTTACTCTTCGAAAGTGGCTCTGCCAACATCACCGATCGAGCAAGAGAAGTACTGCAGAAAGTATCGACGGTTCTCGCGGCAGCACCCAATCAAATCAAGGTTGAGGGACATACTGATAATATGCCCATAAACACCGCCAAGTTTCCTAGTAATTGGGAACTATCGGTGATTCGCGCCATCAATGTCGTGCATATCTTGCAAAATGACGGAATCACTGCCGACCGACTCTCCGCAACCGGTTATGGGGAGTTTCGCCCAATTTCCCTCAACGATACTGAGGCGGGGCGTGGTAAAAATCGTCGCATTGATCTGCTCATTCTGCGCACCAAATATGAAGTAACCGAGCCAAGTAGTGAAACGCCTATTTCCGTACCAGTTACTCCTGCCGCCACTTAAAATCTTAGAAGGCCAGAAGTCTAACTGCCCGGTACAAGATCTCAGCGGCCTTATCAATCTGTTCAGGTTTCAGAAGGGCGATACTGTCTTCTACCATATGATTTTTCAAGAGCCATTCCCGCGTCATGAGGGTCACCGCGGGTATACCTGCGGAGGTGAAACTGAGGGAATCGCTGTTATGGGCTGCTTGGGAGGTTATTGGAGCCGTTGCGCCCGCTTCGGACGAGGCCTGACGGATCGCTTTGAGCGCTGCGTTATCCCCAGAAGTCCAGAGTGCAAACTCCCCGATCGTCCCATTCCCTACCGTATCAGCGTTCAGAACTGCCTTGATCTGGTTGAGGGGAAACGTGGCAGCTCGGACAAAGGCCTGAGATCCCACAAACCCCATCTCTTCGGCACTCCAGAAGGCCAGAACGATCGTACGTTTCGGAGTAGCGCCTTCCCTTATGATCCGCCGCATCACATCTAAAACGCACCCTACGCCAGAAGCGTTATCATTAGCCCCAGGGTAGACTTGTCCTTCAAACATCCCCAAGTGATCATAATGGGCCGAAAGAAGAATCATTTCCTCCGTTTTTTCTCCCATGAGAGCCCCTAACAGATTGGCACTCGGAGTTCGTAAATGATGGGTTTCCCCAGCTTTAAAGGTCAAGCGGCCATTAATCCTACTTTGTATCACCGGGGGAATCGTAAACACATGGGTAAAGCCTGTTCCAGGGTCTCCCATTGGCTTTAAGCCCAGCATACTCATTTGGGTCTTCAGATACTCCCCTGCTCTAATTTCTCCTACTGAGCCCGCTTTACGGCCTTGCATCTCAGAACCCGTCAGAGCGGCAATATCCTCCATGGCTGTTCGACTCAAGCTCTCCACTTTGAAGGTATTCTTCAGTTCAGTCTTTGGCGGTAGCAACAATTCTACGGGCGGAAGCCCTAACTCTTTCTTAAGAGTCTCTCCTAAACGAGTGGGTACTAGACTCCAAGGTAAGGCTATCGCGCCAAGGCCCAGCAAGGTTTTCAAAAACACTCTGCGCGTCTGCATCTAAAGCTTTCGAAGAGGAGAATGACTATGTCTATACGTATCGATGCCCCACATAAAATTCCAGCTCCCAATCTCGATTCTCAAAGCTCCCTTGATCGAAGCAGTGAGTTTAGTGGTATTTTATCGCAAACTCAAAAGATAAAGCGAATTGAACTCCAATCTTTCCTCAACCGCCTTGGAGCGCAGGGCAAGAAGTTAGCGGAAACACTCTCGCTCCGGGATCTGAAAGATTTCCGTGATATGGTTAAATCGTTTCTTCGTTCCAGCTTTGGACAAAGCCGGAAAATGCAGGATGAGACGTCTTGGGATTTGCAAGGGCGGCCCAAGGTCATGGCGAGAATCGCAAAAATCGATCACGCATTAGATGAACTCGGGAAACAACTCCTTGATCAGCAAGCCAAACCCCTTGAAGTCCTAACGAAGATCGATGAGATTCGAGGCCTGATCGTCGACCTCCTAGCCTAAAATATTATACTTACCTATTCGCTAAGGCAAGCTAGATATCTTCTATTTAGCACCTAGCCCGCTTATATTTTTCCATATAGAAAGAAGGTGTCACTCCTTTGACCTACGCACCCATGCTAAATACCTACGAGGACTTTGTCAAGGCCTTCCACCCTAAGAGTGGACTAGATCTTAAGTTTTATAAGCAAAACCAGATGCAACGACGAATCCTGAGTTTTATGAACTCCCACGGTCACCCCACCTATCCTGGGTTTCTCCAAGCCTTAGGCATGGATCCCGTCTTGTATGACGCCTTCTTCAAACATTTGACGATTAACGTGTCTCAATTCTTCCGGGATTCTAACCAGTGGAAAACGTTACGGGAAACCATGATTCCCCTTCTCCTTCAAAGTAGTGTTTCTTTGAAGCTGTGGAGTGCTGGATGTTCGGGGGGGCAAGAGCCTTACTCCTTAGCTATGACCATGATGGACTATTTTCCGAAGGAAACGTTTACCGTCTTGGGTTCCGATATTGATGTCAATGTGATCAAACAAGCCAAAGTAGGTCTCTATAAACAAAATGACTTTGCCAGCACACCACCGGAAGTCATAAAAAAGCACTTTACCCCTGTAAATACTGGCTTTCAAATCGACGATCTGGTTAAACGGCAGGTTACGTTCCAGCAGCAAAACTTGCTGACAGATCGGTTCCAAACTAGTTATGATTTCATCGCGTGCCGTAATGTTGTGATATATTTTACGGATGAAGCCAAGGAAATCCTCTACAAAAAGTTTGTGGCTTCCTTACGCCCGGGTGGCATTCTTTTTACTGGCAGCACAGAACATCTCTTCGGGATGAACCAACTAGGGCTTAAATCGATCTCCTCTTTCTTTTACCAAAAACAATAACCGTTACGTCAAAAAGATCTCTCACTACTTCAGTGAGAGATCTATAAATTATGCGATTCTAGATTAGCCAGCGTTCATATCAAGTATTCTTTGTCTAACTTGTCGGACATACTTTTTCATAGTGTTGAATGAATTCCTCTAACGGATAAGTAACCCCTTTACCTTTGAATTCCAACGATATCTGCTGTTCATTTGGATTATAACCGATGAACTTCATCCCAAGTAGTTTCGCCATTTTAGATAACTCAATCCTTGCGCCGCGCCCAAAGTCCTTTAATTGCATCCATTTACACGCTCCTTTTTCTTGTCTTGATGACTCCAAAAAGATAATGAGTGGGTCATGTGGAATGCTCTTCAATTGAGTCTTATACTTTATTTTATCATATCTTATTCAAGTCGTTGTTGCAACTTTCTATATTAGATAATTTTCTTGCATCCTTATATTTCCATCCCTCCAAAATGGCGTTTTATATAGATGTTATGTTACGCTCCTTAGTTTTCTCTGACAGAGGTTCGATTATACCGGAATATAAAAGAGCAGGCTGAAAAATAGCTCAGATTAACCCATTGTTTTACCTTTTTAATTATTAGTATAATGTCGAATCTGCTTTTCCAAGTGCTCTTCCATGATGGCTTTTAACTGATGATCTTTCTTCGTACAAGTTCTCTTTAACCGGTACTGGTTCACCGGGGTCACTCCGCTAGTATCAGCACTAGCTTGTACCCTCTCAACGGTGCTATTAAGGCTCAAGTTAGTAAGGATACTAGTTTTCATCGAGGTTTTCAAATTGTTGTTAGCCATGAAATAATGCCTCCTTTTAATAGAAATCAAGTTCACTCCAGGCGTCTTCAGCTGCGGCTTTTAAATCTTCCCATGCATCGCCCCTAGAATTCTTAAGTTTTCCATATTTCTTAGCAAACATATTCCTCATATTATCTAGATTTTCCACTTGGGAAAGATACTCCTCTTTCATGTCCTCCTGAATTTCTACAACTCTTGCTTTCATTTCGATTAAGCTTATATTATATTCTGTTAGATCTTCTTCATGTTTCTTCATAACCATCGTTCGCTTTTCCATAGTTCATTGCACCTTCTCCATTTATTAACTGATCTTATGACGCTTCATGTGCTGTCTGAAAGAACATTAATGAATGAGGGCTCAATCGAGTTCTGCGAATTGTCTTAATATATTGACTATTGTTGTACATACCTATTGTATAACAATATACTAATTTTTACAGTAAAATTACATTATTATACTTTCTTTTTTATGGAATGCTGGGAAAAAGATAATCTTGTGCAAACCATCCCGTGCAACAACTTAAAGAAAGGGGTGGTCTTTCGAGCGACGAAACAAAAAATGTTCGAAGGTATGAAAGCAAAAAAGAAGTACTCACTACTTACGATCATAGCGAATACTTCAGACCAATTTACCATATCAAGTTTAGCGTGCCTGACCCTTTCCCGATAAACCAGACACCAAAGAGTTAGTGTTTTCGCCCGAAATCTTAACTATCCTTAAAATTTCATTTCTTGTGATATCTTCAGGCTACTAGCTCCTTAGTTTGTGAAGCCAAGCTC
>Ga0209386_1000734_pt1 | contig 15007 bp, 15 predicted proteins | sample NGEPertwo_FD_184510 | JGI IMG/M metagenome (GOLD analysis project Ga0209386, IMG submission 184510) | Arctic peat soil microbial communities from the Barrow Environmental Observatory site, Barrow, Alaska, USA - NGEE Permafrost154B-two... | ecosystem: Environmental > Terrestrial > Soil > Wetlands... | reverse complement strand
TATATTAACAGCCCTGGTGGCTCAGTTACCGCCGGGATGGCCATATATGATACAATGCAGTATATCAAGCCTGATGTATCAACCATCTGTGTTGGTATGGCAGCAAGCATGGGAGCTTTTCTTCTTTCATCAGGAGCGAAGGGTAAAAGATTTGCATTGCCAAATGTAGAAATTATGATTCATCAGCCATTGGGAGGTTTCAGCGGCCAGGCCGAGGACATTAGAATCCATACTGACAGAATTATTAAAATGAGACAAAGGTTGAATGAAATTCTTAGCAATAATACCGGCCGAGAAATATCTCGAATTGAGAAAGATACAGATAGAGATAACTTTTTTGAAGCAGATGAAGCTGCGGAATATGGTATCGTTGACAAGGTAATATCGAAAAGATAAACGGGGGGGAAATGACTAAACAGGACGAAAATAATAAATTAAAATGCTCATTCTGCGGAAAGACTCAGGATCAGGTCAAGAGACTTATTGCAGGACCAGGGGTGTATATATGTGATGAGTGCGTCGAACTTTGCATGGACATCATTGAAGAGGAACTTGCCGAATTGCATAAGGTTTCAGGCAGAGCCGATGAGAAATTTGAGCTGCCAAAACCGATGGATATAGCAAGAATTCTGTCAGAGTATGTAATAGATCAGGATGATGCAAAGAAAGTGCTTGCTGTTGCTGTATACAATCATTACAAAAGGATAAACGGTATTGAGGATAAAAGCGACGATATTGAAATACAAAAGAGCAATATTATAATGATTGGACCTACAGGTTCAGGCAAAACTTTACTTGCTCAAACCCTTGCAAAAATACTGAAAGTTCCTTTTGCAATAGCGGATGCAACAGCTCTTACTGAGGCCGGATATGTTGGAGAAGATGTTGAGAATATACTTCTTAAACTGATTCAGGCAGCAGATTATGATATGGAGAAAGCTCAAAAGGGTATCATCTATGTAGATGAAATTGACAAAATCGCAAGAAAATCTGAAAACGTCTCAATTACCAGAGATGTAAGCGGAGAAGGTGTTCAACAGGCACTTCTGAAAATACTGGAAGGTACCATCGCAAGTGTTCCACCTCAGGGCGGGCGAAAACATCCTCAACAGGAATTCCTTCAGTTTGATACGACAAATGTTTTGTTTATTTGCGGAGGAGCCTTTGACGGTCTTGAAAAGATAGTGCAAAGAAGAATTGGCGAAAAAACAATTGGGTTTAATTCTGATATAAAACACAATAAATTGAACGTTGCTGAAACTCTTAAAAAACTGCAGCCGGAAGATCTTATGAAATTTGGTCTTATACCCGAGTTTATAGGAAGACTTCCAGTGATTGTAAATCTAAGCGAACTTTCAAAAGAGGCATTGGTAAGAATAATTATCGAACCAAAGAATGCACTTTTGAAGCAATATAAAAAATTATTTGCAATGGATCATGTTGAGCTGGAAATTGAAGATGACGCGGTTCTTAAAATCGCAGAAAAAGCGATTGAAAGAAAAACCGGAGCAAGAGGTCTTAGAAGTATCTTAGAAAAAGTTATGACTGAAATAATGTTCGAAATACCTTCAAGAAAAGACGTACATAAATGCATTATTACAAAAGGCACAATTGACAATGAGACTATGCCGACATTGGTCCTTGTTGAACCTGAAAAGGTGAAAAAGAAGGATACAGCATCTTAAACAACAGGCGGCTTAGGTCGCCTGGCTTTTTCTATTTAGGGGAAGGGGGAATAAAAAATGACAGAGGAAAAAAAGAGTGAAGAAAAAATGACTGAAGAAAAAATGACTGAAGAAAAAATGACTGAAGAAAAAATGACAGTAGAAAAAAAGGCAGAAGAAAAAAAGACAGTAGAAAAAAATGAAATAGATAATCAGGAGGAGAATGGCCTGTTTGTTTTGCCAATGATTCCACTGAGAGGTTTATCAATATTCCCTAATATGGTTTTGCATTTTGATATAGGTCGGGAAAAATCAATCAATGCGCTTGAGAAGGCGATGATTATGAATCAAAAAGTATTTTTGGTTACCCAAAAAGATGAAAATACCGATTTGCCTACGATTAGTGATTTTTACCATGTAGGAACAATTGCCAAAATAAAACAGATGCTGAAGCTGCCTGGAGATTCCATCAGGGTTTTAGTGGAAGGTGTATGCAGAGGAGAAATAGCGGAGATTATATTTGAAGTTCCTTATTTCAGGTGTAAGGTTTCAAAGGTCGAGGACATAGAGACCAGCGACCTGCCACCCGCAACAGAAGCCCTTATGAGGTCCGTAATTTCAAGCTTTGATGAATACCTATCAGTCAACCCGAAAGGGGCTAAGGATATCTTTCCGTCGATTATGACCATTGAACAGCCTGGAAGACTTGCTGATATTATAGCTTCTCATATGGATATTAAAATTGATGAAAAACAGACAATATTAGAGACCTTTGATATAGATAGAAGACTGGAAATATTAAACGATTTATTAAACAGAGAAATAGAAATTTTAAACATCGAGCAAACTATAAGTTATAATGTAAAGACACAAATTGATAAGAATCAAAGAGAGTATTATCTTCGCGAGCAGCTGCGAGCCATTCAAAAGGAACTTGGCCAGGATGAAGATCCTGCCGATGAAGTGCTGGAATTGATGTCACAGCTGAAGAAACTGAAAATCCCGAAGAAAACCGCCGAAAAGGTTGAGAAGGAAATTAAAAGACTTTCAAAAATGCAGCCTTCTTCAGCGGAAGGTACCGTGATAAGAACCTATATTGAAACGATACTGGCATTACCTTGGAACAAAAGCTCAAAAGCTAACATTGATTTGCTGGCTGCTGAAAAAATTCTTGATGAGGATCATTACGGGCTTGAGAAAGTGAAGGAAAGGGTATTGGAATACTTAGCGGTAATTAAACTTTCGAAAACGCTAAAAGGACCGATTCTTTGCCTTGTAGGTCCTCCGGGAGTAGGAAAAACATCAATTGGCAAGTCTATTGCCCGCGCAACTAACAGGGAATTTGTAAGGATGTCATTAGGAGGAGTGCGGGATGAGGCTGAAATAAGAGGACATAGACGGACTTACATAGGTGCAATACCTGGAAGAGTTATTGCAAGCCTAAAAGAAGGCGGAACCAATAACCCGGTTTTCCTTTTTGATGAAGTGGATAAAATAGGGGCTGATTTTAAGGGAGACCCTGCCTCAGCTTTGCTGGAAGTTTTAGATCCTGAACAGAATAAATATTTTATGGATCATTATTTAGAAATAGCATTTGATCTTTCAAATGTAATGTTTATAACTACGGCAAACACAATTGACACAATACCAAGACCTCTTCTTGACAGAATGGAAGTTATCAATATTACCGGATATACAGAAGAAGAAAAAGTGAATATTGCTCAAAACTATCTGGTACCCAAAAAAGTTAAAGAACATGGATTAACATTGGAAAATATTCAAATTAGCGAGGATGCAATACGTGGGCTGATAAATTATTATACAAGAGAATCGGGCGTTAGAAATCTTGAAAGAGAAATAGCAAACCTGTGCCGTAAAGTAGCTCGTAAAATAGTGAGTTCCGACGTCAAATCATATGTTATTACAGATAATAATCTGGAAGATTATTTAGGGAAAAAACGTTTCAGATATGATATTATTGAAGGCGTAAATGAAATAGGCGTTACCACGGGACTAGCCTGGACAATCGTCGGCGGGGATACACTGTTTATTGAAACGACAGCGGTACCAGGAACTGGACAGCTTGTACTGACAGGACAGCTGGGTGATGTGATGCAAGAGTCTGCAAAGGCAGGACTCAGCTACATCAGGTCAGTTGCAGGTAAATATAATATAGATGAAGAATTTCATACGAATAAGGATATCCATATACATATTCCGGAAGGAGCCACGCCAAAAGACGGTCCTTCGGCTGGAGTCACCATGGTAACTGCTGTGATTTCAACACTTACGGGAATTCCTGTAAGAAAGGAAGTTGCAATGACTGGGGAAGTCACTCTTAGAGGTAAAGTTCTCCCGGTAGGTGGAATCAGGGAAAAAGTTCTTGCAGCACACAGAGCAGGAATAAAAAAGATATTACTTCCTAGAGATAATGAACGAGATATAGAAGAAATTCCTGAGAAAGTCAGAAAAGAATTGGAATTTGTACTCATCAGCACAGTTGACGAAGCACTTGAACATGCTTTAGTAAAATAAAAAAGGGAAGAATATGAATATTACAAAATCCGAGCTTGAAGCGGTTGCGGTAAGAAAAAATCAATACCCGGAAGACAATGTAAAGGAAATCGCTTTTGCCGGCAGATCAAATGTGGGCAAATCATCCCTTTTAAATCTATTAGTGAACAGAAAAAATCTAGCTAGAGTGAGTGGCAGCCCCGGGAAGACAAGAACCATTAATTTTTACAGGATTAATGATCAGTTTAGAATTGTCGACTTGCCTGGATACGGATATGCCAAGGTTTCCAAGTCCATCAGCGAAGGATGGGGAGATATGATGGCTCAATACCTTGAAAACAGGCAGGGATTAACGAAAGTTATTCTGCTTGTTGATATTCGCCACGCTCCGTCAGAACAAGATATTAAAATGAGTGAATATATCCGCCATTATGGGTATAATGGAATTGTAGTAGCAACGAAGGCAGATAAAGTATCCAGAAATGAAATGCAGAAGCTTCTTGGTGTCATAAGGAAGGACTTAGGTCTGTTGGAGGAAGAAATCATAATTCCGGTTTCAACCTTGAAAAGAACAGGATATGACCAGCTGCTGGAAGAAATGGATAAACTCATTGTCAAATAATTTGATTACAAGATGAATATATTATAATTGGAGAATTTAGAGGAGGTAGCAAATGCAATTTTTAAGTTTTCAGGTAATTATGAAGAGAATAAAAGCCATTCGATTCATGTTGGCGGATAAGACTGTGCTTAAAAGAAAAAAAGCACTTGTTATTGCTGGGATTATATATTTATTCTTGCCTTTAGACATCGTACCTCCTGTACTATTCCCAATTGGATTTTTAGACGATGCTGTTCTTTGGCTTTGGATATTATGGCATTTAAGAGAGGAACTTGATAAATATTGGCTTGGGCCGAAAAATGAGGACCTGTCAAAACAATACAGAGGGAAAACCATTATTGATGATGTGGATTATAAGGTAGACGAAAAGGATAAGGAGTAAGAATTAATGGAAGAAAAGCATGTTGTTGGGCAGGTAATGATAACGCAGGAAGAGATATTTTCACGTGCTAAAGAAATTGGCGCTCAGATTTCAAAAGAATATGCAGGAGAAACAGTATTGGTTATAGGTATTCTTAAGGGTGCGGTGCTATGGCTTGCAGATGTTATTAAAAATATTACAATAGATACAGAAATTGATTTTATGGCTGTCAGCAGCTATGGTGCATCGACAAAATCGTCAGGAGTTGTCAGAATTCTGAAGGATCTCGACAGACCAATTGATGATATGCATGTCATTGTAGTAGAAGATATAATTGACTCAGGAATCACTTTGAATTATTTAAAAGGATATTTAAAGGCCAGAGGCCCGAAGTCAATCAAGTTTTGTACATTACTGGATAAACCTACGGGGAGAAGAACTGAATTTAAAGCCGATTATGTCGGGTTTGAAGTTGAGGATAAATTTATAGTTGGGTATGGGCTAGATTACGATCAGCGCTACAGGAATCTTCCATATATCAGTTTTATGGATTAGAAATTTGGATTGTTTCGGGTGATTTTAATAGAGAACATAAAGATAATATGATTATATTTAAAGGAGAAAAAAATGACTTACACAGCAAAAATAGGATTATCAAATAAACATCTTCACTTAAAAACAACAGATATCGAAACTTTGTTTGGAAAAGGGCATACACTGACGCCTATTAAAGATCTGGTACAGCCTGGGCAGTTTGCCTGTGATGAAAAGGTTGATATTGTCGGACCTAAGGGAACGCTTAAGGGAATTAGAGTCCTTGGACCCGCTCGTCCTGAAACGCAGGTTGAACTTTCTATGACGGATGCCAGAACTATAGGAATTAAAGCACCAATAAGAGAATCCGGAAAACTGGAAGGAACACCAGGGTGCAGAATCGTTGGGCCAGAAGGGGAAGTTGAACTGGATCATGGCGTAATAGTCGCATTAAGACACATTCATTTATCACCAGCGCAGGCACTTGAGGCCGGCGTCAAAGATAAGCAGATCATCGGCCTTAAAATTGTCGGAGAAAGAGGCCTGATATTTAGCAATGTACTCGTTCGTTCAGGTGAAGGACATCAAAGTGAAATTCATCTCGACACTGATGAGGGGAATTCAGCAGGTTGTGGAGCAGATTCAGAAGCAACCATTGTAAACCCATTATAAGCCCGCAATAAACCCCCAATAAGACCATTATAAACAGCGCAGATATAAGTACCAGTAAGGGATTCACCCAAGCTGGTATTTATTTTTTAAGTTATTTGGAAATAGATAGCAGGGTAGGCGACAATCACCTTGACGACTACAGGAGCCACCGGGACCACCGGGACCACCAATAGGGATAGTTAACCTATTATTCTATTAGGATAAATCAAAAGGTTAGAATATAAATTCCTAAGCTGTTTTTAGGATATGAATATTGATTTTATAACCTATTTTCACGAAAAACTATGCTTGTATGCCTAACGAATCTTTTGAAGTTAGTAGTTCAACTTCAACAAGGGGAAAGAAAAGGTTAACAGTTGCTTGATTAGACTAATATATATTAAAAAGGTTAACCTTTCTTTTATGCAATTCACGAAAAAACACCTAACAAAGAAAACATTGTTAGGTGAATATACATTCGAAAAACGGAAAACAGGTTAACTAAGAGCCTAAAATCAAATATAAATTCTGGTGTTAAAATGGAGTTAGGTGTTTTGTTTTTAAAAATTGGGAAGGTAGGTTAAACTACACAACTACAACTGCAACCACAACTACAACTGCAACCACAACTACAACTGCAACCACAACCGCAACCTGTTAGCAATATTTGCTATTTACTTTTCTCGTGCTCCTCAAGAATATGAACTGAAGCGCTGGCACCAATTCTATCGGCCCCCGCTTCTATCATCTCCATTGTTTTATTTAAATCCCGGATTCCTCCTGAAGCCTTGACCTGCATTTTTTCTCCAACAGTTTTTTTCATTAAAGAAACATGGTGTGCCGTTGCGCCGCCACTTGAAAAACCGGTTGATGTTTTTACAAATGCTGCTTCAGCTTCTAATGAAAGCTGACAGGCTTTCACTATTTCCTCGTCAGTCAGCAGGCAGGTTTCAAGGATGACTTTTACAATTGAACCATGTTCTTTCGAACTGGCAACAACTTCAGCGATGTCATTCCTGACATAGTCATATCGACCTTCTTTTAAAGCACCAATATGAATAACCATATCGATTTCATTTGCGCCAGCAGCGGCAGCCCAAGAGGCTTCGTATGCTTTTACCTGGGTGCTGACGGCACCCAGAGGGAACCCAACTACAGCAGCTATCTTAACATCTGTCCCAGCCAGTAAAATGGCAGCAAGAGGGACGTAGCAAGAATTTACGCAAACAGCGCAAAAATTGTTGACCTTCGCCTCAGCGCAAAGTTTTTCAATATCTGCATCGGTAGCCTCTGCCTTTAAAATTGTATGATCAAAATATTTGTTTAATTTCATGATAAATTGTTCCTCCTTTAAATTGGATATACAGAATGGAGTATTTTATTAAAGTTATAATGTTTAAGTGAGTGAAAATTTTTAAGAAATTGATACTGTTTATGAAAGTGATAATATCTAAGGCAATTATATTATACAAACGGGAATTAGGCAAGGCAGTATAATAGATGGATTGCGGCAAATAACAATGGGAAATCCCCAGCTTTGTTTTTCAATTCTAACTTGATGCGATCAAAACGAGCATAATATTTGCGAATTAAAATAAATAGGAATATAATGGATTTATTAATAATAGTACATTAAGGTATATTTGAGAATGAACGGCAGAGGTAGCATGATTGGCTGTTTATTAAAAGGGGGGAACTGCAATGAAAAATATGATTACTGCAGGAGAAGAGTACATTAAAAAAATGGATATGGCTGATGTTGGGTTACTGAAAATATGTCTGTTTTCCATGGGATTATTTTCGGGAATCTGCGTAACAAAGAAAAACAAAAAAAAGATCGGATTCTGGGCTTTGCTGATATCAACGATGACATGTATCCCTTTAATGAGCAAATTTTTTCGAATATATAAAGAGCAAGAGTAGGGATTATTCCCTTCTCATAGGACCACTGTCTGCCCATGGGGGTTCAAATCCCAACCCACATAACAATTAAAAGAAAAGGTTGGTTTTTCAACCTTTTCTTATTTGTTTTTGGATGATTACGGAGGGATTTTCCCAATAATCAGGCTAATTGTGAGCTTTAAAGTAAAGTGGACTATCTTTCTCTGATCAGGATATGTTATTTATCTCAGCGTGTTTGCAGGAGAATCATGGATAAGCATTGTTCCATTCGTGATCAACATAAGAACAAATTGAGCACAAAAGGATAATTTAATCCAGGGTGAAACCCAAAGAATAGATAGTCTAGAATGACAAAAGCTGGGAAGGATAGGTGGGTTAATTAGTCCGCTGCTTGGAGGCCTGGATGAGTTCTACAGAGTTTTGCGTCTGGGTGGAACTTCCATTGGGCAGGGGCTCGCTTATTGACTTTAGTGGGTCGTTTATGGGGATGGTGGGGTATGCGGGGATTGGTAGATTGATTGGGAAGCTGCCAGCCTAGAAAGAAAGCGTATTGTTATAAACACTGAATGATTTGTATTAAAGATAGGGAACTGGTATAATTTAAATAAATTGGATTAACATTAAGGTGGAGATCAATACAGGGTTTCAACTGATACACTCAACTAATGGATGTTATGTGAGCATGGATGGCTTCAACATGAAAATCATTGATGGAGGGATATTAAAAAGCAAAATGAAGAATAACTCAAGGCTAGTGTTAATTGTTTTGATATTACTTGTTATAGGATTGACAGGTTGTAAAGATAGTGGGGATGGTTCCTTAAAGGCGGAAGATAAAAATATGGCGTTGGTAAATCAATCACATTCATTTAAAGGGGTCCCTGAAGAATTATACTTTGGAAAAGTAGTACAGGAATCTTTTTCTGATCAGGGTTTAGATGTGAAATACTTGTCTTCTTTTAACGACGGAGTAGCTACGTACTTGTTTTTAGAAATAATTGATACAGGCTCCAATTTATTCAATGAAAAAAGCAATGGTAATGATTTCTCGCTGAATAATTACGATTTCCTTGAAAAAACAGGATATACCGACAGTAAATTTTATGGACTGATTTCTTTTGATAAAAAAAGGCTGGCAGCAACCATTTGTGTTGAGTATATCGGTACTCTGGACAATGAAAATATATCGTTTCACATATATTCCTTAAATGGAAATCAGAAGATAATTAATGAGACAATAGATGAGATTAACCTTTATGATGCCTTAATAAAAACAAACGGTGAATTCGAAAATGAAAATCAGTTTATGGGTGTAAGCACAAGTGTTAGCGTAATAGGTGAGGTGACAGGAGAATCAAAAAGAGTTGAAATGCCAGAATTTAATGAAGGCTTTGGCAATTCCATTTATCGTTTGAAGAAAGATATAATGGCGATCCCGATTAAGGATGAAGAGGGTAATCAAGTTGCTGATATAACCAATGTTGGATGGAAGAATGGTTGGCTACATGTTCAAATAAACCCCAACAATAACATAGAATGGATCAGAGGAGGATTTAATTTAAAGAACAATGATACCGGAGATTATTTATATTCTCCCTTTAACATGGCATTCGGGATAGTAGACGGACAGGTAGAGCAGAGTGATTACTATGAGTATGTATTTTATGTGGGTGATATGACAAAGGAAAATCTGGATTATAGCATTTCTTTTAGAAATGTAACTTATATGGCAACAAAATTGACAGGCGACTGGGAAATTAAATTTGCTATAACAAATTCATTAGTAAAAAATTTGGATAGTAATGAAGCAATCCCGGTTAAAGGAGAGAAACTACTCGTTCAAAGTGCAGTGATATCTCCAGTTAATATTACGCTTTTCGCTTCAAGTAAAGATGTCACAGAAGAACAAATGGATTGGTTTAGACGTTTAAATTTGGCAGATTTTGATGTCAAAATTTTATATGAAGACAAAAAAACCATAGACGTTCCAAAGCAATCTGGAATATTTGCGAATCAGAAGGGCCTGTTGCTTCGATTTGTTTATACGCCAGAAAACTTTGCTGATATTGTAGGGTTGGAAGTTAATGGAGTGACTTTTCCAGTGACGGGTGATTAAATGAAACGGAGGAAATTTAAATGATAAATAGGGAACTTATACAGCGAGTGGTTTGCTTTATAACAGGGGCATTATTCAGTCTAGTGCTGTGTGTCGTAATTATATCCACAATGACTGTGGCAGATGCGACAGAGGTACAGACGAGTGATCTCGGCTATCAGGTTTATGTAAATGGGGAAAAGATAACGCTGAATGAAGCCTTTATTAAAGATGGCAGGACCTATATTCAGCTCAGAGAACTCTGCAGGCAGATGAATGTAACTGTTGATTGGGCAGACCCAAAATATCATATGCTTCCTATTCCAGGTGGTAATCTTCCTGATGGGATCAATCTGACTAACCCGACTTTTGTTTATACTGATGAAGTAACAGATTATTATAACACGATTCATAAGATTACCTGTGTTGAGATAACAGGGATTTATCAGAAGTACCAGGCAGATAACAATCTCAATTATGCTTTTAGCGAGGAAGGTTTTGTAGTCAAAGAAAATGGAATTGAAAATATAATCCCTTTGAAATACAATCCTAATAATGGCAGAATGTACTTGTCAGTAAATGAGTTTAGGGAAAAGGTTCAACCTTATCTAGTAGATATATGTATGCAATGATACATATAAGGAGGCTGTCTCAAAATGATTGAATAAATCATAGTTATGGCTCTTGAAGTGGTTGCAGTTATGCTAATATTTGGGACGATAAAAAATAACAAGGATAAAATGGGAAAGTGTAATGGATGAGAAAAGAGGATAGCAATGGGGGAATTACTAGTACTAATATTTCAAGACAGCTAGATATGGCATTGAAGGTAAAATTTCGATTGCAGCACAAACAGTCGGAACGAGTGAAAATGAACTTTCAGAATTAGGCAGAAGTAAAGGCCATTAAGATGAGGTGATATCAGTGAAAAAGTTAATTCTTATTTGTTTAATAATATCATTTGCATTCTTTGGAATTGCATGCCATAAATCGGAAAAATTAAAAACCGAATTATCCGAATCAAAATATGGCTTGTTTAATGAACTAGAAGGGGTTACTTTAAATGTGAAAGATAAAAGCACCCAACAATCTGGGCTGACAGTCATTATTCATAACAATACAAAGGATGAGTTCTTGTATGACCCTTTTTATTGCGTTGAAAAATCCAAATCTGGCAAATGGTATCAAGTCCCAGAAATAACTGAAAATGCTTCTTTTGGCTTGATAGGGTATGCCTTAAAAGCAAATAGCTCTGCGGTAGTAGAGATTGATTGGGAGTGGTTGTATGGCGACTTAGAAGTTGGTAATTACCGAATCATAAAGAGACTAGGGTATAAATCAAATTATGATAAAGCGTATTATTTATCAACAGAATTTGAAATTAAAAATTAGGCTATGCCACAATTAATGGTTGCTTTATGGACATATTCAAAAAGTTTCTTTTTATAACCGATAGAATCTTGCCACAAATCCTATAAGGAAGTATCGATTATGAATAGCTGCCATTTGCCAAATCTTATAATATGCTATTTATATTACCAATAATGATAGGAGATAAAAAATGTTAAATGTCAAAAATATAATAATTTTATGCCTTTTAGTGGCATTAGGTATTGAATCGTTTTTTTTTCTTAAACCAAAGGAAGCTCCAATTGATTTAGGGGCTTTAAACCAAATGGACGCATATAGCGTGACCGAAAAATATCTACTTGCCTATAAAACAGGGGAAAAGGAACTGCTAACCTTAAGACTACTAGATCAATTTTACGACAAGAGTGAGGAATATCTTACAACACACTCTGATGTTTTTAATGTTAAAAATGTAAATATTAAAAATATTGAAGAAATTAAAATGAATGAAAGCGAAATCAATGAAACAAAACGAATGTCCGATGAAAAAGGGTTTAGCTCTGTGAATATAGAGGATGTTAAAAAATTCAAAGTTGAATATGTATTAACGCCTATAAATGAGCAAAAGGGTTTCTTGATAGATGAAAATTATGATAGAACAGAAAATATAATATTAATTAAAAGATATGGCATTTGGAAGATATTTGATCATGGCAATGCGTAGCTGTATAGATTAAAAACATTCGAAGACGGTCTTTTAAACGGATGCAACAAACCAATGGTTCGTTATGGAAGCAATTTTCAAAATACGTTACTTCAGGACTTAATATAGGGCTAAAAAGTTTAGGCGCTGCCCTAGAATTTTGGAGGGCTTTATGAAATGGGTAAAAACACGAAACGAAATTTATTAATATTTATTGCGGGGATTATAACATGCTTTATTATTTCTGTATTTATTATTTCATGACAAAATGAAAAGGATAAACCTTCTAGTAATGTATGTGTACGGCTTTATGGGGCTATCGAAGGAGATTATTTATGAAAAATATAAAGAAAAAGTATTTAATAATTTTAACTTTATTGGTAATGAGTTTGTTATCTGTAGGTATAGTCTCTTATGCAAATAATAGTACGGATGTAAAACAAATGATGCTAAATGAAGCAAAAGGAATAACTGCAAATCAAGATGTACTCAAGAATAAAACTCAAATTGGAGAAATTGATGGACTTCCATTATATGCAGAAGAATTGGAACTTTATAAAATTAAAAAAGAAGCTCAAAACAGTGCAAATCCTTACAAAGACGCTCTCGAGTCTTTAAAGATAATAAAGCACGATGAAAAATTAGCAGAAAAATATAATATTGTAATTACAGATGAAGAAGTAGCTGAATATAACAAGGATCAAAGAAAGTTGTCTGAAGGTGCTGATGCTGAAACCAAACAAATAGTGCAAGAATATATCAACGCATTAGGTTTAACAGAAGATCAATATTGGACTGAATATAAAATGATTGAAAATAGAGGCTATTTGTTAAAAAATACAGTACAACATTATTTAGAAGAAAATAAAATTCAAGATATTGATAAAAGTGAAATAGAATATAAAATAACTAACGAAAAATACCAAGAATTAATAGAGCAATAAGCCATAAATTCCCCGCTAATTGCGGTGAATCTACTTTGTCTATAATCTGAGTGAATGGCCTGTGCCATCCCCCTTAATAAATCCTGAATTTGCTTCTGCATATCGAAATAGAAACTTTCGTCAAACGAAACAATATAATTTAATTAAAAATCAACGATACAATGTGACACAGCCAATTTTTTTTAATTCCGATTTTTTTAAATGACTAACAAAGCTAGAAGTAAGAAAGGGGTGTTATTATGAATGGGAAAACAATGGAGGAAAACACTGAAAAAAAATTGAGAATCTATGAAACGTTAAGGCAAACAGTTTATGTTTACAAAACTGGTTTTACACAATTTATGGCTTTGTCTCTAATTTCAGCAATTCCTCTTCTTGGTATTTCTGTAGCAAAAATTGTTTTGCCATTTTCAATTGTTATTGAAATATTTATATTAATAATAGCTATTTTATCTATGTATTTAATGCTTCGGGCTTATGCTGGGTTTTTCGTTCTGGCCAAAAACATTTTACAGGGGGAAAAGCGTACAGTTAAGGAATCGTTTCAACAGACCAAAGGCTTAGCAGGGACGTATTTTTCAATCTCAGTGTTTTATGGGATGATTATTCTTTTGCCTTGCTTAGGAATAGTACTTTCATATGAACTAATAGCAAATAATGCAATTAAATTCGGAATTATAGGATTGCTGATGATTCCGCTTGTTTTCTTAGCTACAAGATATTATTTGGCGGTTCCCTCAGCAGTGCTTTTTGGTGGTTCGGGAGGGCTTGAAAGTAGCAAGCTTCTCGTGAAAGGCGATTTTTGGCAGGTTCTTGCTATAATTGCGCTCACCCAAGGAATTATCATTGGAATTACTCAGGGCTTTACTATAGTAACTGAGCCTTTTACCGAGTTATGGCTAATGATTGTTATTGCCATTATTAATTTCACGTTTCAGACTTTCACGGGACCGATATTTGGGATTGCTTCAACTATCATGTATCTCACTCTAAACCAGATAAAAGAGATTGATGTGCTACCGCAGGGAGATATTAACCAAATTGAGTCTTCAGAATTAGTTGAAACTATGAAGGTAACTGGTTGATTAAAACTGATATTCATTTGTTGAGAACGTTTTATAATAGTAGCTTTTGTATAAGTCATTTTATATATAGGAGGTGTTCTGAAATGAGTAAAAAAGGAAGATTAAGATACGTGTTAATAGGCTTAGCTGGGATCATAAGTTATTTTATTATATCTTCGATTTTCTATTTTTGCATGGATAATTTGAATATTGATATAACATTATGGACTGAATATTTTATGCTAGGAGGCATACTAACTATTCTAGCTATTATCTACTTCATTGTTTTATATATTAAAAAGAGACAGTAAGACTATTGCACAAACATAACATTAACAAGTAAAAGAATATTGTGAGAAGGATTATTTCTTCTCACATATTTTAACAGGAGGGAAAAATGAAAAGCAAAATTAAACGATTCACCCCTTTAATAATGGCATTTATTGTACTTTTTACTGTGGTCGGTTGTACAAATAATAATTCCATTAGCTCATCAGCAGAATTTATAAACTTTGACAAGGCTGAAGTACTGGATTATAGCACAGTAAAATCTTTAAGAGAGGATTTTTTAATAAAAGAATATCAGCCGCAAATACCGGAAAA
>Ga0209386_1000733_pt1 | contig 15007 bp, 12 predicted proteins | sample NGEPertwo_FD_184510 | JGI IMG/M metagenome (GOLD analysis project Ga0209386, IMG submission 184510) | Arctic peat soil microbial communities from the Barrow Environmental Observatory site, Barrow, Alaska, USA - NGEE Permafrost154B-two... | ecosystem: Environmental > Terrestrial > Soil > Wetlands... | reverse complement strand
TCGGTAGTGCATGCGAAACCGTTTAAAAGTTTCTGTCTCTTGACGATTAGTTCCTTCTAATATCTTAGCTACGGCAGCCGATAGATTATCGATCCTAAGCTTGGTAGGAACCCCACCGATAAATTTGAAGATTCGTCGAAGGCCGTCTAAAAAGCATTGTGCATTTTCTCCAGGATAGAGCTGTACAAAACCTGCGTTACTAAAGGGGAAGGTAACAACCAAATACTTGAATTCTTGAATCATCCCGTTATGATAGGCTCTCATCGTTCCGAAATCTGCCTGGGCCTCACCAGGTGGGTGATCCAGTTTCACGGAAACTTCTCTTAGCGGACTGAAAATCTCTGTTTTAATGCAGGCTACATGAGTGCGTATCGTACGTTCTGATCCAGCATAACCATGCTCATTCTTCAACCTCTCATAAATTCGTTTCGCAGTATGTCTTTGCTTAACTGGCATGAGCTTGTCTTCTGTAATCCAGGTTGTTACGATCTCCATATAAGGGTCCATAACCTTACAGACGTTAGTTGAGCTACTTGCTTCTGTTATGTTCCAGTCTTCTTTGTCAGCATACTTTTTGGCAGTGCGCCAATCGACATCGACTCGTTTACTGATTTCACTAATGGATAACGTTTCTCTTTCTCTTAGAAACTTGATATACTCTTGTTGAGTCAATGTCAACATCCTCTTTCTTAATCCTCCTGTCGAATTTTGCGGTTCAACAGTTAGGATATTAGTTTATTGGATTGTTGGCAAGGGCTCTTTTTCTCTCGGCTATACTCTGTATTTTTGCACTGCCGGATTATGTACTTTCATTATGCCATAAACATTCTTGCTGTGAAAGTTATAAATTATGATAGATGAGCCAGTCTAATTGCATATTACGGCTTGAAAGAGCTATCATTCTGGATGAAGGTAAACCAGCTCACCGGAAAAAATGAGCCATACCTCCGGAGTGTTGTGCCACAAGCATCCTTAGGTTAATTGAGCGCCTTACACATCGATAAGGTCGACTGAGTAAAGGTCAACCCCGTGACCCCAGAGTAAGGCTTGACATGGGGGCGGTGGATGCTACCCTAAATCAAGGGATGGGGCTTACCCAGAAGCAATACATCATTGGAGCCACAGCCCTCGACCCATCGAAGCATCCAACGTAGGGTCCCATGTCAAGTCTACCCCAGAATGGTTTTCTGACCGGAAGGGTGGCTCAAAAAAACGGAACAATGGCTCATTTTCATCCAGATTATTCAGTCTAATAAGAACAGCAGTTTATAACCTCTGGCTAAGATGCAGGTAATATTGCGCTTCGGTAATGCCCTGAGCTTACACAAAAATGACCACGGCTCGAAAGACGTGGTCATTTTTGTGTAAGCTGTTATGGTTATAGCCAAACACTAAAAGGGTATGTATGGCTCGTCATCATCAACGGAAGGCGAAATCTCTTCTGAACTTTCCATTTCAACAGCAGGAATCTTCATTTGACGCGGTAAAATATTTATTGACTGATTCTTGTGGAATATGGACTGAATCACTGTGTTCTCCTTACTAGCTTGGGCCAGCTTGAGAATCAATATATCTCGATTCCAAAGTTCAACGCCATTTTTCTTGGCAAGTACTCTGGCTTGTGATGTATACTCGCGATTTGTAATTACCAATGCATGAATTGCTCCGTACATGGCCATAGACGTTACAGCCTCTTGTACAGCACCCAAACCAATAGCTTTACCACCACTGAGTTTTGCTTGAACTACAGTTTTCATACCTTTGTATTTTTCTACCACCACGTCACAGCCATAATCATTATGTGGAGTAAGTCTTGCCCTGAATCCTAAGTCATTAAATAATGATTTTAGCCTTTTTTCAAAGTCTCTTCCATCAGGCATCTTATCTATATCGTGTATCCCCGATTTTCGGATGGCTTTTCGCAAGCTATATCTATTATATAAATATAACGAAAAAGCTAGACCAGCAACAATTGCTATTTGTCTCCAATAGTTAATTAATAGTCCATAAGCTAATACTGGCAAGATCACAAAAAACATTAAATAACCATTCTTTGAATTCAGTTTCACTCCGCTATATCTTTGAACTGATGATTTGAAGCTCTTTCTTCTAGCCATATTTAGCCTCCGATCTTTAGTTGGTATTCCCTGTTTTATCTTCAATTAAACAATCAAGCAGCTTTACTAGAATTAAGGGATGAAGTTTCATCGGAGTAGAATGTCAATAGATCAGCTGTCTTAGGTGAGGTCAGTATACCAACTTTAATGTAAGGGATTGTTTTACAGAAATTAATAGGCACAGCAGTTATAAAATACTGCTGTGCCTATTAATTTCTAAAAATATTATTAATGATATCTTTTTATTCGGTGCTCGATCCGTACCAATGACCTAATGTATCGCTCTCTTTCTACTTGCCACACTGTCAGAATACCATTCAATAACGTGGGCTGTCCGCATAGCTCACAGTATCGAGCATTCGAATCATTCTCATGGCCATATTTATTGCATTTATTAAAGTCATTAACAAATTCAGAATAAAAAATGCGCATTATGCCCCGTGTAGTGGAGCCATTGATCTCAGTACCACAAATTTTACAGTAACTCGTACACAGTGAGAAATGGGTGTTCCCGCAGGTGTTGCAGATGGGAATGGGTTTGCTTTTGTATAGGTCAAGGCGCTTGAGGTTGTTAACCCTTATATAAAAATCCTCACTTGACACCAAAAATTCAGCGGTAAGCTAGGTAATACGAGGATAAGAGAGTACATAAAGATTATCTTCTAGAACTTATTGATAAAGCAAAATATTCACTTATGCTTATCAAACCGACTAATATCAACGTACATGTGCGACAATGGCCAAATAGGAAAGATATAACGATGAGTTTTGATTATAGCGGAACTAGATATAAGTATCTTTCAATTACGGACATTGATCATGAACAAAGATATCTTACATTGGAACCGGATGATTATCGGTTAAGAGATGGTAACTTATTAGTTTTAAGTCTGGGAGAATGTTATAAAAAGGACAATTATCACTATAAATTGATTGCTACGATAATTGATTAGCATCAAATTTCTTACATTTTAGAGGTTGCTAGGGCAACGAGGATAGAGACAGCCGAGAATCAGTGATCGTGCGCACGATTTCCTGAAGTTTTAACCCAAGAAGGACCACCCTATTATAATAATTAGGGTCATCCTTTTTAAGTCCAATAGCTTTGTTGGGCATTTGTCGGGCATTTTGGATTATTCGTGCCTAACAAGGGTAAAAGAAAAAGGCCCTAAGACCTTTGATATCAAAGTGGTGCGGTCGAGAGGACTTGAACCTCCATGCCCTTGCGAGCACTAGAACCTGAATCAAGCGTATAGGGTATTTAAGGGTTTTGCGGAGTCCAGAACCCTTGATTCTAGCCACTTCGTCCATGAGCGTACACTGGTTTTGCTCCGCTATGCTGTATGGATTACAGTACGGTTGCTGTATAGAATTAAACTGGGATCAGAGGAGCAAGCTTATTACTAGTCTTTCTTTTTATGCGCTCAAGAACATCGGCGTAAAGATCCCCAGCCATTATCATAGAAGCATGACCGAGGATATCAGCCACAGTTTTTAGATCAACATCAGCTTCAAATAATGTATTGCTACCGAATGCCTTAGGAAATGAAAGGACACGCTACGAACTCCTGATTTCTCCATAAGATTCTATGGTGTGTACTAAATTTACAGGGGTTAATTCTTTGCCCATCTACTTGGCAGAACACTAAATCTCGTTCAGGTATGATCTCAATTTCTTGTCTTTCTCGTTTCTGCATGATTTTATGTATTATTAAATGTGGTATTACTTCATCGGGGAGAGTCAATGTTCGTCTTAAAGACTCATTTTTAGTTTTGTTTTTAAGTAGACCTCACCCGTTGGTGTTTCTAACTAACGTCTGTTCAATGTTGATAATGCTACACTGGAAATCTATGTAGTCTAAGCAGAGTTTTTAGATTAACAACCTAAAAAATAGTTAGTAGTGTTTTAACACTCAAATGTTTCATTCTAAGTTTAGGGTTAGTTTTAAATGAGCTTATTATTAGTATGAAGGTCACTATTAAAATAACAATACTCATTGTGACCTTTAAAATATTAAAATTTGCAAAATATAAATAATACACCTAAAGGTACCCCCACAACGCTGCCTAGTATTAGCCTCCTTAAAAGACCTTTACCACATTATAACTTAGTTTTACAAATCCGTGTTGGTTTCCAGATAGCGCTTCCAAACATCGAGACGGTCTCCATCATGAGATCGCTATTGTGCAGATGATGTATACTTATCGATACTACCATTTTCAGTTAAGACGTCTCGACTAAAGTGTATACGTATCTTCGGTGGTGAAACCTTCTTAGTTCAGAGCTGAAGCATAACTTTACAACCCGCATGAAACGTGAGGTGTAAAGTTTTCTTAATATACTTTTTCGCAAAGAAGACCTGAACTTACATAAATTAATATGGTATGGTAGTCTTGGAAAGGTAGGTGGGGCACCTATGGATAAGACTATCAGGACCTTCTCAGGAAGAAATTTTACGTCTGAAGAAATAGACCTTATCAAGTGGACAAGAAAAAGATACCCCCAGTTATCCAGGACAGAATTAGCAAGAACCATCTGTGAATTTCTTGACTGGACTACACCCGCAGGAAAAGGAAAAACACTTCAATGTACCTCCTTTCTGGACAAGTTAGAAGAAGAAGGACTCATTGAACTTCCTCTGTTAGATATTTCAAAAATAAGAGTTAGGAATTTGAAGCCGACGGAGTTTAAAATTGACACCACACCGATCACAGGTGAATTAAAGGATCTATTGCCGATTCGTCTTGAAATAGCGAGGGCTGGTATAGATTTGAAGCTATGGAGACAATACATTGGTAAGTATCACATGCTTGGCGACAAACAGGTCTTTGGTTCTCAATTAGCCTACTTTATCAAATCAAACGAGACGTTCTTAGGGTGTCTTCAGTTTTCAGCATCGTCATGGGCCTTAAACTCGCGGGACGAGTGGATTGGCTGGAAGGTTGAGGATCGTAAGCTTCGACTCCAACTAATCGTGAATAATAGCCGATTTCTCGTACTACCCTGGGTTAACGTTGAAAATCTAGCCAGTAAAGTCTTATCCATGGCGATTAAACAACTACAAGAAGACTGGCTGCGCGAATATTGTTATGCCCCCGTTCTGTTAGAGACGTTCGTTGACACGTCCCACTTTGCGGGTACATGCTATAAAGCCTCAAATTGGATCTATCTGGGTGAAACTCAAGGTCGGGGAAGAATGGATCGGGAAAAAGAGTATGCCCTATCACGTAAAGCCATTTATATGTATCCCCTGCAAAAAGATTTTAAAGATTGCCTTAAAGGGCTTAAGCCCTGCAAAGCGGTGAATCCCGATGACTAGATCAGAAATACGACAAGAAAAGCGAGCACAAGAGGACAAACTCAAAAGGAAAAAGCTTGAAGCTCAAGGATTTACGTTTTCAACACAGGTGTATCAAGAAAAAAGGGTCATTGCCAATAGAAAGAGTGGCTATGAGATACCAGAAGACGAGAAATTAGACCGACAAACCAGTGTTGAAGCAGCACTTAAGGTGTATCAAAAAACATTACCCATCCTCCTCAAACGACTAAACAAAATCAATGATCCAAGACAGCCAAAGAAGCTAAAACACAGTTTGACGGTTCTCATGATCTATGGAATCCTCATGTTTATCTACCAACAGTCCTCATTAAGGAACGCCAATAGAGAAATGAGCACAGCAATATTTTTCAAGAATATGCAGGCAATGTTTCCAGACTTTGAAACGATGCCACATGCGGATACCTTAGGAAGGCTCTTAGAGAGACTCAAGGTGGAAGAAATTGAAGAAAGTATGCTGGAGCTTTTTGAACATCTGGTTAAAAAGAAGAAATTCAGGAATTATCTGATTAATAAGCGCTACGTCATAGCCATCGATGGGTCCCAAAAATTCATGAGGACCGAACCATGGACAAAAGAACCCCTAGTAAGGCATGTTGGCAAAGATAAACAGGCACAATATTATGTTTATGTGATGGAGGCCGTCGTCCTATTTGAGAACGGGATAACCTTACCCCTCATGAGTGAGTTTCTAAACAACGAGGAGTATCGAGATGTTAGTTCAGACAAACAAGATTGTGAACGTAGAGCTTTTTACCGTTTTGCTGAACGAATCAAGAAACGCTTTCCCAAACTTAAGATTTCCGTCACCATGGACGGTTTATATGCATGCGGACCTGTCATAAAAAGCTGCCGCGAATATGGTTGGGACTATATGCTTGTCTTTAAGGAAGGATCCATGAGAGATGCTTGGAGAGAAGCTATGGGGCTGATCAGACTTACACCTGAAAATATCCTAAAGCGCCATTGCGGAGGTCGGAACCAGGTTTATCGTTGGATTAATGATGTTGAGTATACTTATGGCAATAACGGCCGAAGTAAAGCACGACTCCATGTTGTAGTGTGCGAAGAAACCTGGGAAGAAACAAGTCGAACGACAGGCAAAATGACCTCCAACTCAACAAGGTATGTTTGGATCTCGGGAAAAGAGATGAGTAAAACAAATGTAGAAGCCAGGTGTCTTAAGATCGGTCGTTATCGCTGGAAAATCGAAAACAACTTTTTAGTCATGAAACATCAAGGATATCAATATGAACACTGCTTTTCCTACGACTGGAATGCCATGGTGGGCTTTCACCATCTAATGCAAATTGGCCGATTCATCAATGTATTGCTGGTACATAGTGAACTTCTTGAGAGAAAAGTGACTGAACTCGGTATTACGGGCTTGTTAACATTCATTTTTAAAGCATGTACAGCGGATGTTCTGGATTTAAACCGAATAGCGGACATAGTTAACGATGAAAAGTATCATTGGAGATTAGCAAGTTAGAATCTGCCGAAGTTTGAACGACAACTTCAAAAAACTTGAATGACCCTCTTAGGGTTTATTTGTCGTATTGTAATTGTGGCCTTCAGACAGATCGGACTTCATAAAGTGGTGCGAGATTATGGCTTAGCTTTCACTAATTCTAAATTCTTGCGATAAGAACCTATTATTGGAAGAATGAGGAATTATATTTATCAATGATAAAAAATCATGCTTCAGCTCTGTTCTTAGTTGCTCTGTCTTGCGTTGTCGATGTCTGAGCAGATATAATTGAAAGGACAGAGCCCCCTGAAATTTTATTCCTAGCAAAAAAGAATAAATTATATGAATCTCCAAATGAGGAGTTTATCAAAGTATTTGCATACTGTTTTCTTATCCTAATGATTGGGAAATATGAACTTTTATTATTTCTCCACGCAACGATTTTAGATTGTAATAATGTAGGCTTAAGGTAAGGTGGGTGTTGTATGCCAGTAACTGAGATCCTAGCCTCAACCCAGTATTTTGATCGAATTTTACGCTGTTTCAATAAGGCAACAGGTCTTCATGTTGAGACAGTGAACAACAAAGGGGAGACTATTTTTATTCCCAGTGAATTAAAGAGATGTGATTTTTGCAACATCATAAGAAGCTCACCCAAAGGAGAGCAGAAGTGCTTGGAATCTTATAGCCAAGCCAGTATAGAAGCAGCAAAGTGGCAAGAAGCATATTTCTTTCGTTGCCACGCTGGGCTGGTCATATGGGCAGTTCCTATTATAGTTGAAGGTTCTGCAATTGGTTGTATTATTTGTGGACAAGTATTATTATGGAAGCCCGATGAGTTTCTCTGGCCGGAACTTGAGCTGTTCAATCGTGAAATTCCTAATATCGATGAATTAAAACAGGCAGTTCATACGTTGGAAGTCGTATCTCCAGAACGAACTCAGGCAGCAGCTGATTTGTTATTTGTTGTATGCAGCCACATTTCAAGGCGAAATGCCGGAATATTGGAAGAGATAGAAGCTTGGAAAAAATTGCAGCAACAGATAAGGAACGAAATTGAGGCGAGAAAGGCATCGCCTGAAATTGGGCATAATTATGAAACCTATCTTAAGAAAGAGAGAAAGCTCTTAAGATATATAAGGCTTGGGGACAGGACGAGGGCAGATAAAACTCTTGAGAGCTTGCTTGCTGATCTCTTTACCAAGTCGCATGGGGAAACAGGGGAAATTAGAATACGAATTTCCGAATTAACTTCATTAGTGGCGAGGGCAGCAGTGGAAGGGGGAGCAGATGCTGAAAGAGCTATGGCAGCATTACGACAGCACAACAATGAAATTAACACACTTGAAACAATGGAAGAGATATTTTACCAGGCCAAGAGGATGGTAGAGGAGTTTTTAAAGTATATCTATGCCCTTGCAGATAAAAAACACCTTAGCTTAGTAAAAGGAGCAAGAGAATTCATTATGGGAAATCATCACAAACAGATCAAAGTTGAGGATGTTGCGGCGTATATGTTTATCAGCCCTTCGCACCTTAGTAGGCTATTTCGTCAGGAGCTAAACTGTACGGTGCTTGAGTACCTAACTAGGGTTAGGGTAGAGGAAGCAGTTGAGCTAATGAAAAGGCCTGAATACAGTGTTTTAGACGTCGCAAAAATGGTGGGATTTCAAACACAGAGTCATTTTGCGCAGATTTTTAAAAAATATATTGGAGTTACACCGTTAGTATATAGGAATAGTCTGTTTTAAGGAGGGCGCAATGTTTGATTACAGTCTTATAAGCCAGGGAATTACAGAGGGGGATGCAGAAAAAGTGCTGGTCAATACGGTACAAGCACTTAAAGAGGGGTATTCAGCGGAGCAAATCTTAAAATATGGACTGGTTGATGGAATGAAAATAGTGGCGGATAAATATAAGTATGAACGAGTTTTGATTCCTGAAGTCCTGTTATCTGCTAGAGCAATGCATGCAGGATTGACAAAGTTACAACCTTATCTGAAACAGCACAAGGGCAAGAAAAAATACAAAATACTTATTGGCACGGTAGAGGGAGATTTACATGATATCGGTAAAAATCTAATAAAAGCCTTATTGTCGAATATAGGTTTTGAAGTGATCGATTTGGGTGTAAATGTAACTACTAAAGGCTTTGTGAGTGGTGTTCGTAAAGAAAATCCTCACTTTTTACTGATATCAGCACTTTTAACGACAACTATGGGCGCTATGGGAAAAGTGATCCATGAATTAGAAGTTAAAGGATTACGTAAGAAGGTCAGGATTATTGTGGGCGGATCTCCGGTAACTGAAGCTTTTTCAAAAGAAATTGGAGCTGATTACTATTTCCCGGATGCTTTTGCAATAAAGGATTTCTTAGAGCGAAACATTAATAAAATCATCATTAAAGAATGATAAAAGGTAGATATGACTATTATGTCTTAGCGCGAAACCTGTCTCTGAGGGGGGCAGGTCAATTTTATGCAATAAAATAATTTAAAGATTCAAAATATAGCTGCACATTGATAGGATGTCGACAAAATGAGCAGGTTTCGCATAACAAACGTTTCTTTTCTTATGTTAGGATATTAATAGAGTCAGGTTAGCAAATGATGTATGGGAGGGCTTTTGATGATTGAATTAGAGAAAATGGATGAAGATTTAAGGGGAATTCATGAAGCGTCGATGACTTTTTTAGAACAAACAGGTATGATGTTTCACCATCCTAAAGTCATAGAAATTATGAAACAGGAGGGTATTCGTGTTGAAGGGAAGACAGCCTTCTTTACTCGCGAACAGGTCATGGCATGGGTCAGTAAGGCTCCTAGCCAGTTTAAAGTGTATGCTAGAAATCCAAAATACGATATTGAAGTGGGCGGCGACCATGTCGAACTTTGTCCAGGGTCAGGTTCCCCGTTTGTTTGTGAAATTGATGGTAATAAGCATGCCGCTTTAATGAGCGATTATGTCACTTTTCTCAAGCTTTATCATCAATCCAACTACTATAATACAAATGGAGGCATCATGGTTCAGCCCACAGATATTGGTAAGTCAACTATCCCTATGATGCTTTACGCCACACTCAATTATTCGGACAAGGTAATCATTACAGGTACGGGCAGCACCGAAGAAGTAGAAAAACTGATGGATATGCTCGGACTCGTGTTTGGCAGCAAGGAAGCTTTGTTGGAAAAGCCAAGATGTATAACGATTGTTAATACGAATACCCCTCTTCAGTTTGATACAACCATGTTGGAAACGATGATGGTGTTCAACAGATACAAACAACCTGTCGTCATTGCGGCCGCTTCAATGGCAGGAACCACAGCACCAGTAACGCTTGCCGCGGCGATCGCTTTGACCAATGCAGAGGTACTGGCTGGTATTGCAGTTGCCCAAATGATCAATGAAGGAACGCCAGTAATTTACGGCTGCCAATCTACGACATCAGACATGAAAACAGGAAGCATTGCCATAGGTGCTCCTGAAGGTGCCTTATGTTATCAATATGCAGCTCGTATGGCAAAGTCGTATGGGCTTCCCTGCCGAGGTGGCGGTTCAGTGACGGATGCAAAAACGTTGTCTGTGCAAGCAGGGTATGAGAGCATGTTAACCTTACTAGCAAGCTACTCGGCAAAAACAAATCTCATCTTTCAAAGTGCAGGGATCATGGAAAGCTATAATTCTATGTGCTATGAGAAATTTATTGTTGATTTAGAAATTATTGGCATGGTTAAACGCTATCTTGGGGGTGTAAAGGTTAATGCTGATACACTCGCAGTAGAGGTGGTTCAGGAAGTAGGAATAGCAGGGCAGTTTCTAACGTCAGAACATACTATGCAACATTGCCGAAAAGAACCTTTCTTACCCGATATTAGCCTAAGAGGTGCAGTAACGGGCGACCTTACTGAAAGTCTCCTGGACAATATTAGGAAGCAGAAAGAGAAGATGCTCGCTAGTTATTGTAAGCCCGAGATTTCCACTGACATACAGGATAGGCTGGTGAATTATTTGCTAGGGTGCGGGCTGGATAGGATACTGATTGAAGGCCTCAAAAACTGAAATACATTTAAATAAATTATACATGAAGGAGGAGATTGCAAGTGAGTAGTTTAGCAGAATTAGCTCAAGCGGTATTTCAAGGAGATTTTAGGGGTTCGAGTGTAATCACCCAACAATTAATTGATAGTGGAGTAACCCCTATGGAAATTATTAATCAAGGTCTTTTAGCGGGTATGGATATCGTTGCTCCCAAATTCAAGGCCGGAGAGATGTTTGTGCCGGAAGTGATGATGTCAGCGAGAGCCCTTTCGGAGGGGATGAAACTCGTTAAACCGTTGATTTCAGATGAAGATGCCAGTAAGGCAGCCACGATCGTCATTGGAACGGTACAAGGCGACCTCCACGACATCGGTAAGAATTTAGTGGTTATGCTTTTGGAAAGCGGCGGATTTAATGTTATTGATTTGGGAGTAGACGTTGCACCGGATAAATTTGTGGCTGCAATTAAAGAACATAGTCCTAAATTCGTGGGACTGTCGGCTTTGTTAACGACAACCATGATGGCGATGAAGGAAACGATTGACGCTATAAAGGAAGCTGGACTAAGAGATCAGGTCACAATTATGGTAGGAGGTGCTCCTCTTTCCCAAGAGTTTGCGGATCAAATTGGTGCTGATGTATACTGCCTCGATGCAGTTGCGGCAAAAGAAGCGGCTGCTGGAATTGTAGCTAACGCTGCGAGATAACTCTTGCTGCAGCAATTATAAGGCATGTATTCATTAAGGGAGTAGGAGGGCTTTTATGCTAATTGTAGGTGAATTAATCAATACTAGCCGAAAGGCTATAGGTGAAGCAGTGGACAAAAAGGATGCTAACTATATTCAAAAGGTAGCTATTGAACAAAAAGAAGCAGGGGCAGATTATTTAGACGTAAACTGTGGCACCAAGGTCTTTAATGAAGTGGAAACAATGGAGTGGTTGGTAAACACAGTTCAGGAAGTTGTGCAAATTCCATTATGCATTGATAGTCCTGATCCGAAGGTATTAGAGGCAGGGTTGGCCTTATGTAAATATGGTCGGTCAATGATTAATTCCATATCTGGTGAACAGAAACGCTTTGAGGCGGTATTGCCATTAATTTCTAAATATAACGCTAAAGTGGTGGCGCTTTGCATGGATGATCAAGGCATGCCTGAGACCTCGGGTGATCGAATGCGAGTGGTGAAAAGCTTGTATAGTAATCTGTCTGCTGCTGGGATACTGGATGAGGATATGTATTTTGATCCTCTGTTCAAACCTGTGAGCAGTGTTCAGACTGCAGGTACAGAGGTTCTGGAGACGATTAAGCTGATCAAAGAAGATTATCCGAACGTTCATTTCATGTGCGGTTTGAGTAATGTGTCCTATGGACTTCCTAATCGTAAAATCTTAAACCGTTTATTTGTAGTCCAGACAATGACGTTAGGTATGGATGGCTATGTTTTGAATCCAACTGACAAGGCAATGATGGGGACGATTTATGCATCAACCGTCTTATTAGGACAGGATGAGTACTGTATGGGTTATATTGCTGCACACAGAAATGGTTTATATGAAGCGTAGGTGTTTGGTGGTGGCATACCAATTTAGGTTGAAGGTATTCAAATTATTATTTAGAGGGGGAAGGTAAGCAATGGAGAAAGGGTTTAAACGTTGGTTAACTCTATTTATACTTTGCTTAGGAGGGGGGGTAATTTATCAGCTCCCGTACCTGAGGTACGCATACTACGTGCCACTGAAAGCAGCGCTTCATTTATCCAATTATCAGTTAGGAGTGTTAATGAGTACTTACGGGATTGTAGCTATGATCTGCTATTTCCCTGGTGGGTGGTTGGCAGATAGGCTGTCGGTAAGGAAAATGTTAACCTTCTCATTTGTGGCTACAGGCTTAGGCGGACTGTATTTTGCAAGCTTTCCTTCCTATATTGGGGCAATCGGGCTCCACATATATTGGGGCATTACTACAACACTTACTTATTGGGCTGCGTTAATTAAGGTCACGAGGGACTTGGGCGATAGTTCAGAACAAGGCAGGATGTACGGTCTTCTTGAAGGTGGACGGGGTTTGATCTCCACCCTTGCAGGAATGATTATTTTGGCTCTATTCACTAAACTTGGGGCAAATGCTTTTGGCTTGAAATGGGCTATCACAAGTTACGCCGTATTATCGATTATTGTCGGAATAATAACCTGGTTTGTTTTCGAAGAAACCAAATCAACAGAAAAGACGGCGCCAGTACTGGATGATATTAAAAAGGTTATTAGAATGCCTGAGATGTGGTTAATTGCCCTCATTATATTCTCCACCTACACCATGTATGCAGGCCAAAGCTATTTAACCCCTTATGTTACCGAAGTTTTTGGTGCTTCAGTCTCTCTGGGAGCATTCTTGGGATTAGCTAGAACGTACGTATTACAAATGCTGGGGGGGCCTGCTGGAGGATTTATTGCAGACAAAGTAGGTTCGGCCGCAAAAATTATTAAATATGGTTATGTGATCATTGGGATTTGTCTAGCACTATTTATGGTGATACCTGGTAATCCATCCTTACTAAGTGTTGTCGTAGTTAATATGGTAGTAATGGGTCTGGCTGTCTATGCAATGCGAGGAATTTACTTTGCCACTATAGATGAAGGTAAAATTTCACCAGCTCTAACGGGGGCAGCGGCAGGACTTGCTTCCATGATTGGCTTTACACCGGATGTGTTTCTATATCCGTTAATTGGATCTTGGTTAGATAATCACCCTGGGGCATTAGGGTATCAATACATGTTCAGATATATGTTTGTTATCGTGATAGTAGGGTTAATAATGGTTAGTATCTTTACCAAGAGAATCAAGAAGAGAAAGCTTTCAAAATCTAATTCTTCTACGAGTTCATTAGTAGTCTAATTTATTTACCCAACTGTATATTTGTTTGATTTACTATTTTGATTAGGGGGTATCATTCGTTTTACGTTTGATGCCTCATTTGAAATCTTTTCGAGAGGTAGCGCATCTTTGTATGAAAGGAAAAACTTTAAATAGCAAATGGGTCCTCCCACTAAAAGTAGGAGATATGGTAATGTTGGATTTCTTAAATGCGGTAAAGTTGGATATTTGTCAGGATTTTCGTTTTAGAAAAATGGATGCCCCCCACAACCCAGATTCTAGATTGAATAGAGCATTTCGGTAGGCATAAATGGGACCGCGCGAAACAGTCCGTTTTATTGATTCTATAGCACACTTGCCTTACGTACACAAATACGAAAAGTAAAAATGTGGGTCAATTGATTTATAAGGAATTTGGATTGTGGACAAATTAAAAGGGATGGGGTTAAATTGTAATTGTCTTTATAATGGTAGCATATGTTATGCTGACCATCCAACTTTAACTTAGGAAGTTATTAGTCAGGCCTATGCAAACATACACTCATCAATAAATTGGCGAGTGTATGTTTGCATAGGCCTGACTATACCGAAAGATCTTATTCATTAGAAGAAATGGGTATAATATTCCAAGAAATAATGTAAGTAAAAATTAGCTTAAGTATGTCTACTTTTGAAGGTTAGTAAAAATGATTATAAGTCTACCGACGGACACCATACATTGTCAAACCTTGGAGGTTAAATAGCGTCAGAAACATTAATACTCGTGTTCTAAAATATTTAAAACTTTTAAACGATATTGAAGGTTTTGTCTGGATATATTTAAATTCTTAGCTGCTCTACTAAAATTACCACGACTGCTTTTTATTTCTCCAATAATTATATTCCGCTCAATTTCTTCTAATGTTTTTTTGAGGTTATTTTTAGATTTATTAACTTCAACTAAATTATGAATCTTTTTATTCGTTGAATTATCTTGAATGTATTTTGGGAGATGCTTTGCAGCAATTAAATAATCATTTATTTCAACCATATTCATGGAATAATCTATGCAATGCTTCAATTGACGAATGTTTCCAGCCCCCTATGTTAGGATAGTTGAGTGCGACTTGAAAGCTGTCGCGTGTATTGCCGAAAGGCTACCTCTTTCATCTGAGGTATCTCTATCGTCATG
>Ga0209386_1000732_pt1 | contig 15011 bp, 12 predicted proteins | sample NGEPertwo_FD_184510 | JGI IMG/M metagenome (GOLD analysis project Ga0209386, IMG submission 184510) | Arctic peat soil microbial communities from the Barrow Environmental Observatory site, Barrow, Alaska, USA - NGEE Permafrost154B-two... | ecosystem: Environmental > Terrestrial > Soil > Wetlands... | reverse complement strand
CCTGACCCCATTTTTATGATAATGATTATTGAAGAAATAAAAAAAATATCAATTTTATTAAAGAACATACTCTGCAACCTGCCTGGTGGAAAATCACAAAAATATTTGTGCTTTTGGGAAGTTTAATAATCATTTTTTATATTTCCGGAATATTAAAAACAATGATTTGGTTTTCAATTATTTTAATTATTGGGGCAACGATTCATTTTATTTACAGGATCAAAACACATACTTATACAAAATCATGGATGGATTTTAAAGTAATAGAAAAAGAAGGAAAGCTAACTTTTTGTAATATAAAGTGAATTTATTTTATTAACCTTATTTTCAAAAGGAGTGGGAGTTATGGATATTGAGATTAAAAAGACAAAAGAAGTTAATAAAGAAAAGATTATTGAATTATACCAGGCAAATAAATGGTCGTCTGCGGAAAAACCTGATTTATTATATAAAGCTTTAATGAATTCGGATAGCCTAATTACTGCCTGGGATGGGAATAGATTGGTTGGTCTGGGAAACGCCATATCGGATGGTTATCTGGTGGTTTATTATCCGCATCTTTTGGTACATCCTGATTACCAGGGAAAAGGTATCGGTAGAATGATTGTAGACAGGTTTCAAAAAAAGTATGGGAATTTCCATCAGCAAATGCTGACAGCAGATGTAAGAGCTATTGATTTTTATAGGAAATGTGGTTTTGAAAAAGCAGGCTCAACCCAATCCATGTGGATTTATCAGGGAGACGACCATAATTGATAAAAAGGGATATTATCAAAGGAGTCTTTTATTCATTCAATATTTTATTAACTCTTTAAGGGAAGATAATAAAGGAGGTTTTTTATGTCATTAATAAAAGTTGGACTAAAAAATGAAATTGCTGCTGGAGAAATGAAGAAGTATGACGTTAAGGAAAGTGAAATTACTATTGTAAACCTTGGTGGAGAATTTTTTGCCTTTGAAGACCGTTGTCCACATATGAATTCGCCTCTCCATTTAGGAAGATTAGAGGGCGATGAAATCGTATGCCCACTTCATCAAGCCAGATTTAATATTCGCAGCGGGAAAAAAGTCAGTGACCCTAAAATATCTATTCCGAAATTCATCAAAGCAGGTTCAATCATGGCCAATGTAAAAACGCATGATTTAAAGAAATACGAGATAAAAATTCAAAAGAATGAAATATATATTGACCTATAAAATGTATTTATCAAGGATAAGGATTTTATCCCAGGTAGTTTTTTTAAAACTAGTTAAATCTGAATGATATTTGGAGACCATAATGAAAGGCAAGATAATCCTGATAACCGGTGCAAATAGAGGTATTGGTAAAGAAACAACCAGGGCTTTGGCCAAAAAAGGTGCCACCATCATTATGGCCTGCCGTAACCTGGAAAAAGCAGAGCCTGTACGTGAGATGATTCAAACAGAAAGCAAGAACCCGAATATAGAAGTGATGAAATTAGATCTTGCCTCACTAAAGTCGGTAAGAAATTTCACGCAAGAATTTAAGGCAAGATATCAGCAACTGAATGTGCTTATCAATAACGCCGGTGTATTTTGTATGAAAAGGGAAGAGACCGAAGAGGGTTTTGAGCTGGCCACGGTCTTTTTTACCCAGGAATTAGCAGAGCGCCTGAAAGAAAAAGATATCACGGTTAATTCATTACATCCGGGCCATGTGGATACCAACATGTGGGACCTCTGGGGACCAGAAAAGAAATGGTATCAATCAATAATAAACGGTATGATAAAACTCTTTTTGATCTCCGCAGAAGAAGGGGCGCAAACCAGTATCTATTTGGCAAGTTCCAACGAAGTAATAATCATCTCTTATTTTAATTAAAGAAAAAGACCTTACCGGAGCTACCCCAATCGAATATCCCTCTCAAGGAACTGTTTTATATAGGGATGGAGAACCTTATTCTTCATCTTTTTGTACTCTTCCAGAGTAAGCCCCCATCTTTTAATTATGATAAGTACCTCTTTAAATTTTATCAAACCTATCTTAAACTATTTTTTGGTATTTGTTTCATAAAGTACTATAAATTATTTGACAGAAAATAGATTATAAGTTAATATAATAGAAAACGTTTTCTATTATGAAAGAAGAGATAAAATATGAATATAACAATAAAAGAAGTAGCAAAAAAAGCAAACGTTTCCATTGCTACCGTTTCCCGTGTATTTAATGGAAATAATGGTGTTTCTCCCAAGACACGTAAGCGAGTGTTAAAAGTGATCGAAGAATTGGGATACTCTCCTTCTGCTATGGCAAGTGGTCTAAAGACTAATCTTTCTAAATGTATTGGCATTGCTGTACCAGATGCACTTGGTGATTTTTATGGAGAAATAATTGACGGTATTGAATCGGTGACAGCAGAGAAAGGATATAACGTTATCATCTCGTTAAATCATCGTATTATTAAAGAAGAATTGGTAGGAGTTAACTTTTTTCAGGCGAAAAAGGTCGATGGTGCCATATTGGTTACTACAAGTGGTGATGATGATTATATTCATTCTTTAATAGAAGGAGGTTATAATATCGTTTTATTGGATAGAGACCCTCACGGCTTAAATGTTGATACGGTAAAAATAGATAACTTTGGGGGTGGATATATGGCAACAGAGTATTTATTGAATCTTGGCCATTCTTCTATTTTAATCATTCAAGGGATTCCTTTTATTGATTCTTCTAAAGAACGATTTAATGGATATAAAAGAGCATTGAAAAATAAAGGGATAAAAATTAAAAGTCAATTTACCCTGAGCGGAAATTTTACCGTAGATAGTGGATATTCAAGTGTAAAAGAATATTTAAGTAACTATGGATTAGACTTTAGTGCCATATTTGCCACCAATGATCAAATGGCGATTGGAGCTATTAAAGCTTTGAACGATAAGGGAATATCGATTCCTGAGGAAGTTTCTATCGTTGGATTTGATGATAGTTATATTTCACCATATATTATTCCACCGCTTACTACCATAAAACAAAGAAGAGTAGAGATGGGTAGAGTAGCAGCCGAGTTACTCTTGGATCGGATAATTTCCAGTCATAAAAAAGGAAGAACTCCCAGACAAGTTATTCTTCCAGTAGAGTTAATCAAGCGGGAATCTGCAATTTCTCTTTCTTCAAAGCAGAGGAGGTGATAAATCCGGATAAAAGATTTTACAAGAATAGAAAGTTTATTTTAAGAAAGAAAATATTATGAGTTAAAGGAGGAAATTAAGAAATGTTTAAGAAAATTATTTTGTTAGTATTGCTAATAGTATTTCTCTTTTCAGGAATGGCTTTTGCGCAAGTTTACGAGCGGAGTGAAACCTTGTACACCAGTGGAACACAATGGGGTCCCCCATCAAGCTGGAATCCATATAACACAGGTGGTTATGCCATGGGGACATTTGGCCTCTGTTATGAATCGCTGTTCCTCTATGATCCACTTACCAATGAGTATATACCCTGGCTCGCAGAGAGTGGAGAATGGATCAGTTCTAAGGTATACGAGTTAAAGATCAGAAAGGACGTCAAGTGGAACGATGGGACAATGTTTACAGCTAAGGATGTAAAGTTTACCTTTGATATTGCTAAAACTGCAGCAATTGGTCTTTCCCCGATCTGGAACTTCCTGGGTAGTGTTGATAAGGTTGACGATTACACAGTACAGCTCAAGTTTAATGATCCTCTCTACCAGGAACTTGGATGGTACATATACAATAACCCAATTATTCCAGAGCATATCTGGGCAAGTAAGTCTACTAAGGATGTAACCTCCGGAATCGGTGAAAATCCCGTTGGTACAGGTGCATACATGTTTGAGGCAAGTGACCAGAGCAAAATGGTTTGGAAAAAGAACCCTAATTGGTGGGCAAATAGCGCACTCGGTTTAGATCCTAAACCCAAATATATCATAGACCTGGTTAACAGCAGCAACAACGTTGCTCTCGGTCAAGTTATCATGGGTCAATATGATTTAAACAACAACTTCTTGCCAGGCATCGCATCGATTGTAGATGGTGGTTATGGTATTTCGACATATTTCCCTGGCCCTCCCTACATGATTGCTGGAAATACTGCCTGGTTACTTCTGAACCTCACAAAGAAACCCATGGATGATGTAGCTTTCCGACAAGCAGTTGCCCATGCTATTGATGTAGATCAAATTGTCAATGTAGTATATGGTAAAATTGTATCGAAAGCTGACCCGTCTGGTCTTCTTCCCATATGGGACCAGTACATTGACAAAGAATTGGTTGATCAACTGGGCTTCAGTTATAATCCAGAAAAAGCCAAAGCGATTCTTGCCGGTGCAGGATACAAAGATGTCGATAGTGATGGATTTGTTGAAGCACCCGATGGTTCTAAAATCGCTCTTTCCGTTGTCGTTCCCTTTGGATGGTCAGACTGGATGGAGTCGATCAAAGTTGTTTCTAGGGGTTGTCAGGCTGTAGGCATTAACCTTACACCTGAATACCCGGACTACCCTCAATATCTGGATTCAAAACTCAATGCAACGTTTGACATGATGATCTGCAACGATCAACAGATGAGCAGCACTCCGTGGACCTACTATGACTGGATGTTCCAGAATCCAATTGCAGATATTGCAACAATGCAGAATGGAAACTATAGTAGATATGACAATGAGGAAGCCTTTGCTCTGGCGGATGAGCTTGATAAGGTTAAAGTGGGTGATATAGAGGGCATGAAGGCTGTTATTTCAAAGCTTGAAAAAATTGAACTTACCGATTTACCTCTTATTCCACTCTGGTACAACGGTATGTGGTCTCAGACCAGCAATGCGGTATGGACCAACTGGCCATCATCAGCAGAAGACAGCAATCACTACTTGGCTGCAACTTGGCGTGGATACTGGAATATGACTGGCATACTGATGCTTTGTGATTTGGAACCGGCGAAGTAAAGTAAAAGGGCAAGACAAAGTCAATTGATTTGATCCACCGCCCCTCGTTTGCACGGGGGGCGGTTTTTTAAAAGAGGAGAACTAGGGTGAAACAATATTTTACAAGAAAACTATTCATCTACATACTCACTTTTTTTATTGCGGTGACCATAGACTGGTTAATTCCGCGATTCATGCCGGGCAATCCTGTTCAGGTTTTGCTGGCGAGGGCTTCTTTACATGCTGAGGCTGCCAAGGAGATGTATAGTTACTACACAAAAGCCTTTGGTTTAGATCTGCCCCTGTGGAAGCAATATCTCAGTTTCTGGAATGCTATTTTTCATGGTGACTTAGGAACAAGTATTTTATTGTTTCCGCAGCCGGTAATAAAGATAATCATGAGAGCCATACCCTACGATATATTTCTCCTGCTTCCGTCGATCTTATTGAGCTGGTTTGCAGGAAATAAATTCGGTGCTTTCGCGGCACGAACCAAATGGCTCGACAATACCGTATTGCCAATCGGATATATCCTCACGGCGACTCCCTATATGTGGCTCGCGATATTACTTGGTTGGGTATTGGCAATGGTCTTTCCTATCTTTCCCCTGGCATATGCATCTAGCCCCGCGATAATACACAGCTTCTCATGGATATTTATCGCAGACTACCTGTGGCACTGGATCTTACCTTTTTCCTCCCTCTTTCTGGTGATGTTTGGTGGATGGGCGATTGGCATGAGAAATATGATCATTTACGAACTTGAGGCGGATTACTCTCATTATCTCGAAGCTCTAGGAGCACCAAGAAAGCTGGTTAGAAGATATGCTTTTAGAAACGCCATACTTCCCCAGGTTACCGGGCTGGCGCTGCAGCTTGGTATTATCATGGCGGGTGCTCTGGTAACAGAAGTTGTGTTTTCATACCCCGGAATCGGCTACCTGATTCTTGGGGCTATTCAGAATCAGGATTTCTTCCTTATCCAGGGATGTTTTCTTTTTATTATCATTGAAGTGTTGATTGCTAATTTCCTAATTGATGTTCTTTATATTATTATAGATCCGAGAATACGCATAGGGATGGGAGGTAAATCAGCATGACCAAACCGAAAAAAAGAATAAATGAATTTCTCTACTTTGCTTTAAAAAATAAAAGGCTACGAGTTGGATTAAGCGTTGTTCTTTTTTTTCTTATACTCGCATTCGTTGGTCCACTGCTGACAGATTACAAATGGGATGATTATGTGGGGCCGGCGTATCATCCACCCTCATATGAATATTGGTTTGGGACTACAACATTTGGACAGGATGTTTTTACACAGTTTATACTCGGTCTTAAAGCATCGTTCCTTGTGGGAATTATCGGCGGAGGAATTGGTACTCTTATAGGGGTACTTGTTGGTTTCACTGCTGGTTACCATGGGGGTATGATTGACGAATTCCTCAATATGCTCACAAATATTGTTATTGTTATTCCAACCCTGGCAATACTTCTTATCATATCAGTATATCTTAAAGTTAGGGGCGTTCTTATAGAAAGTATCTTTATCGGGTTTACAGCCTGGCCCTGGGCGGCAAGAGCCATCAGAGCCCAGACATTTTCTTTACGTTCCAGAGATTTTGTTGATCTAGCCAGGATAAGCGGAATGAAGCCTTTAAAGATAATGTTCACGGAAATTGCACCGAACATGATGTCATATCTATTAATGACATTCATTCTCCAGTTTGGAGGTGCAATACTCATCGCTGCCACACTGGATTTCATCGGACTTGGTCCAACAAATGCAATTTCGCTTGGTCTTATGATGAACCTTGCGGTCCTCTGGGGCGCTCTTCCGCTGGGTATGTGGTGGTGGTTTATTCCACCGGGTGCGGCTATAGCTGCCATTGTCGGGGCGCTCTATCTAACAAATGTTGGACTGGATGAAGTCTTTAACCCTAAGTTAAGGAAGTTGTGACACATGAGTTTAAAAGTAAAAAACCTTAAAGTTTATTATCAAACCCTGAAAGGAGATGTCAAAGCACTGGACGGTGCAACATTTACCATCGGGGATGGGGAAATCATGGGATTAGCTGGTGAATCGGGCTGTGGAAAGTCCACGATTAGCAATAGTCTGATTCTCTTGAAACCCCCAATGAGATTTGTGGGGGGCAGGGTGGAACTCGACAACGAAGAGCTACCTATCTGGGACATGGAGAAGATGAATGATTTCAGGTTCAAAAAGATTTCCACTATACCGCAATATGCCATGAATGCCATGAATCCTATACGAAAAATAGGAAAAATGGTATCAGAAATTCTCAAATCTAAAAAGGTTGACTTTAAAAGTACACTGCCTGAGTTAAAAAGGAGACTTGATCTGGTTGAATTGTCGCATGATGTGCTAAATATGTACCCCCTAGAGCTTTCAGGCGGTATGAAACAGAGAATGGTAATGGTTCTATCTACTTTGATGAACCCTTCTCTGCTTATGGCTGACGAGATCACTTCGGCACTTGATGTTTCCACGCAAAAGGCAGTTGCGGAGATGCTTGTTGAATTTAGAGACCGGGAATTTGTGAAAAGCATGATCGTTATTACCCACGATATTTCCATACTTTACCAGATTGCAGATAGCATCATGATAATGTATGCAGGAAAGTTGGCTGAAAAAGCCCCCACCTCTGTGATAATAAATTCTCCCCGGCATCCCTATACGAAATTGTTAATCTCATCCTTGCCGGATATCGGAGTAAAATATTCTCAGAAAAAGCTGACAGGTATTCCCGGGAAACCCCCGATGTTGCTTATCCCTCCCACTGGATGTCGGTTCAGAGAACGTTGCCCGGTCGCTTTTCAGAAATGCCTGAACGAAGAACCACCATTTGTGGAAATTGAAAAGGGGCACTTCATTTCTTGTTGGAAGGAGTTCGAAAAGAATGCTTGAGCTTGAAAAAATATCAAAAATCTATAAGACTGGAACTTTCGGAGGGAAAAAACTTCTGGCAGTAAATAAGGTCAGCTTCGAGGTTAAAGATGGAGAGGTTATCTCATTAATTGGTGAAAGTGGAAGCGGGAAAAGTACAATAGGGAAGATGATTTTAGGTCTCATCTCCATAAGCTCGGGTACGATTAGATTAAACGGGGTTGACATAGCCACTCTTAAAGGAGGGGCACTTAAAAATTACTATCGGAATGTCCAGGGTGTTTTTCAGGATCCATTTAGTTCCTACAATCCGGTCTTTAAAGCCGACCGAATTTTCAGGATAATTAGAGAAGAGTTTTTTCCAAAAATAAAAATAGATGAGTGGAATAAAAAGATAGACAGTTCATTAAGGGCTGTTGGTCTGAACCCTGATGAGGTCTTGAATAAATTTCCCCACCAGCTCAGTGGTGGGCAGCTACAGCGCTTTCTAATTGCGCGTGCTCTATTGCTTGACGTTCAGTTTCTGGTGGCAGATGAGATCATAAGTATGCTTGATGCATCCACACGAATCGATGTTCTCAACTTACTGGCAGAGCTCAAATCCCGTGGACTATCTATTCTTTTCATAACACATGATCTCTCGCTGGGTTACTATATAAGCGAAAGGGCGATGATCCTCTATCGAGGAGGTGTTGTGGAGATGGGCTCGACAGAGCAAGTCTACTACCATCCACTGCATCCTTATACAAAAATGCTTATAGCTTCTGTTCCACGCCTGGATAAGAAATGGGAAGAGGTAGAAGTGAAATTGAAAGAAAAGCATTCAGAGCTTTCCACAGGTTGTGTCTATTACGAAAGATGTCTATTCGCAGACAAAGATAAAGATTGTGCCAAAGGACCCCCGCTAATAGAGGCGGAAAGTGGTCACTTTGTGGCGTGCAGCCATTATATGGAGATAAATGAAAGTTTTTAAAAAAGACTTTCTAAAAGGAGGAATGAGTTATGTTAAATGCAAAGCTGATTGGTTCTGCATTGCCTAACATTCCATGGGAAGAACGCTCTGGTGGATGTGATGAAGTAGTCTGGCGCTCAGAGAAAAACCCGATCATTACGCGCGATGCGGTGCCAGATGCAAACAGCATATTCAACAGTGCCATCGTGTCTTTTAAAGAGGGCTTTGCCGGTATATTTCGCTGTGATAACACGGCTAGAGATATGCAACTTTATGCTGGAAAAAGCAAAGATGGTATCAACTGGGAGATAGACTCAAAGCGCATTCAGTTCCGGTGTGAAGACGATGAAATTGGCAACTTCGTTTATGGCTATGATCCGCGTGTGTGCTGGCTTGAGGACAGGTACTATATCACCTGGTGTAACGGTTATCATGGACCTACAATAGGCGTGGGTTACACCTATGATTTCAAGACTTTTTACCAGATGGAGAATGCTTTCTTGCCATATAATAGAAATGGTGTTCTATTCCCTCGCAAGATAAACGGGAAATTTGCGATGCTTAGCCGACCCAGTGATATGGGACATACGCCTTTTGGCGATATATTTTATAGTGAAAGCCCAGATATGATGCATTGGGGACATCATAGACATGTCATGTCTCCCGTTGGATGCGGCTGGCAAGCTACCAAAATCGGTGCGGGGCCTACACCGATAGAAACGTCAAAAGGGTGGCTTTTGATTTATCATGGTGTACTTACTTCTTGCAACGGATTTGTATATAGCTTTGGCGCTGCGCTATTGGATATTGAAAAACCCTGGAAGGTAATTTACAGAACGCGTCCCTACTTACTCAACCCCAGGGAATATTATGAGTGTGTTGGTGACGTTCCAAACGTAGCCTTTCCTACTGCTGCCCTGTATGACCCACCGACCCGACGTATTGCGATTTATTACGGTGGGGCAGACACGGTTACATGTCTGGCATTTACGAAATTCGATGAGCTACTTGATTTCATCAAAGAGAATTCTCTCTGAAATGCTATGGTAATTTAAAATAAAGGCAGGTAAATCATGAAAAAAAATACACAGATTTTTTCAGCAAAAGAAATTGCAATAAATCCATATGGACATTTTGATGATGCGAAGAAAGAATATATTATTACTCGACCTGATACACCTCTACCCTGGATAAACTATTTAGGATTCAATAAATACTTTGGGATTATTTCCAATACAGCCGGAGGTTACAGCTTCTACTTAGATGCTCGACTGCGTCGTCTAACTCGCTATCGTTATAATAATGTTCCCTTGGATGTAGGTGGTCGCTATTTATACATTAAAGATGGCAATACCATCTGGAATCCCGGTTGGAAACCAACTTGCACATCATTAGACAGTTACTCCTGTCGACATGGATTAGGATATTCGGTGATTACGGGACGTAAAAATAATGTGGAAGTAGAGATCACTTACTTTGTTCCGCTTAGAGAGAATATGGAAATATGGAAAGTAAAAATAATAAATCACGGAGAGCAGGAAAAAAGGCTAACTCTTTTTTCCTTAGTTGAATTTTGCCTTTGGGATGCTATGGACGACATGACTAATTTTCAACGAAATTTTAATGTAGGCGAAGTAGAAGTAGAAAATGATACTATCTTTCACAAAACTGAATATCGGGAAAGACGAAATCATTATGCCTATTTTTTCTGTAACCAAAAAATAGATGGATTTGATACTAGCCGCGATGCATTTATCGGGGTTCATCATGGATTTGAAAATCCTCAAGTGGTAAGTAAGGGAAGATGCACTAATTCTATGGCAGTCGGTTGGGCTCCTGTTGGTGTTCATCAGCTCAATGTCACCCTCCAGCCAGGACAAGATAGAACACTCCATTTTATATTAGGATATATGGAAAATAAAGAAGATGAAAAGTTTTCAGCCCCCAATATTATCAATAAAAAGTCATTATGGACTAAATTGGAGCTTTATAACACTGCCCAAGCTGTGGATGATGCATTTAATGAGTTGAAAGTCTATTGTAGCAGACTGCTTGACGGATACCAGGTGAAAATAGACAATGAACATGTAGAACGTATGGTCAATATTTGGAATCAGTATCAGTGTATCGTCACTTTTAATCTCTCTCGTTCTGCTTCTTTATTTGAATCTGGTGTTGGGCGTGGGATGGGCTTTCGGGATTCCAATCAAGATTTACTTGGTTTTATGCATATATTTCCGGAAAGAGCAAGGGAGAGAATTCTAGAACTTGCGGCTATTCAGCTCTCTAGCGGAGATTGTTATCATCAGTATCAACCATTAACCAAGGAGGGAAACGAAAGCATAGGTAAAGGATTTAACGATGATCCATTATGGCTTATTGCTTCTACCTGTGCTTATATAAAGGAAACTGGAGATTTTTCAATTCTTGATGAAGTAATTAGATATTCAGATGTACCTGATAGCAAAGCTACTATTCTTGATCATCTTACCCTTTCCATTCATTATACCCTAAAAAATTTAGGACCACACAATCTTCCTCTTATTGGACATGCCGATTGGAATGATTGTCTTAACCTCAATTGTTTTTCCAAAGTGCCCGGAGAATCTTTTCAATCAGTTGGGGACATAAACGGAGGAGCAGCAGAATCTGTAATGATTGCCGGTTTATTTCTTTATGTTTGTCGTGAATTTATAAGGCTTTGTCAACAGATTGGTGCTGAAGAAAAAATGAATGAACTCAATAAAGGATACAAACTTGTCAAAAAAGCGGTTGAAGAACATGGATGGGATGGAGAATGGTTTTTACGAGCTTATGACTATGATGGGAATAAGGTAGGGTCTAAGGAATGTGAAGAAGGAAAGATATTTATTGAGTCTCAAGGTTGGTGTATTTTAGGTGGTGTTGGCTTAAAAGATGGTAAAGCTCGGATGGCTTTAGATAGCGTGGAAAAATATTTATCGACTCCACATGGCATTATGTTACTTCAACCTGCATATACTCGCTATTATTTAAATTTAGGGGAAATTTCTTCCTACCCTCCAGGATATAAAGAAAACGCCGGGATATTTTGCCATAATAATCCCTGGATTTCTATAGCGGAGACTATTTTGGGAAATGGTGACAAAGCTTTTAATTCGTACTTGCAAATTTGTCCCAGCATGAAGGAAAAATTTATAGAAAGCTATCGTTGCGAACCTTATGTTTACGCCCAGATGATTGCTGGTAGAGAGGCACCAACCTATGGCGAAGCTAAAAACTCTTGGCTTACCGGTGCGGCAGCCTGGAGTTTTGTAACTATCAGCCAGGCTATTTTGGGAATTAAACCCGATTATCAGGGTCTGTTGATTGACCCTTGTATTCCCAAAAGTTGGAAAGAATACAAGGTTATTCGACTCTTTCGTGGCGTAAAGTATCATATTAGCGTAAAAAATCCTGAGGGGGTTAGCAGGGGAGTTAAGCGTTTACTAATTAATGGAAAATTGATAAAAGGAAATTTGGTACCTTATAATAAGGAAGATAAAGAAGTGGAAGTGACTGTAATCTTGGGTAGTAATTAAAAAAGATTTAAAGAAAGGAGATTCGTCTATGTTTTTGACTTCGAAAACATATTCTCTTAACGGAATATGGAAATATTGTTTGAATAAACAAGAAGAATATAAGGATATTCAGGTTCCTTCTAATTGGTATTTACAAGGATTAAATCACAGTGGCAAGGTATATTATAAGAAGTCATTCGTAATATCTCTTCAGAAAGATAAGGACTATTATCTGGTCTTCAAAGGAGTGGACTATTTTTGTCAGGTGAAACTGAATGGAAGATTAATTGGAAAACATGAAGGGTACTTCCAGGAATTTTCTTTCCTTGTAACTGATTTGCTAAAAGATACTGAGAATCTTCTGGAAGTTGAGGTAGATTCGCCTAAAGAACCTGTTGATATTTGGCCTAATAAGAAATATCTAATAAAAGGGATATTCAACCATCATGACACTCGTCCTGGTAGCTGGGATCCTGAATATGGACAGGATAAAAATACCGGAGGCATATGGAATGATATATTCATTGAAGAAAAACACAAAATACATTTGGATAAAAATATCAAAGTATCTCCTTTACTGTTAGAAGATGGCCGTGCGCGCTTGGATATAGATGTGCCTTTGAACAATAATGTTTTTCCGCAAGAAATAGAAATCATATTGGAAATTTCGGGAGTGGGATTTAAGGAAAAATACAAAATTGACAAAAATATTTTTTTATCTTCAGGCAAGAATAATATCCATCTGGTAAAGACGATAGATAAGCCTAAATTATGGACTACCTGGGATAGAGGGAAATCATATTTATATCATTTAAAATGTATTCTTTTAGATGTAAAAGGAAACGTTTTAGATGAAAATTCAGTGCAATTTGGCATAAGAGAAATAAAGATAGATACCCAATGGAACTGGTATTTAAATGGCCAAAGGTTCTTCCCCCGTGGAACAAATATTATTCCTGCTCAATGGCTAAGCGAATATAATAAGCAAAAAATAGCTCAGGATATAAAGATGTTAAAAGAAGCCAATGTCAATGCAGTAAGAGTTCATGCTCATATTAACCGGCAGGAATTTTATGATGCTTGTGATAAGGCTGGAGTATTGGTATGGCAAGATTTTCCTCTTATATGGAGCTATGAAGAGAGTGATGAATTTGTTCAAAATGCGGTGAGTCAGATTGGGGATATGATAGAGCAATTTTATAATCATCCCAGCATATCTGTTTGGTGCTGCCATAATGAACCGAGTACTAACAGGTATACGCTTGACCCAATATTATATTCAACTGCAAAAGCCAAAGATTCCACCAGATATATTGATATAGCCTCTGACTTTGTCTATCATCCCTATCCAGGTTGGTATAGGACTCATTATTACGAATTTTATTTACTTCCAGGGGCTCCCTTCGTTAGTGAATTTGGGGCTCAAGCCCTCCCCAATATGGAGACGATGAGGGAAATGATGAATAAAGATGAACTCTGGCCACCTAAATGGTCAGTATGGGCCTATCATGATTTTCAATATGATACTACCTTCAATGTAGCCAAGGTGGATATAGGTGATTCTATCGAAGAATTTATAGAAAACAGCCAAAACTATCAATCAAAGTTGTTAAAATATGCTATAGAAAATTATCGCAAGAATAAATATTCTAAAATAACTGGAATATTTCAATTTATGTTCGTGGATAATTGGAATGCAATAACTTGGAGTGTGGTGGATTATTTTCGAAGGCCAAAAAAAAGTTATCATGTTTTGAAAATTATTTACCAACCGGTGTTAATTGGGATGGATATGGATAGGGAAAAGATAAGTTTGGATGCATTGAGGACTATGGGGATTTCCAGCATCTGGATAGTTAATGATACACTGGATAAGTATGAAAATACCTATGCCGAAATTAACTTACTTAAAGATAAAGAGATAGCAATAGAAAGCAAAATAGAGATAGGTTGTATACCTGCCGATTGTGTCAAACATTTTTCTAGTCCTCCTATGTCGGAAGGACTAATCAGATTAAATCTAAAAGAAAAGGGGATTTATCATATTGAAATGAAATTGAAAAATAAAAAAGGTAATATCATCTCTAGGAATTCTTATATGATGGAGGTAGTATAATCTTAATGACTATACTTATCACCGCTTCAGTTATTCGCCTTATGGGGTGATATAATAAAGAACCGCCTCTTGTCACACAAAAAGAATATAGATAGCGATATGACAGAAAAGTTATTAAAACTTGATGTAGAAACAGGGAACCGAATTATTGAGCTAGTACAACGGTTCTTTGTTTTTTCTCTGGGCAAACGATGATGCACTAAAAATAAAAATGATGAAAGAAGATAAAGGTGAATTATGTTTTAATATTACCTCCTGTAAATATGCAGATATGTATGAAAAATTGGGAATAAAAGAACTCGGATGTGTGCTTTCGTGCAGTAGAGATTTTTCCTTTATGGAGGGCTTTAATCCAGAGGTAGAACTGATAAGGACAAAAACTATAATGGGTGGATCTGTATGTACCAGTTGATACTCAAGATATTTGAGTTAAAATAAATTTGACATAACTAAAAAATGTGGTTATAATAAGCACGTTAAAGTCTGTTAGACAAAAAAACGACTGGCCTTTACAACTTAAAAGAGATGCTAACAACAATCAACTGAATTCTTTATAACAGATTGTTAAAAAAGGATCTCTGGTGTTTAAATAATGTTA
>Ga0209386_1000731_pt1 | contig 15011 bp, 14 predicted proteins | sample NGEPertwo_FD_184510 | JGI IMG/M metagenome (GOLD analysis project Ga0209386, IMG submission 184510) | Arctic peat soil microbial communities from the Barrow Environmental Observatory site, Barrow, Alaska, USA - NGEE Permafrost154B-two... | ecosystem: Environmental > Terrestrial > Soil > Wetlands... | reverse complement strand
CAGATGAATAAGCCTCTCTGACCATTGGTGTTCCGCCAGTTGCCAGAATGAAGTCTACTCCTTTCATTAGTATTCCTGAAGCTTCGATGGATACATATTCAGGATCAATAGCCTGAACTAAATCTGCTGGAGCACCCATTTTAACGATAGTTTCTCTGATCATTTCTACAACTTCAAAATTACTTTTTCTTGCCTTTGGATGTGGCGCAAGGATAATGGCGTTTCTGGTTTTAAGAGCCATAAGAGCCTTAACGACTGGAGTTGCTTCACCGTTGGTTACTGGAACAAGAGCTCCGATGACACCCATAGGTTTTGCATAGGTTTCCATTCCCATTTCTTTATCTACCGCATATAGGCCAACTGAAGTTTTACCCTTCATCTGGAAATATGAACCTTTAACTTTGCCGTACATTTTAAGCTGCTTATCTTTTGCAACACCCATACCGGATTCTTCTACCAGCATTTCTCCAAATTTTAAAGCAACTTCCGGTTTGGTAAGCTGGTAAGCTACTGCAGCTGTAAGCTTTTCCACCATTGCCTGGTCAAAACCATTAGCGATTTCCTGAGCAGCATGACCTTTAGCAATAAGATCTGCAATGTACTCTTCATAATTAATTGACATATTTTCTCCTCCTTAAGATTAAAATAGCATTTTATTCAACATTACTGTCGATACCATATTACAAAGCAAAAGCCGTGCCAAGACAAGCAGAATGACCTTAAATATGCAATGTATCCTGTATACGAGATTATCAGCTGCGGAAACCCATCAATTTCAACGTTTTCACATCACTCCCAAAATACAGTATTGCCAGAAGCATCACCGGAAATATTACGGAGGAAAAAACAAAACAATCTAGTGATACAAAAAAGTATCGGCAGATTGTTTTGAGAAATCAAGATATTTTGCATTATGAAGGATGGGATAACTGTTTGCAGTCTAAGGCAAAATGGAATCAGACAAAACAAGGCGATTCGAATATGTATCGCATGATGCTATTATGACTCATTCGAAGTAATGCCATATTTGTGGAGTTTTCTGACTACAGTCGGCTGGCTTACCTTCAGAGCTTTTGCCATTTTTCTGGTGGATTTATGTTTGTTAAAAGAAAGCTGAAGCATTTCTTTTTCTGCCTTTTCTAACACTTCCTTCAACGTAAAGTCCCCAGCATTGGAAATAGAGAGACTGACGACAGATGACTGAATAAAACTCGGGATGTTCTCCGGCATGATAACATTTCCTCTGGTAGTGATTACCAGTCTTTCTATGATGTTCTGAACTTCTCTCACATTGCCTGGCCAGCTGTATTTTAAAAGTAGGGTTAACGCAGCGGGAGAAATGATTTTGTTATCATTCAGTTTCTTATTCGAGGTATTCAGGATGGATTGTATTAAAGGAAGAATGTCCTCATACCGATCCCTTAAAGGGGGCACGTTAATAGGAACAACATTTAGCCTGTAATATAAATCTTCTCTGAAAGCCCCTGACAGCACTTGTTTGTGAAGCTCTTTATTCGTTGCAGAAATCACTCTTACATCAATCGGGATACTTTTAACACCGCCAACTCTTTTGATTTCTCTTTCCTGAATCACCTGTAACAGCTTAACCTGAAGATTTAAAGGGAGTTCGGATATTTCATCCAAAAAAATGGAACCTTTTTCAGCGACTTCAAACAAACCTTTTTTTACTTCGTTTCTGGAGCCGGTGAAAGAACCTGGCTCGTATCCAAAAAGCTCTGACTCCATTAGATTCTCTGGAATTGCGCCACAATTTACCTTTACGAAAGGGTATTTTGACCGGTTGCCGTTTTCATGAAGCAGTTTTGCCACAACGCCCTTGCCGACGCCGGATTCTCCGGTAATCAGAACGGTCGAATCCAAATCCGCCAGTCTCTTGATTAATTGCAGAACATTGAACATAGCAGGGCTGTTTGCAATTAATTCATCAGATGAAAAGACACTTTTATTTTTCAAACGCTTCAATGTATTTTCCACTGATTCCAGTTTATTCTGAAGAAGGCTCAGTTCTGTAATATCTCTGGAGGTGGTTATAATTTTTATCATGTTGCCATCTGTATCAAACAGGGGTGTCCCGGTGGATAAGAGTTTTTTGCCATCCCTATTTTCATGAACAATGGTGACTTCTTCCTTTTTTTCTAAAACCAGCCTGGCAACAGAGGGATTGAATACACCTATACTTTCCAGATATCTCACGTTTTTGCCGTGAATCTCTTCCGGATTCACTTTATATAATTTGACGCATGCATCGTTGCACCAAAGGGTATTCCCTTCAGCGTCATCGACAAACACAGCATCTTTAATGCTGTTTAATATTGGGATTAAATCCTCTGGTGATAAGTTTTCTGCTATTTTTTTCATGAATCCTCCGTAACAAATCAATTAGAAACAGTCGAGATTTTAATTGAGCAAGCCGGAAAGCAAATCTTGAATGCTTCTAATTTGTTTGTAATTGGCATATTTGTATTATATAATGAAGCTTATTAAAGAGCAAACTAAATTATTAAAAAAGCATTGACTTTGCCGGGTAGAAATGTTATATTACTTGAGTATGAAGAAGAAGTTATCCGCTTCTCACCTTTATGGCGAAAGCTGTTCGGGTTAATATTATTATAAACTACATTTAAATGTGTTGTTTGAGGCGGATACCATGTATCCGCTTTTTATTATATTGCAGGAGGTGCGAGGTTATTAGCAAGGAAAATCAAATTAACGAAGAAATTCGAGACAAAGAATTAAGAGTAATCGATAGCGACGGAACACAACTAGGCATAATGAAACTGGAAGATGCAATGGCTCTGGCTTATGAAAAGAAGTTGGATCTTGTAAACATTTCTCCAACAGCAAAACCGCCAGTTTGTAAGATTCTTGATTATGGAAAGTATCGTTATGAGCTTCAAAAGAGAGACAAGGAAGCAAAGAAAAAACAAAAGACCACTCAAGTGAAAGAAATCCGTCTCAGCACATTTATTGAAGATCATGATATAAATGTAAAGGCCAATACTGCCATCAAGTTTTTAAAGGATGGGGATAAAGTAAAGGTTAGCCTTCGATTTAAGGGCAGAGAAAAAGATTACGTCAGCAGAGGTCTTGAAGTAATGAAAAAGTTTTCGGAGGCTATATCTGAATTCAGTGTAATCGAGAAAAAACCCGAGTTTGAGGGCAGAAGTTTGATTATGATTGTAACGCCTAAAGTAGATAAATAGTTAGGTTATGTTAAATTATGCAAAAGTTATGTAAAGATTTAATAACATAGGAGGAAATATTCACAATGGCTAAAAATAAAATGAAGTCTCATAGAGGCGCAATGAAAAGATTTAAGTTAACAGGTTCTGGAAAAGTAAAAAGAAGAAAGGCATATAAAAGCCATATTCTTACGAAGAAAAGTGCTAAGCGAAAAAGAGGCTTGAGAATGGCGACTTTATTGTCAAGCGCAGATTTAAAAAGAATCAAGTCAGTATTAAATAAATAATAGGAGGTAAGAAGCATGGCAAGAGTTAAAAAGGGCTTAAATGCTCATAAAAGACATAAAAAAATATTAAAGTTAGCGAAAGGTTTCTATGGAACAAAGAGCAAAGTATTCAGAGCAGCAAATCCCGCTGTAATGAGAGCACTTCGTTCGGCTTACATCGGTAGAAAAAACAAAAAAAGAGAATACAGAAGACTTTGGATTGCCAGAATAAACGCTGGTGCAAGAATGAATGACATTTCTTACAGCAGATTAATCGATGGTCTTAACAAGGCTGGGATTGTCATTAACAGAAAAATGCTTTCTGAAATGGCTATTTATGATACTCCTGCGTTTACTCAACTTTGCAAAACTGCAAAAAAGGCATATAAATAAGAATGGAAACTTAATAAAATCCCTTAAACGATGCATTAATGTAATGGTTTAGGGGGTTTTTTAATGTTGATTTTGTGAATACCGTTTAAAGTTCTCATTTTTAATGTATAATAAATGTAATAAAAAAAGAAAGGTAATTAGGGGAATATGTTGAATATTGGAAAAAAAGTATTAAGCATTGCACTCGTTCTGGCATTGATAGCTGGAATGGCAGCGTGCGGAGAAAAAGATTTTGTAGGAAATTACACGTATAATCTTGATGATTTTGTGAAATTAGGTGATTATAAGGGTCTGGAATACAAAGCAAAAGCTGTTAGTGTAAGTGAAGAAGAAATTCAGATGGAAATATCAAACAAACTTGCTGCAGCAAAAGGAACCGGGCAATACTCAGAGAAATCAAAAACAGGGAAAATTGAAAATGGAGATGTTGCCAACATCGATTTTGAAGGTAAATTAGATGGCGTCGCATTTGAGGGCGGAACTTCTAAGGCATATGACCTGAATGTAGGTGCGGGACAGTTTATACCAGGATTTGAAGAGGGATTAATTGGAGTGGAAACAGGTAAAACAGTCGATGTTAATGTTACATTCCCTAAGGATTATGCTTCAAAAGAGCTGGCAGGCAAGCCTGTTGTGTTTACAGTTAAAGTAAACAGCATTTCTCGTCCTGTAACACCCGAATACAACCTTGATTTTGTAAAAGCGAACAGTAAGTTTACAACGATAGAAGAATATGAAGCTGGCATAAAGCAGGATCTTCTGCAAAAGAAGGAAGATGGCGCATTAACAGAAAAGCAAAACACATTGTGGAACCAGGTTATGGAAAATGCCAAAATCAAAGGGTATCCAGATGGAGAGATTGCTGCCAGAAAACAGGAAAACATGGATTATTATACGAAGTATGCTGAACAGTCCGGAATGGAATTAAATAAATTTGTTGAGTCATATTTTGGTATGGCGGAAGCTGATTTCCAGGAATATCTGGATGCCTATTCCAAAAATATCGTGGAACAGGAAATGGTCATGTATGCAATAGCAAAAGCAGAGAACATCAGTATTCCGGATAAAGAATATAAGAAGCTTGTACTGTTGTCGCTAAAAGAACAGGGATTTGAATCAGAAAAAGCGTTCAAGGCAGAAAAAGGAGAAGACTTTGAAACCTTCGCAGGGAAAGAAAATCTTCAAAAGACCTTCCTGCTTGAAAAAGTAATCAAGTTTATTGTTGATGAGTCGAAAACAAAAAAATAACAATGGATGAATAACCTTGCCGGATGTTGTGGCCTGAGTTTAAATGAATCTTGAAGCCCAGATGGAAGAATTATAAAAATATTCTTCCATCTGGGCTTTATTTTATGAATAATCTATGCAAAACCCACAATGTATAGTAAAATTAAAAGTATTGGTTAGAAATGATAAATACGGCCAGGGAATCAATAATATCAAAGTACAGGAGGTATAGTATGAAATGTCCATTTTGTGAAAATCAAGATACCAAAGTCATTGATTCAAGGCCTACAGATGAGGGTCAGGCAATCAGAAGAAGAAGAGAATGTGAAAACTGCAACAAAAGATTTACGACCTACGAGAAGGTAGAAGAAATAGTACTGATTGTTATTAAAAAAGATGGAAGCAGGGAAGCCTTTGACAGAAATAAAATTATCAATGGAATAATAAGAGCATGCGAAAAAAGGCCGGTGCCAATTGCCGAAATGGAACGGATTGTAAACGAGATCGAAAGAGGCTTGAATAACATGATGGAAAAGGAAGTTGAGAGTAAATTCATTGGAGAACTGATAATGGATCAGTTAAAGGTTCTTGATGAGGTGGCTTATGTAAGGTTCGCGTCTGTGTACAGACAATTTACGGATGCAAATACTTTCATTGCCGAAATCGAGAAATTTTTAAAGCACGAGAAGGGTGAAATATAATTTCAAATATTTCCGATACATGAGATATGTAAAATGTTGGGAAGGTATTAAATGAGTAAATTAATCAGGGTAGCAATCGATGGACCAAGCGGTGCCGGCAAAAGTACAATTGCAAAAGCTGTTGGGAAAAAGCTGAATTTAGATTATATTGATACAGGGGCCATGTACCGGGCGGTAGCTTACAAGATGGCAGCAAATAATGTCAGTCTTATTGAGGGGAAAAAACTTGAAGAACTTTTGGCAGATACTGAAATAGATTTTTCAAATGGCAATATTATACTGGATGGTGAGATTATTAATGACAAAATAAGGACGCCTGAAATATCCAAAATGGCGTCAGACTGTTCCGCGTTAGCCCAGGTCAGAGAAAAGCTTGTTGCACTCCAAAAAAAAATGGGGGAGACAAAAAACGTTATTATGGATGGCAGAGATATTGGAACCAATGTCTTGGTTGATGCGGAATATAAATTTTTCATGACAGCTTCTCCAGAGGAACGAGCCAAAAGAAGATGTATGGAACTGAAGGAAAAAGGAGAAAATGTATCCTTTGAACAAGTATTAAAAGACATAAAGGAACGTGACCATAATGACTCTACAAGGGATCTGAATCCTTTGAAAAAGGCGGAAGATGCTTTAGAACTTGATACGACAGGGATGTCAATAGAAGATGTAGTAAACAGTATGATAAAGGAGATAAAATAATGGCAATAGTAAGACCTTTTAAAGCAGTAAGACCAACAAGTGAAGTAGCAGACAAGGTTCTCTCTTTACCTTATGATGTGATGAACAGAAATGAAGCATCAGAAATGGCGGAGGGAAATCCGTATAGTTTTTTACATATCTGCAGATCAGAAATAGATCTTCCTAATCAGGAAGATACTTATGATAAAAGCGTTTATGAAAAAGCGAAGGAAAATATCGAAAAATTTTTGAAGGAAGGTACTTTGATTCAGGAAGAGAAACCGGTTTTGTATATTTATAAGGAAGTCATGAATGGCCAAAGCCAGGTTGGTATTGTAGGCTGCGTTTCGATCGATGAATATCAGGAAAACATTATAAAAAAACATGAACACACTAGAGTTGAGAAGGAAATTGACAGAATAAACCATTTTGATGTCTGCAATGCAAATACAGAGCCTGTCTTTTTAACTTACAGGGAAGACAAGAGAATTAAAACCCTGGTTGAAGGCATTACGGCAAACAATGAACCTGTCTATAGCATCAAAGCTGCAGATGGGATTTCACACATTTTGTGGGCCGTTGACGATTTGGGAATCATTGAAATGATTCAGGCAGTATTTAAAGATATCCCTAACTTATATATTGCAGATGGCCATCACAGAAGTGCCTCGGCTTGTAAGGTTGGGTTAAAGCGCAGAGAAGAAAAACCGGATTATACAGGTGAAGAAGAGTTTAATTTTTTCATGGCAGTTATTTTCCCTGATAAAGATCTTAAAATTTTTGATTACAACAGGGTTGTGAAGGATTTGAATGGGAACAGTATAGAGACTTTCATAAATAAAATCATGGAAGCGGGTTTTGCTGTTGAAGAAAAAGGAAAAAATACTTATTCTCCTGAATGCAGACACACCTTTTCCATGTATCTGGGGGATAAATGGTATAAATTGACCGCAAAAGATGAAATTATACCTAACGATATGATTGATTCGATAGACGTTTCGATTCTGCAGGATAAAATGCTGGGTCCTATTTTGGGAATCCAGGATCCACGTACGGATAAGAGAATAGATTTTATTGGTGGAATCAGGGGACTCGAAGAATTAAAGAGAAGAGTTGAGCTGGATATGAAAGTTGCCTTCGGCGTTTTCCCTGTTGAAATAGAGGATTTGCTGGCAGTGGCAGATAATGACATGGTAATGCCTCCAAAATCAACCTGGTTTGAACCAAAGCTGGGCAGTGGGCTTTTTATTCATAAACTATAATTTCCGGATAAATGCTTTTATGTGCTAATATATGTGTTTTCCGTGTTTTTACTTGAAAAAAATGGGGAAAAATGTTATAATATCAATACTAAATTAGGGGTTATTTAGGCTGAAAGGAGTTTGGAGATTAGTTCGCTGAGGCGTAAGGGGAAAAATGATAATTAAAGATTTACCAATGGAAGAACGTCCAAGAGAAAAAATGATCTCTTATGGAGCGTCTTTACTTTCCAATGCGGAATTGCTTGCAATCTTAATAGGAACCGGCACAAAAAACAGATCTTCTCTTGAATTGGCCACCCAGGTGCTGTCAATTGAGACAGATGGAATCAGATATCTGGCAGATTGCACTCCTGAAGAAATATGCAAAATATCCGGCATGGGAATAGCGAAAGCCTGTCAGATTATTTCAGCGATTGAACTGGGAAAAAGAATTGCTACAAATCCCAGAGAAAAGAAAATTTCAATTAGTAACCCGGATTCTATCGCCAGTCTTTTTATGGAAGAAATGAGATATTATAAAAAAGAATTCTTCAAAGTGCTGCTGTTAAACAGCAAGGGAGAGATCATAAGCATTGAGAAGACCTCAATCGGAGATTTGAGTTCTACAATAGTTCATCCAAGAGAAATATTCTGCACTCCAATAAGGCGGAGTGCTGCAGCTGTTATTTTTGTGCACAATCACCCAAGCGGGAATCCAATACCAAGCCAGGAGGATATTGATGTAACAAACAGACTGGTAGAAGCAGGTAAAATTTTAGGGATCAAGGTTTTAGACCACATTGTGATAGGTGATGGTATTTACGTAAGCTTTAAAGATAAGCAGCTTATTTGAGTTTTAAATGGTAAGTTAAGTATGGGCTGATGAATATAAGGCAGCTTCACAAATTTAAATATGAACATATAAAAAAATGGAGGTAGAAATGGGGTTTTTTAACTTTTTTAAAAAGGACATGGGGATTGATTTAGGAACTGCAAATACATTAATATATATTGCAGACAGAGGGGTTGTTTTAAATCAACCATCAGTTATAGCCTATGAAACAAGAACCAAAAAAATAATTTCAGTCGGAGATCCTGCAAAAGCTATGGTAGGGAGAACACCAAACTCAGTTACAGCAATCAGGCCGTTGCAGGATGGTGTAATTTCTGATTTTGATATGACTGCGGAAATGCTTAGTGCTTTTATTTCTAAAGCTTTAGGTGAAGGGGCTGGAACAAACAAACTTAGAGTTGTTGTTGGCGTTCCCAGCGGTGTAACAGAAGTTGAGAAGAGGGCTGTAGAAGAAGTGGTAAGACAGATGGGTGCCAGAGAAGTTTATATTTTAGAAGAACCAATGGCGGCTGCCATAGGTGCCGGACTCAACGTCGATGAACCAGAGGGTTGCATGATATGTGATGTTGGGGGTGGTACGACAGATATAGCGGTTATAGCATTGGGCGGTAACGTTACCAGCACATCCATCAGGTATGCCGGGGATAAAATGAATGAAGCGGTTATTCAGTTTGTCAGAAAAAACAAGGGCTTAATAATTGGGGAAAAGACAGCGGAAAATTTAAAAATTACCATTGGCTGTGCTCTTTTAGATATTGATGACGATGGAAAAGAAATTATTGAGATAATGATTGCCAGCGGTAGAGATATTCTCACAGGGTTGCCGACTTCTGTTGAAGTGACCAGCAAAGAAATGATGATTGCATTAGAGGAATCAGTTGATATTATCATTGAAGGTTTGAGAAATACCTTGGAGAAGACACCTCCCGAAATCTCGGCGGATATAGTTACTTCCGGAATAGTTTTAACCGGCGGCGGCGGACTTCTTAAAAATCTTCACAAAATGATTGAAAACAAGACAGGCATGAGGGTTGAAGTGGCGGAAAATGCTTTTGAGGCAGTTGCGTATGGAGCCGGTAAAAGTCTAGATGACATTGAAAAATTAAAGAGATATTCTACAAACTCGCTTCGAAGATAGGGTAAACAAATGAAGTGGCCTAAAAATAACAAAAAAACAGTAGCGTTGATCCTTAGTGTTCTGCTTATTTCTATAATACTGTTAATATCTTATAAAAATTTTGGGGAAAGTTCTGCCGCTGGCGGATTCATTCAGCAAAGCGTAGCAACTGTTCAAGGACCACTCTCTAAAGTCTCTAATGGTATTTCAAATGGATTGAGGGGAATTTTCGAGTTCAGGGATGTAGTAGAAGAAAACGATAAATTAAAAGAGGAAAACAGCATTCTCCGAAAGGAAAATGCTGGTTTGCTGTTGAAAAAAGCAGAACTCGAAGAACTTAAAATTTTATCTCAGGCTCTTAATTATGATGGTGTTGCTGAACGAAATAATATAGTGGCAGCGGATGTAATCGCCATGAATGGATCGAACTGGTTCAATATATTTACCATAAATGTTGGAACGGAAAGTGGCATTAAAAAAGATGATGCTGTGGTAAACGGCACAGGGCTAGTCGGTAAAGTTATTGATTCGGGAGAAGGCTGGTCAAAAGTAATCGGGATTATAGATGAATCAAGTAAAGTAAGTTTTAAGGTTTTGCGGGATGACACTTTAATTGGGATTGTCAGCGGGGATGGTGCCAGCGGGCTAACTGGATTTATGCTTGATAGCAAAGCAAGTGTTATCGAGGGCGATATTTTAGTTACTACAAACATAGGAATTTATCCTCAGGGAATAGAAATTGGTAAAATTACCAAGGTGAAATTTGATAATGATACACAACTTAAGAATGTGACGATTACACCTGCGGTTAATTTCAAAAATATACAAAAGGTGGCGGTAATACTATGAAAATAAGAATTGCCGTTATTATTTTTGCGGTGGCCTTTTTGATACAGGGGACATTGCTGAACAATTTCGCTTTTTTTGGTGTAACACCCAATTTAACACTATGCATTCTAATTGCGTTTACTTTTTTTTATGAAAATGAATCTGCAATTTATGTGGCTCTGATTTTCGGAATAATCAATGATATATGCTTTTCAAATATTATTGGTGTTTCTTCTTTAGGCTATTTACTTGTAGGTTTTTTGATAGTGAAGTTCAGACCTGTATTAAACAAGGAGAATATATTGGCATCCATCATTTTCGGGGTTTTAGGGACATTGGTTTTCAACCTTTTTTACTGGGCAGGGACCAATGCAAATACGAATCAATTTGACTTTACATACATTTTGAAGCTTCAACCCTTATATGTTATCTGTAATTTAATTATAATGGTATTAATTTATTTTACTTTGATCAACAGGGTTGTAAGACATAGAAGTGACAGGTATTACAGATGAAAAGAATTCTAAAATCCAGAAATCTGCAGATTACATTTCTTATTTTCATCCTTATGCTCGTTTTAGTCATAAGGCTTTTTGTTTTGACCGTCATTGAGAATGATAAATGGAGTGAAGCGGCATCAGGTGTCAGTGTAAAAAACATTTACACCCCGGCACCAAGAGGTGAAATATTCGATAAATATGGCAGACTTCTTGCCGGCAACCAGCAGACATTTGCTCTTCAAATAAACCCGACCTATTACGAGAATGATTCTGAAATAAATGATGTTTCAATAGAAATTGTAAAAATATTAGACCAGAATGGCGATAAATATTACGACAACCTGCCAATAGTCATCAATAACGGAAAGTTCAGCTACACCTATCAAAAGGAAATTGAGGATTGGCTTACCAATCAAAATCTTCCTGTCAATTTATCTGCGGAGCAGGCCTTTAATGAACTCAGAAAAAGATATAATGTGAATGAGGGACTGGACAGGTTTGCAGCGCAGGCAGAAATGCAGGAAACCTATAAAATATTTCCTCCTATTTCGGTTATATCCAATACATATCTAAGAGATCTTGATAAAAAAAGCTTTCTCGAAAGATATTACGTCAGTCCAAAATTAAATGCAAAAGCAGCCTTTGCAAAACTTCGAATATATTTCAAAATTGATAAGGGCTTGTCAAATGAAGAAGCCAGAAAAATTATGGTTATCAGAAATGAAATTTCGTCAATGGGATACAGGCAATATCTTCCTGCAAGGATTGCAACTGATATATCAGATGCCACCATTGTTGCTTTTGAAGAAAAAAGCAGCATATTCAAAGGCGTGGAGATTGTTTCCGAAACAAAAAGATATTATCCGAATAATAATATGGCTGCTCATTTGTTAGGATATATGGGGAAAATTTCTGAAAGTCAAAAGAAACAGTATGTCCAAGAACTGGGCTACAATTCAAATGACGTGGTGGGTCAGGACGGCGTAGAGAGTGTATTTGAATCTACATTAAAGGGAATTGATGGTATAAAGAGTGTACAGGTGAACGCTTTGGGGGAACTTGTCGATGATATATCCACTATTGAACCTGAAAAAGGGAAAGACATCTATCTGACCATTGACATGGATCTCCAAAAAACAGCTGAAGCAGCCTTAAAGCAAACCTTGGAAAAGATTCAAACCGGGGGAACATTTAATGGAGAATATGGCAGTTATCGGTTCAGAACGCCCTATCGAAATGCAAATGTCGGTGCGGTAGTGGCTCTCGAGGTCGAAACGGGAGATGTACTGGCAATGGCAAGTTATCCAGATTATGACCCAAATCTTTTTGCGACCGGCATCAGTAAGGAAAATTGGGACTTACTTCAAAGTAAAAATCCGAGAGATTCTTTGGCACCGGTTCCCTTGTACAATGTTGCAGCGAGAACGGCAGTTCAACCAGGATCTGTATTTAAGATGGTGACGGCAACGGCAGCATTGGAATGTGGATTAAACCCAGCCAGAAAATTATATGATGGCGGATATGTACAGGTTGGAAACAGGAAATACGCCTGTTTAATATGGAATGCGCGTAAAGGTTCTCATGGAAGTGTAGACCTGGCAAAAGCTTTGGAGGTGTCATGCAATTATTACTTTTATGACATAGCCACAGGCAGAGATTTTAATAAAAAGACTTCTTTGGGTTACAATAAGAAAATTTCCATAGATCTCATTTCTTCCTATGCAAAGCAATATGGATTAGGTGTTTCAACCGGCATTGAAATCAGTGAAACGGTAACAGAAGCACCAAGCGCAGCAAGAAAAATGGCCAGCGTGAAGTCACTTCTTAAGAATGTTCTGATTGGACGGGCAGAAAGCTATTTCAAAAAAGAAATTATTGCAGACAAAAATCAACTTAATAATAATATCCTTGAGATTATCAGCTGGACGGAAGAAAATCCGACGAGAGGTGAGCTTTTAGCCAGAATGCCAAAGCTTGGGATAAAAGCTGATATGGTTGAAACTGTATCAGATTTATGCAAATACACCTATTACAATCAGGCACAGTGGACGCTTGGAGACGAACTGAATATCGCCATAGGGCAGGGAGAAAATGCCTACACGCCTTTGCAAATAGCAAATTATGTGGCAACAATCGGAAACGAAGGTGTCAGAAACAAAGTCAGTGTCATAAAGGCCATCGAGGGTATAGGAGAAGTTACAAAAGAACCAGGTGTAAATATAGAAATCAGTGACAAAAAGTACCTCGATGATATAATAAAGGGTATGAAACAAGTAGTATCGGGGTCTTCCGGCAGTATGAGAGGTCCATTTGCAAATTTCCCGATTGCTGTCGCCGCGAAAACAGGAACTGCTGAGAGAGGCGGGAGAGTGAACTCGCCTGATGAAGTGGAATACATCAAAACATACATCAACCGAATCAGCCCTGGATTGGCGTGGAATGATATTGAAGCTGAAATAGTCAGATTGTTGAAGGATTATCCGGACACCTTTGTTACAAGGGATACGGCAGTCAGACAAGCGGTTATTAACCTAAGCAAGGGAAAGGTCGGAAATGACGATTTAGACGCTTACAAGAGCGAATATGATAGCTTTGCGTGGGTAGTAGCCCTTGCTCCTGCGGACGACCCTAAAATTGCTGTTGCGGTTTTGCTTGTGCAGGGAGGAACCTCAACCTATGCTGGACCGATGGTTAAGGAAATTGTTGGAAAATATTTACAGGCAAATAAAGTGTATGATGAATTTTCGCTGGAAACAAAGATTCAATAGAAAGGTTAAATGATGGATAAAGTAATATTAGTAGCATCTGGAAAAGGTGGAACCGGAAAAACATTCTTTGCCTCAAATGCGGGAGCTGTTCTTGCGGAAAGAGGAAATAGAGTCTTATTGATTGATATGGATATGGGGCTTAGAAACCTTGATATTTCATTAGGTTTGGAAAATAAGGTCATTTATGATATTGTTGATGTCGTGACAGGTATATGCAAAATCAAACAGGCAATCATCAAAGACAGACATTTTAACAGTTTGTATTTAATGTCTGCTTCGCAAAACCGGGATAAGGGAGAAATCAATAAAGAAAACATGAAAGATCTCTGCGAAAAACTTTGCACAAAATTTGATTACATCATCATCGACTGTCCGCCTGGAATAGGAAAAGGCCTCGCCTTAGCTGCATCGGTCGCAAACAAAGGGATTATTGTAACGGCACCAGAGTATGGAGCAATCCGAGATGCAGATATGCTGGATAGAACGTTGATTGAAATGGGGGTACCGGACAGGAGTTATGTTGTAAATAAGATTAATATGGATATGATGGCAGGCGGGTTGATTCCTAATCTTGATCAAATTTCTCAAATATTACGTCCAAAAATGGCTGGAACGATTCAATATGATAATAATATTCATATTGCAATGAATAATGGGCTCCCTATTGTTTCTAAAAAGGGAACCTACATAGAAAAGAATTTTAACAACATTATAGACAGAATTATTTGATTTAGAAATTAATGTGTCTGCTGCGCATGCCCACATTGAGTATGAAACCAAGTGCAATCATATTTGAGACAACGGAGGAACCGCCATAACTTATAAAAGGCAAGGTAATCCCTGTTACAGGCATTAGCCCCATAGTCATTGCAATATTTTCGAATATTTGAAAACCAAACATACCAATAAAGCCAATGACAATGAGGGAACCATATAATTCCTTCGCTTCTCTGGCTATTTTTATTATTCTGAAAAGAAATAAAGTATAAAGGCTGATCAGTATGATACCTCCCAGCATTCCCAGCTCTTCGATTATCACCGAGAAAATAAAATCTGATTTTTGCACAGGAAGAAATTTCAATTCTTTCTGTGTCCCCATAAACAGACCTTTCCCGAAAAAACCCCCAGAACCTATGGCAACCTTGGAGTGCCAAACCTGATAGTTTCCTCCTAATGAAAGATTGTCCGGATGTAAGAAAGCATCAATTCTTTCCTTTTGATGGGAAGCCATGA
>Ga0209386_1000730_pt1 | contig 15027 bp, 15 predicted proteins | sample NGEPertwo_FD_184510 | JGI IMG/M metagenome (GOLD analysis project Ga0209386, IMG submission 184510) | Arctic peat soil microbial communities from the Barrow Environmental Observatory site, Barrow, Alaska, USA - NGEE Permafrost154B-two... | ecosystem: Environmental > Terrestrial > Soil > Wetlands... | reverse complement strand
CGTCTTGCGAGCGCCACTACCTCGGCCTTGAACTCCGGGGTGAATGATCGTCTCACCCGCATGTGAACCTCCTTGTCGAGAAGATCATCTTCTCACCTCGGCTGTCCACCATCCTGGGGCAAGTCCACCCTCCGATTCCTGCCCCGTGGCACGCTCGAGGGCAGGCAGGCTATACTTGTTGTCCGGGCCCTCGTAGCTCAGCGGATAGAGCACTGGCCTCCGGAGCCAGGTGTCGCAGGTTCGATTCCTGCCGAGGGTACCATCAGCGCCGGCGAGGATCTCACTTCCCGCCGGCGATTTTTTCGTTGGAGGCAAGGTGAGTGAGCGAGATACAGGATCGGCCCGCGGCGAGCGGATGCGTATCGACAAGGAGGCCTTCGTTCTGCGCACCCTGCGAGAGAAGGTGGCGGGCGTCGATTTACGGGACGCGGCCACCGCCCTTGGCGCCGCATACGACGCGAACAACGGCCGTCTTTTGGTTCACATTCTGAACGAGCGCTTCGCCCTGACTCCCGAACTCGAGGCCTTTCGCCTGCGCCCTGTCGATGAGACCTGCGAGCTGGGGCCGGCCCCGGGGCAACAGAAGGCCGCTCGCGAGCAACCCGCCACCTATGAAGAAACCGTGGTGATCCTCAATTCGCTCTTGATGCCGGGAGGCAAAGCAGGGGAGGGCTGGCAGGCTTTTCGCGAGATGGCCGCGGGGCACGCGCAGGACTTCCGCCTGGACGTCGAGCAACCTCTGGCCGAAGAGGCCGAGTTGTTGGTCGAGCGGGTTCCCGCGATCGCCGATCGGCTCGGCGGAGTGTTGGTAGAGGCGGTCGGGGGGAGCGATCTCGCGATCGTGTTCGAGGGCTATCCGGGCGTGCACCTCTTGCTGCAGCTGTACCTGGAAGACATGGAGTTTTCCACCGACGCCCGGGTGCTCTTTTCCGCCGGTTCTGACCGCTTTCTGCCGCCCGGATGCCTGGAGGAATTGGGGCACCGTTTGGCGGAGCGGCTAATCGCGGAGGCCCGGAGGCCCGAGTAAGCCCAGGATAAAAAATCCTGCAATTTGCGGAAATTGCTCCCGCACCCCACTTGCTAACCGAAGGTCTCGGTCGTTAAGGTGGCCTAGTCAGACCGAGCCGAAGAAGCGCTCAAACCGACCCGATGGAAAGGACCGTGAATGCCCGCGCATTCTGTTGTCAAGGCCACCTGCGAGAACTGCTTCTTCAGTGTTGAACTACTGTGCTGCATTCACACCGATCAGGGTGTTTGCCCTACCCACCGCGCCCATGACAGCGAGAGTTCTGTGTGTTTGCGAAGAGATCGCCGCGAAACCGAGCAGCCCCCCGCCGCCGCTCCCGTCTACAGCAGAGGCAGTTAGGCTAATTCCCCGGGCGAACATCCGCCGCCCGTCCGGTGGCCTAGCTTCGGCCCAGACCGAGTTCGGCCTCGACCTCGTTCCACGTCACGCGACGAATAGCCGCCAGCGGGCAACCGAAAACCCTCTCGAATTCAAACCGATATCGACTCTTGATCGCGGCCATCTCCGGTGCGATCCCGGTCAATTCGGCGATGCTGGTCTGCCTGAGTTCCGCCTCGCCACAGGAAACGATAGCGTCGAAGAGGCTCAGGGTCGGGTTGACGTTTAGGGAAGTCCCGTGACTGGCGACCCAGCGCTCGCAGCGCAGTCCCACGGAGGCGATCTTGCCTCCCTCAGCGTAGAGTCCCGGTTTGCCCTCCCGGCGGACGACCCGGACTCCGCAGCCGACCAGGACCTCGATCAACACCTGCTCGAGTCCCCTGACCAGCGCCCGCAGATCGCGCCGGGGAATGGGCATGATCGGGTAGGAGATGAGCTGGCCCGGTGCGTGGAGGGTGGCTTGGCCGCCGCGCTCCGAATCCAGCACCTCGACCCCTGAGTCGGCCAGAGCCTCGCGCGGGCGGCACAAATCCTGCTCGCCGCCCCGACTGCCCAGCGTGATCACCGGCGGGTGCTCAAGCAGGAGGAGCACACCCCCATCCGCCAGCCTGCCCTCTGCCACGGCGCGGCGGAGCCTGCCCTGGAGGCTCTGGACCCCGTCGTAAGGGGCCAGGCCCAGATCGAGAACCGGCAACTCCCGTTCCCTCATTGACGACGGTGCAGTCATGGCTTGGAGGTTACTCGGTGGGCCCGGGGCCGTCCAGAGCAGGCAGGGTCCCCGCCCGTCGCCCGCCATCGGCGCCCCGTCGCCGGCATCTAGTCAGAAGTCGGGGTGGCAGGCCGGAACTTGTGCGCCGAGGGCCCGCTGTGAGAGACTCCAACGCGAAACCGGAATGGCTTCCCGCTTGGCGGGAGGGCTCTATCCCATATCCCAGGAGGCCGTTGGTGAAGAAGTACGATCCCTTGTGGGAACTGGCCGGTCAGAAGCGCGCTCTGGTCGGCATGGAAGAGGACATCGACGGGCTATGTCCCGTCTGCCACGCCACTCTTCACGTCGATAAGGACACGCTGGATCGAGCACCCGTGGAGTGTGGTCTGTGCGGCGCGGAACTGGTGCTCAAGCTGGGCGATCCGGTTGAGCTGGCGATTGCCTCGACCGAGCCTCTCGAGGAAGACGAGGCGCCCTCAGCGGATGTGGTGGGCCAGGAAGGTCATCTGGGCGAGCCGGCGGTTACCGACCCGGTCACCGACATCTAGATTGGATCCCGCCGGGCGGCCCACAGGGCGGCCCGGAAACCAACAGGTTCTAGTAGGTAATTGATGGGCGGCCCAGGTCGCCCGCGGGTTGGCCCAAGTCTCCGGCCAGCTCCTCCGGGAACGACACGGCCGCGGGATCGCCGTCCGAGATGTAGCGCAGCGAGGGATTGCTCTCGAAGTTCGAGATCATCTGGTCCAAAGCGTCACCCCGGACGATGATACGCGGGATGTGCAGCGCTTTGAAATCGGTGGAGAAGGGGGAGAGGCTCACGCCTCCGGTGACCTCGACGGCGGCCGTGTAGGTGTATTTGGCCCCCTCGTACTCACCGGCGAAGATGCCGTCGTCCGCGGGGTACTCGCCAAAAGGCACCGACAGCGAACTCACCCGGTAACCGCCCCCCGCCATCTTCTCGATCTCCCCTTTGGAGAGGGCCAACTGCTTGACTGCGTCCTCGGTATAGGCTTCCTTCAAATTCAGGTGGCTGATGGTGTGGCTGCCCACCTCATAGCCCATTTCGACCAACTGCTGCACCTTTTCCTGCTTCATGTCCGGCTGGCCGAAGACCACGTTGTTGTCCGGCTGAACGTCGAGCAGTAAGAATAAAGTGGCCTTTTGCGCCCAGTCGCCGGCTTCGGTTGCGGCGTTCAGGATTCCGATACCGCTCTGCGGGTCGATGCTGCCGTCGTCGTTCAGACGGAACTGACCAGGGCTTGAGTCGTCGAAGGTAAGGACCACCGGCGTCTTGCCTGCCGGTACGTCTATGTTGCCCTCCACCATGTCGCTGAGGTTGATCGGGTAGAAACCCGCTTCTTTCAGCTTGGCGATGTCCTGGCCGAAGTTCTCCGGGGTGCGGGTCCACTCAGCTTCCGGCGTTCCGATCTTGTGGTACTCGAGCACCGGGATCTGCCCCATCTCGTTGGCCCCGACCGCCGCCGCCTGCTCCGGTGTCAATGCCTGAGCCAGACTGGTATCGGTGGTTTGTTCCTCCGAGGCGGCTTGGGCCGGATCTCCGTCGGCTCCGCCGAAGATCAGTCCCCCGACGAGCCCGGAGAGAGCGCCGATCACGAAGGCGACGCCGAGGAAGCGGATGACGTTGTCGTAGCGCATGGTGGCGTACTGTAACACCTGTTTAGGGAAGCGGCCATCGCTCAGGGAAGTATTTCTCTCCGCCGCCCGACAATCCCCGATCCGTTCCCGGGCGATCCACTGCATGACCTTTATCACCTCTACCCGGACGGGACCGTTTGACTCGTCGCCACTCTGCTAGACTACCGCTGCTCAAAAGAATACTAGGGCGATCGGAAGTATGTACAACTCACCCCTCTCAGACCCAAGGCGTAAAGGCCGGAAACGGCGACGGCAGGCTCCGCTCGTGGCGGCGGCGATCCTGGTTGGAGCGGTGCTGTCTTTCGTTCTCGCCTTTTCACTTTTCTGGCAGCTGGGCGACCGTGTGGTCGGGGGAGAGTTCGACGTCGGGATGCCCGCCATCGGCTTCCCCTCTATCTCTATAGGGCTGCCTTCCCTCCCCGGTTTTGGTGGAGATGAAGAAGCGATCGCGGCCGTTCCGGCACGTGACTATCCGGTGACTCCGGACCTCAGCCTGGGGCATTTCCGCGATCAGGCTTACCGGCCGGTCAAGGGGATCTACCTCTCCAGTTGGGCGGCGGGGCATAACGGCATTTTTACGGACCAACTCGCTCTGGTGGACCGCACGGAGCTCAACGCCATGGTGATCGACGTCAAGGACGCCACCGGCTACGTCACCTACGACGCCAATGTCCAGCTTGCCGACGAGTTGGGGATGGAAGAGGAGCGCATCCGCGACATCGACGGCCTCATCGCCACCCTGCGCGAACACGAGATCGTTCCCATCGCCCGCATCGTGGTCTTCAAAGATCCCTTGCTGGCGGAGAAGCACCCGGAGTGGGCGGTGCAGAACGTCAACGGCGGCGTCTGGAAAGACAACAAGGGCTTCGCCTATATGAACCCCTACCGGCGCGAGGTCTGGGATTACGTGCTCGACGTGGCCGAGGACGCGGCCAGCCACGGCTTCCGCGAGATCCAGTGGGACTACGTGCGCTTCCCCAGCGACGGCAAGATCTCTGAGACCAGCTACCCGGGCGAATACGGCTCCAAAGAAGACGCCATCGCCGACTTCCTCGCCTACAGCCGCAAGCGGCTCGAGCCCCTGGGTGTGTGGGTATCGGCCGACGTCTTCGGTCTCACCCTCTACGAGAAGAACGACATGGGCATCGGGCAGAAGATCGAGAAGGTTTCGCGCAGCGTGGACATCGTCTGTCCCATGATCTATCCCTCGCACTACTACAGCGGCCACTACAATCTGGACAATCCGAACGCCCAACCCTACGACGTGGTCAAACTGGCCACGGCGGACGCCACCCGCAGGATGGACGGCACCGGCGCGATCTACCGGCCCTGGCTGCAGGACTTCTCGCTGGGCGGAGTCGAGTACGGGGTGGAAGAGGTCAAGGCGCAGATCCGGGCCGTCGAAGAGCAGGGCTATAACGAATGGATTCTCTGGGATCCCTCGGTGAAGTACGTAGAGGGAGCTTTGCGCCCCGCGAGTTAGACGCCCGCGCCCGGGCCGGCGGTCAACCCGGCCAAGAGACCTAGGCGGCCGCCCCGGCTTCGATCGTTCGCGTGAGCGCTACCTCGCCGCAGTCGGGAAACTGCGGGCAGTGGATGCACTCCTGCCAGATCTTGTGCGGCAGCTCTGCCTTGTCCACCTCGCCAAAGCCCAGGTGTGAGAAGAAGTCGGGGACGTAGGTGAGCACGAAGACCTTGGGGATGCCGAGCCATACGGCTTCGTCGATCGCCTCGGCGACCAGCCGCCGACCGAGGCCCTGTCCCTGATGCGGGGTGGCCACCGCCATCGAACGGATCTCGGCCAGGTCGCTCCAGGAGATATGCAGGCCGATGACGCCCATAACATCGTCGCCGTCCACCGCCACCGTGTAGTCGCGCAGGTGCTCGTATAGGCTGTGCAGTGAGCGCGGCAACATGACGCCCTTCTCGGCGTGACCGTTGATCAGCTTGTGGATCGGGGCGACGTCCGCGATTCCGGCTTTACGAACAGTAATGGTCATGTCGCAGATTCTACCGCGAGCGGTCGGAACCCGCGAAAAGGGTTCTAGCCGAACCCGCTTTGGTGTATGTTGTTCGGCCAACCCTGCCCGAGTGCCGGAGGACACCAATTGTCCGTATCTCAACTCTCTGTCTTCGTCGAGAACAAGGCAGGCCGCGTCGCCGAAGTCATGAGGTTGGTCGCCGACCAAGGCCTGAAGGTGGTGGGCTTCACCATCGCCGACACCATCGATTACGGCATCGCGCGGTTAGTGGTCGACCGCTCAGACGACGCGGCGGCAGCGCTTCGCGAGCAGGGCTTTACCATCGTGGACAATCGGGTGGTTTGCGTCGAGACGGGGGAGGCCGGAGCCGACCTGGCGTCGCTTGTGGGCCTGCTTTCGTCGAGCGGCATCAACGTGGAGTACATGTACCTGACCACGCGGCATGCCGCGATCGTCAAGGTGGAGAATTGCGGGGAGACGGAGCGGCTTCTCCGGGAGAACGGGTTCGCGGTCCTCGACGGTGAGGATCTTCTGGCCATAGGGCAGTGTTAGCCCAAATAAAGAGGCGATCGGACGGCCCCGGGGGGACTCGGTTCGAATCGCCGCAAATGCACGGGGGTGCGTGATGCGTGTTAGGAAATTGGCAATGGCGCTGGTGGTGGTGCTCGGACTACTGCTCTTCGCGGGGCTGGGGTGCGGCGGCGACGAAACGGCCACGGACGAGACGACCGAGGATACCGCAGCTTCGACCGACACCAGCGCCGGCGAGACCACCGACACCAGTGAAGCCGGCGATGAGGTGGCCGCGCCCACGGGTGAGCCCATCGTGTTCGGGGCTTTGGTTTCGGCCACCGGACCGGCGGCGGCATTGGGTGAGCAAGAACGCGCCGCCCTGGAGATGCTCGAGGGGCAACTCAACGACCGCGGCGGGCTGTTGGGCCGTCCGGTCGAAATCGTCATCGAAGACGATCAGTCCAATCCCAACGAGGCCGTCACGGCCACCAACAAGCTGATCCAGCAGGACGGCGCGGTCGCCATCATCGGCGGGACCATCTCGCCTTCCACCCTGGCGATGAAGCCCATCACGGCGCGCGAGGGGATTCCTCAGGTAACCATGTCCGCCGCCAACGCGATTACGGATGAGCCGCCGATCGAGTGGATCTGGCGGACCCCGCCCAAGGATGCTCTGGCGGTTGCCCGAGCCCTCACCTATGTATCTGAAAAACTGGGGATCACCCGGATCGCGGTGCTTCACGACGAGAACGCCTTCGGTTCCTCGGGCCTCGCTGAGATCGAGAAGAGCGCGGCGGACTACGGACTAGAGGTCGTGGCCAAGGAGTCCTACAGGACCGACGAGACCGACCTGACGGCGCCCCTGACGAAGATCAGGTCGTCCGAGCCGGAGGCCCTGGTGGTTTGGGGAACCAACCCCGGTCCTGCCGTTGCCGCCAAGAACATGGATCAGCTGGGAATGGACATTCCCTACATCGGCAGCCACGGGATCGCCAATATGACCTTCATCGATCTCGCCGGCGACGCAGCGGAGGGCGTGGTGTTTCCCGCGGGCAAGATGCTGATCCCAGAGTCGATCACCGACCCGGCGCAGAAGGAAGTGGTCGACGGGTTCATCGCGGCCTTCGAAGAGGCCACCGGCCAGAGGCCCAACACTTTTGCCGGCCACGCCTTTGACTCGGTGGGCCTCCTCGTGGACGCCATCGAGCGCGCCGGCAGCACGGAACCCGGTGACATCCAGCAGGCGCTCAACGAGACCACCGGCTGGGCGGGACCGGACGGCATCTTCAACTATTCCGAGACCGATCACGATGGCCTCGAAGTCGGCGATCTGATCATGGTGCGGATCGAGGGCGGTTCCTGGGTGCTGGCCGAGTAGCGAGGTGAGTCTTCAGGAGTTCCTGCAGTTCGTCTTTGCCGGCATCACCAGCGGCAGCGTGTATGCTCTGACGGCTTTAGGATTCACCCTGATCTACAACGCAACCGGCATCATCAACTTCGCCCAGGGTGAGTTCGTGATGCTGGGCGGACTGGCCGCGGTCAGTCTGCATTCCGGCGGGGCCCCGCTGGCGCTTGCCGCCATCGGGGCCGTCGCCGTGGTCACCGTGGTGGGCCTGCTCTTCGAGTTGCTTGCCATCCGTCCGTTGCTCAACGCCTCGATACTCGCACAGATCATCGTCACCGTCGGCGCCTCGCTGGCGCTGCGAACCGCAGCCATGCTCGTCTGGGGCAGGGAGGCGGTGGCGCTGCCGGCATTCACCGAGCGGGCGCCCCTCTCGGTGTTCGGAGCCACCGTGGTAGCGCAGACCCTGTGGGTGCTGGGGGTCACCGCGCTGATCGTCATCGCTCTGCAGGTCTTCTACCGGCGCACAATGCTGGGCAAGGCGGTCCGCGCCTGCGCCGTTAATCCGATGGCAGCGCGCCTGTTGGGCATTCCCTACGGCCGAGTGGTACTGCTCACCTTTGGCGCCAGCGCGGCCGTGGCCGCGGCCGGCGGCGTGCTGATCACGCCGATCAGCTTCATGAGCTACAGCTCCGGAGCGCTCATCGGCCTCAAGGGATTCGCCGCCGCCATCCTGGGTGGTCTGGGCAGCCCGGCGGGCGCGGTCGCCGGCGGTCTGACGCTCGGGCTGCTCGAGTCGCTCAGCGTGGGGCTCCTGCCCTGGTCAGGCACCTCGGGGTACAAGGACGCGATCGCCTTCTTGATTCTCCTGCTCGTTCTCTTCGCCCGGCCCCAGGGTCTCCTGGGGCAGCGCTCCGCGCAGAAGGTGTAACTTCCTTGCCGCGGTTCGGACAAGGAGAAGGCGCCGAGAGCGCCGCCGCCGACGCGGCTGTCAAACCGAGCGAGGGCGGCCGCGGGAGCGACCGGGATCGCGGGGATCGCTGTGGCCGAGGAGGGGCTTGGGGCTGGGCGAGCGGCAACCTCGCTTTTCTGCTGTTCTCGCTGGTCGCGCTCACCATGCCGCTCTATTTGACCAACAGCTACTACCTCTCCATCCTGGCCTTCTTTGCCATCCGCTTGATGCCCACCATCGGACTCAACCTGCTGCTGGGGCAGGCCGGTCAGATCAGCCTGGGGCACGCCGCCTTCATCGGGCTCGGCGCCTACGGCTCCGCACTGCTCACGACCCGCTGGGGTCTCGACCCCTGGCCGGCGATGTTCCTGGCAGCCCTGCTCTCGGCTCTGGTGGCGGTCGTCATCGGCGTCCCCGCACTGCGGCTCAAAGGACATTACCTCGCCATGGCGACCTTGGGCTTTGGGGAGATCGTGCTCATCCTGTTGATTCAGCTCAAGGGGCTGACCGGAGGCACTGACGGAGTGGTGGGCATCCCGCCTCTGGAGCTGGGAGGTTGGAGCCTCACCGATCCGCGCCTGTTTCACGTGGTCGTCTGGAGCGCGGCCCTCATCATGCTGCGCATGGCGCTCAACCTTCCCCGGACGCGGACGGGCCGGGCTCTGATCGCCCTGCACCGCACCGAGATCGCGGCTTCTTCTCTGGGCATTGACGTGGCCTTCCACAAACTGCAGGTGTTCGTGGTCTCCGCGGTCTTTGCCAGCATCGCCGGCAGTTTTCTGGCCCATTACGTGATGTTCATCAGCCCGGAGGGCTTCGGCGTGACCCTCTCGGTGCTGCTGGTGGCCGGCGCGGTCATCGGCGGACTGGCCGGCGTTTGGGGAGCCGTCTGGGGAGCCGGTCTCATGGTGTTGCTGCCGGAGGTGCTCGCCCGGTACAACGAGGACTACACGCTGCTGGCCTTTGGCCTGCTGGTTATCGTGGTGATGATCTTCCTGCCCGAGGGTCTGGCCGGCGCGCCCGCGAAACTGCGTGCCCTGCGCCGGACGCCGCCCTACACGGTCGCCTCCCGTACCCAGGCGGAACCGGTCGAGGAGAGGGGGAGCGAGTGCCGGTCCTGAGAGTGGAGGGGGTCACCCGCCGCTTCGGCGGGGTGACCGCGGTCAAGGAAGTCTCGTTTCAGGTGCACGAGGCCCAGATCAAGGCCGTCATCGGGCCGAACGGCGCGGGCAAGACCACCCTGTTCAACCTGGTTTCCGCGATCGACCGTCCGGACGACGGGCGCATGCTCTTTCGTAACCCCCTGCGAAGCGGCGATGCGCAGATCGACCTGGCCCGCACGAGCCCGCACCAGGCGAGCCGGGCGGGCATCGGCCGCACCTTCCAGCACAGCCAGATCTTCGAGGAGCTGAGCGTGCTCGATAACGTCAAGGTGGGCCGGCACGCCCACGGACGGGCGGGGTTGTTGTCTGCTTTTCTGACCCTTCCCCGTCAGCGCCGGGAGGAGGCGGAAGCGGAAGAGGCGGCGCGCCACGCCCTGAAGCGCGCGGGGCTCGGCGACAAGGCGGAGGCCGAGGCGGATTCGCTTCCTCTGGGCGAGCGCCATCTGCTGGAAATTGCCCGGGCGCTGGCCACCGAGCCCGGTCTGCTGCTGCTGGACGAGCCCGCCGCCGGGCTCAACAACGAGGAGACTGAGCGCCTGGCGGAGACCGTGCGCCGTATCCGCGACGATGGCGTTACCGTCCTGCTGGTGGAGCACGACATGGGCTTCGTCATGGAGGTCTCGGACGAGGTGGTGGTGTTGGACTACGGCGAGAAGATTGCCGAAGGCTCGCCCTTGATGATCCGCAGCAATCCGGAAGTGATCCGGGCCTATTTGGGCGAGGACTACCTGGCCGAGGAGGCGGCCCGGTGAGCCCCTCCGGCGAGCGCGCGGTTTCCGCGGCCGATGTCAAGCCGCTTCTTCAGGTCGCCGGTCTGCGCGTGGCCTACGGCCGCGTTCCCGTGCTTCACGGCATCGACTTCGAGGTCGGCGCCGGCGAGATCCTTACCATCGTGGGTGCCAACGGCTCCGGCAAGAGCACTCTACTCAAAGCGATCTCGGGAGTGGTGCCGGCATCTGCTGGAAGCGTAACGTTCAAAGGTGAACCCCTGATCGGCCGCTCGGTGGAGAGGATAGCCGGCCGGGGAGTGGTGCAGATCCCCGAGGGCCGGCAGCTGTTCGGGCCGCTGAGCGTGGCCGAGAATCTGGAGCTAGGCGGTTATCTGCGCGGCCGCGACGGTGGCCGGGGCAAGCGGCTGGGGGAGGTCTACGAGCTCTTCCCCCGCCTTGCCGAACGCCGAGCGCAGGCCGCGGGCACACTCTCGGGCGGCGAACAGCAGATGCTCGCCATCGGCCGGGCGCTGGTGGCCGAGCCTCAGCTGCTGCTCTTGGACGAACCCTCGATGGGTCTCGCACCACTCATCGTTCGCGAAATCTTCGAGGTGCTGGCCCGGCTGAACCGGGAAGGACTCCCCATGGTCCTCGTGGAGCAGGACGCCCGGCTGGCGCTGCGCGTGGCCCACCGTGGTCTGGTGCTGGAACGGGGCTGCGTGGTGCTCGAGGGTACGGGGGCGGAACTCTTGAACAATCCCGACGTCCAGGCTATCTACTTTGGTCGGCGCGGGCCCGGTAGCCGACCCTCCGCTTGAGAGCTTTAGAGAAAGGACCGCATTTGTGAACGGGATGTGGAACCCCGAGTACGAGACCATGGAGCGTGAGCGTCTGCGCGAGCTGCAGTTCGAGCGGCTGCAGATGACGGTGCGCTGGGCGTACAACAACGTCCCCTTCTACCGGGAGCAGTGGGAGGAGGCGGGTCTGAAGCCGCAGGACATCGGCTCCTTGGACGACCTGGAGAACATCCCCTTCACGGTCAAGGATGACTTCCGCCGGGCCTATCCCTACGGGCTTTTCGCCGTGCCCCTGGAGCAGGTGGTGCGCATTCACTCCTCGACCGGGACCACCAGCCGGCCGACCGTGGTGGGCTACACCCGGGGAGATCTGAATACCTGGGCGGAGCTCACCGCCCGCGTCGCTTCCGCCGGGGGAGCGCACGCGCACGACGTCGCCCAGATCGCCTTCGGCTACGGCCTGCCCACCGGCGGATTCGGCTTACATGCCGGCCTCGAGCGGTTGGGAGCCACGGTGATCCCCGCCTCGACGGGAAACACCCGGCGCCAGCTGACCATCATGCGCGACTTCCACACCACGGTCTTGGTCTGCACTCCGAGCTATGCCATGTACATCGCCGGCTCGATCGAGGAGATGGGCTTCGATCCCCAGGAGCTCAAGTTGCGGGTTGGCCTGTTTGGTGCCGAACCCTGGACCAATGAGGTCCGTGAACAGCTCGAGGCTCGGCTGGGACTCAGCGCCACCGACAACTACGGGCTCTCCGAGATCATGGGGCCGGGGGTGTCGGGAGAGTGCCTGATGAAGGAAGGCCTGCACGTGAACGAAGATCACTTCATCGTCGAGGTGGTCGACCCCGAAACCGGGGAGCGGGTGCCCGAGGGTAAGGAGGGCGAGCTGGTCTTCACCTCGTTGACCAAGGAGGCGCTGCCGGTACTGCGCTTCCGCACCGGTGACCTGGCCAGCATGAACCTGCGGCCCTGTGCCTGCGGCCGTACCTTCGCCCGGCACACCAAGGTATTCGCGCGTACCGACGACATGCTGATCGTCCGCGGAGTGAACGTTTTTCCCTCCCAGGTGGAGCAGGTGCTTGGCCGGATCGAAGGGGTCGAGCCGCACTTCCAGATCCTGCTGACGCGGGAGGATGCCCTCGATCAGATGGAAGTGCAGGTGGAGGTAGAGCCTGCCATCTTCCCGGACCAGATGCGCAAACTGGTTGAGTTCGAGCGCGAGGTGGCCGACAGGCTGCAGGAAGAACTGGGAGTGCGCGCCCGGGTCCGCTTGGTGGAACCCAGAGGCGTCCCCCGCTTCTCGGGCAAGGCCCGGCGCGTGGTGGACAACCGATGACGAAAGAGGTCCCAAGATGCCCCTAGAGCCTGGACTCTCCGCCCAGATAGAACGACGGGTCACCCCTGAACTCACCGCGCGCGCATTCGGCTCGGGACTGGTGAATGGCCTGGCCACACCGATGATGATCGCGCTCATGGAACAGGCCGCGGTGGAGGCGGTTGCTCCGGAACTCGAGGAGGGGCAGTCGACCGTGGGCACAAAGCTGGAGGTCTCTCACCTGGCCCCGACTCCGGTGGGCATGCTCGTCCGCGTGCACGCCGATCTGGAGGAAATCGACCGCCGGCGGCTGGTCTTCTCGGTGGTCGCGGAGGATGAGGTGGGAGAGATCGGCAGGGGCCGCCACGAGCGTTTCATAATCGAGCTTTCCTCGTTCGAAGAAAAGATTGCCGCCCGCGGCAACTGAGCCGACAGAAGCAGACACGGGGGCTCGCAGAAGGGCGGGTACCGCCACTCTGCACCAGAACTGGTAGACTTTCGTCCGCTTCGGGAGATAGATTGGCTGTCGGTCTTTTGACCTTCGCCACGCGCGGGCTCGGGGCGCTCCCGCCCCATCACTACAACTTCCCTGGGGAGGACCTTGGTGGAGAACCACGACTTCCTTTTCACGTCCGAATCGGTCAGCGAGGGCCATCCGGATAAGATTGCCGATCAGATTTCGGACGCCGTGCTCGACGCGGTGATGACCGACGATCCCATGGGCCGGGTCGCCTGCGAGACCCTGGTGACCACCGGACTGATCGTGGTCTCCGGCGAGATCACCACCTCCACCTATGTGGACATTCCCGAGGTCGCCCGCCGCACCGTCAGGGAGATCGGCTACACCCGGGCCAAGTATGGGTTCGACGCCGACACCTGCGGGGTGATCACCACCATCCACGAGCAGTCACCCGACATCGCCCAGGGCGTGGAAACCGCTTATGAGATGCGCACCGATCCCGGCGACGAAGATGCATGCGATCAGCAGGGGGCCGGCGACCAGGGCATGATGTTCGGATATGCCTGCCGGGACACCGACGAACTGATGCCGCTCCCCATCCAGATGGCTCACCAGCTGATTCACCGGGCGGCGGAGGTGCGCAAAGCCGAGATCGTGCCCTACCTGCGCCCGGACGCCAAAAGTCAGGTTACCGTCCGTTACAGCCATGGCCGTCCGGAGTTCATCACGGCGGTGGTCATCTCCAGCCAGCACAAGGACGGGATCGACATCGACACGCTGATGCGCCCCGACCTGATCGAGCATGTAATCAAGCCGGTTCTGCCGGAAGGTCTGTATGACCCGGACTTCAAGGAGACCAAGCTCTACGTAAACCCGACCGGGAAGTTCGTGATCGGCGGTCCCATGGGGGACACCGGCCTCACCGGCCGCAAGATCATCGTGGACACCTACGGGGGCATGGGCCGGCACGGGGGAGGAGCTTTCTCCGGCAAGGATCCGAGCAAGGTCGACCGCTCCGGCGCCTACGCCGCCCGTTACGTCGCCAAGAACATCGTGGCCGCCGAACTGGCCGATCGCTGCGAGGTGCAGGTGGCCTACGCCATCGGCGTGGCTCATCCCGTGAGCCTTGCCATCGAATGCTTTGGCACCGAACGGGTGGGCATCGACATGATCAAAGATCTAGTGCTGGAGCATTTCGATCTGCGTCCCGCCGCGATCATCAGGGAACTCAACCTGCGTCGCCCCATCTACAGAAAGACCGCGGCCTATGGGCACTTCGGGCGCGAAGATCACGATTTCACCTGGGAGCGGACCGACAAGGCCGAGGAACTTCGCCGCGGGGCAGGACTCGCCTAGCCGACCGGGGCGGGGGCGTTGATCCCCGCCGTCCAGGTCATACCGCTCCTGCGCCCGCGGTCGCTTCAGAGCCGGGCGTTCGACTACCGGGTTCCCGAGGGCGCCGAGCGCGAGCCTCTGCTCGGAGAACTGGTCACCGTTCCCTTCGGCCGCCGTCGGGTACGCGGCGTGGTGACGGCGATCGGCGCCAGCGGGGAGGTCGCCTTCGCGCGCTTGTCTCCGCTCGATTCGATGAGCGGCGTGGTGCTGCCTCCGGAGCTTTTGGCCGTCGCCGGCTTTCTCAGCGAACACTATCTGGCGCCGGCGGGGGCGAGCCTACGCGCGGTGACCCCGGTTCACCTCCTCAGGGAGCCCGCAGCCGAACGTGAGGTCTTCTGGGTCGAGCCCGTCTTGCCCGAATTCCGCGGCGCGCCGGACGGCCTAGGTGGGGCTGCCTCCGGCGGGCAGGAAGCGGCGGAGTCGCAGCGCGCCGCTCTAACTCCCAGGCAGAGAGAGGTCCTCGAGCAGCTTCTTCCCCAGGGCGAACCGGTGGCCGAGCTAACCCGCCGCCTGGGCACCACCCGTGCCGTGGTGGCGGCTCTGGTGGAGAAGGGCTATCTGCGTCAGCTCCAGCGGGCGCCGCGCGAGGCCGCCGGCCTCGCGCGGCGCCCGCTGGAGC
>Ga0209386_1000728_pt1 | contig 15055 bp, 16 predicted proteins | sample NGEPertwo_FD_184510 | JGI IMG/M metagenome (GOLD analysis project Ga0209386, IMG submission 184510) | Arctic peat soil microbial communities from the Barrow Environmental Observatory site, Barrow, Alaska, USA - NGEE Permafrost154B-two... | ecosystem: Environmental > Terrestrial > Soil > Wetlands... | reverse complement strand
GACCGAGCGCGTTTGCGGTCTGGTCGGTCCAGGCACGAAAATAGACGCCCTGCACGCGGCCTTCGATCCGCACCGTCACCGTGCGTTGCGTATCTGCCATGGGCCCAAGCATGCCCGATCGGCCGGCGAATTCAACAGCCGCAATGCAGCAGCAGCCGCCTACTCGAATTCGAGAATCACCGCATCGACATTGAGGCTGTCGCCAGGCTCGGCGAGGATCTTGGAGACCTTGCCGTCGCGCTCGGCTTTGAGCACGTTCTCCATCTTCATCGCCTCGACCACGCACAGCGTGTCGCCCGCCGCCACCTCCTGACCCACGCTCACGGCAAGCGACATCACGAGCCCAGGCATCGGACACAGCAGCAGCTTCGACGTGTCGGGCATCTCCTTGACCAGCATCAGGGCCATGAGCTCGCCCTCGCGCTCGGTCAGGACCCGCGCGGCCGCCTCGACGCCCCGCGAGGTGAGCATTACCCCGTTCAGGATGGGGCGGACCTGCACCGCGGATTGTTCCCCGCCGATTGTGCCTTCCCAAACGGGCTCGCCGAACCACCAGGACGAGTTGACCTCGATTTGCCGGGCCTTTTCGCCCGTCCCCTCGCCGCCCAGCGTGACGGTCATGGGATAATCGCGCCCCTCGACGCTCACCCGGATCAGCTCCTCGCCGAGCTCGACCAGACGCACTTCGCAGAAGCGCACCGGCTCGCCGTGCATTTGCTGGGTGATGAGGCGCCGCCGCTTGTTGGAGAGATGGTCGATGCTGGCCGCGACCGCCACCAAGGCGTCGCGCACCTTGCCTTCCGGCACTGGCGGATGGAAGCCGTCGGGGAATTCCTCGGCGATGAACTTGGTGGAGATATTCCCGTCCCGCCACCGCTGGTTGCGCATGATCACGGCGAGAAACGGAATGTTGTGGCGGAAGCCGTCGATGGCGAAGGCGTCGAGCGCACGGCCCATCTGCTTGATGGCCTCGAGCCGTTTCGGCGCGTGGGTGACGAGCTTGGCGATCATCGGGTCGTAATAGACCGAGATCTCGCCCCCCTCCTCCACGCCGGTGTCGAGCCGCGTGGTGACGCCGTCCACGGTGCCGAGCTCCGGCGGCCGGAAGCGCACGAGACGCCCGGTCGACGGCATGAAGTTGCGCACCGGGTCCTCGGCATAGATGCGCGACTCGATGGCCGAGCCGGTGAGCTTCACGTCCTTCTGCTCGATGGCGAGCTTCTCGCCGGACGCGACCTTGAGCATCTGCTCGACGAGATCGAGCCCGGTCACCAGCTCGGTCACGGGATGCTCCACCTGGAGGCGCGTGTTCATCTCCAGGAAGTAGAAATTGCGGTCCTTGTCGACGATGAACTCGACGGTGCCCGCCGAATCGTAGTCCACGGCCTTGGCCAGCGCCACGGCCTCCGCGCCCATCGCCTCGCGCGTCTTGGCGTCGATGAACGGGCTCGGCGCCTCCTCGATGACCTTCTGATTGCGCCGCTGGATCGAGCACTCGCGCTCGCCGAGATGGATGACATTGCCATGCTTGTCGCCAAGCACCTGAATCTCGATGTGGCGCGGCTCCTCGATATACTTCTCGATGAACACGCGGTCGTCGCCAAAGCTCGACTTGGCTTCCGATTGCGACGAGGAGAAACCTTCGGCCACCTCTTTTTGGCTATAGGCGATGCGCATACCCTTGCCGCCGCCACCCGCCGACGCCTTGATCATCACCGGATAGCCGATCTCGTCGGCGATCTTGGTCGCCTCCTTGGCGTCCTTGATGACGCCGAGATGACCCGGCACCGTCGAGACATTGGCCTTGGCCGCGAGTTTCTTGGACTCGATCTTGTCGCCCATCGCCTCGATGGCGCCTGGGTTCGGCCCGACAAACACGATGCCGGCCTTATCTAGCGCCTTGGCGAAGGCTGAGTTCTCCGACAGAAATCCGTAGCCCGGATGAATCGCGTCCGCGCCCGTTTCCTTGGCGGCGGCGATGATCTTGTCCATGACGAGATAGGATTGCGCCGCCGGGGCGGGGCCGATCGCCACGGCCTCGTCGGCCATGTCCACATGCAGCGCGTCGCGGTCAGCCTCGGAATAGACGGCGACAGTCTTGATTCCGAGCCGCTGCGCGGTCCGGATGATCCGGCAGGCAATTTCTCCCCGATTGGCGATCAGAAGCTTTTTGATCATTGGTCCCCGGCCCATTTTTGCTCAGGCTTTCTAGAGGCAGACCGGGGGCGAGTAAACCAGCCAGGCCGCTTTGGCATCCTATACACCCCCCAGGGGGCAGCGCTCGGACACTTGGAAACCGGCACCAATGCCATGTTTGGGTCGCGACCGAGCGCTAGGCTTCGCCGCGTGGCCGCCCAAGCACCACCCATGCGCGCGGCCTATGTGCCAGCCTCGGGGGAAAAATGAGAGAACGGATCCAAGCCCTATGCTTCGCCGGGCTGCTTGCCGCCAGCCCCCTGACGGCGGCTGCCCATGCGGCTGAAAGCAGCGAGCATATCGAAGGCATCGGCCATCTCGTTCATCTCGAAGAGCCACAGCGGTTCAACGAGGTGGAGCTCAGCTTTTTCGACAAGGACAGGCCATGACCATCGCCCTCTACGACATGAAAGACTCCCCGCATGCGCGCAAAGTCCGCCTGTTCGCCGCCGAACTGGGGATCCCGCTCGAATTGATCCCGCGCGACCCGCGCAAAGGCGAGACGCGCGCCGAGGACTTCCTCGCCAAGAATCCCAATGGCCGCGTGCCGACCCTCGTTGAGGGTGATTTTGTCCTGTGGGAATCGCCGGCGATCCTCAAATATCTCGCCGCCAAGCATCCCGAGCGAGGCCTAGGCGGCGCCGATGCCGAGCAGCAAGCACTGATCGATCAATGGCTGTTCTGGTGGGCGGGAGGCGCAGAAGCCGCCATGGACGCGCTGAACTGGGAGCTCTTCATCAAGCCCAAGGTGCTGCAGCAAGGGGGCAACGATCCCAGCATCATGGCCGATGCCTATAGGCGCATCGAGCGCTTCCTGCCGGTGCTCGACGCTCAGCTCGATGGCCGCGACTACGTTATCGGTCCGCTCAGCATCGCCGACTTCGCCATCGGTGCGCGTCTCGATCGAGGTCCGACGATTCTCAAGCTCGACATGACGCCCCACAAGAACATCAACGCGTGGCTCGAGCGCCTGCGCGCCAAGTCGTATTGGCAGTCCGCGTAGAGAAAGCCGCGTCGCGCCGTCTTTGCCCTACAGGCAGCCGAGCTGCTTCTCGCGCTTTTTGATAGCGAGCACCCGCCCCTTGTCGGCACTCGACATGGGCATGGTGGCGGCGTTGTCGTAGAGGCAGCCGGCATTGCCGAAATAGTCGATGGCCTTGCGCGTCTTGAAGCAGTAGCCGTTGGCCTTGTAGATCGCGTTGCGCTGGACCCAAAGCTCGGAGCAAACGCCCGCGCTGGCCGGTGCCGAAACCGCCAGACCTGCCACCGTGGCGCTAACAAAACCCATCAACATCAAAACACTCCGCGAACGCATTCAACACCTCCCTGATGATCGGATATCGGCAACAGTACCGTCGCCCCCCGCCGAAACGGAACTATGTGAGCCTCCTCACAAACCGGCAACATGAAAAGACTTGCACACTGCCGTCAACGCCAGGGCCTGCTAATCGTCTAGGAAGCCGAGCGAGTTCGAAAACCCACCACCACCGCCCGTGTTCCTGGCCGACGCAGAGGCGACTGTCCCGCTTGGGCGCTTAGGCTCAGGCTCGGGCGGCGGCTCCGGGAAGCCCTGAGCGTCGCCGAATAGGGCGATGGCGAGCGCACGGTCGAGCCCATAGAGATCGGGATGCGTCTCGATCTTGCCCTTGTCGTCGACCACCGCCGTAAAATAGGTCGTGTGCACCGGCGGCGGCGCATCCAACGTCACGGGACTGTTGACGCCCTTGTCCCAAAGATCCGCAACCTTGCTTGCCGGCCAATCCCGGTCCTCGGCCAGAAGGAGCTCGGCGAACGCCTTAGGCTTCTGCATCCGGACGCACCCATAGCCGATGGCGCGATTCTCCTCTTTGAAGACCTTTTGCCGGTATGGCAGCGTGTCGTGCATGTAGACAATATGCTTGTTGGGATAGAGGAACTTGGCCTTGCCGAGCACGTTCTTCGGGCCCGACTTCTGCGAGAACGTGAAGCTGTGAATGTTCACGCGGTTCCAATCGACCTTGGTCGGGTCGATCAGCTTGCCCTGATAGCTGACCCGAAGCTTATTAGACTTGAGGATGTTGTAGGATTTCCGGCGCAACGCGGGCAGCAGCTTGTCTTGCAGGACCGACGGCGGTGCGACCCAATCGGGATTGAACACGATGGTTTGCATGTCCGCGGAGAAGACAGGCGTCGCATAGCCGATCGTGCCCACGAGAGTCTTGTCCCGGAAGACCGTCTTCCCGTCCTTGACCACATACAGCATGAACTCCGGTGTGTTGAGCCACACATACAGCGAGCCCAACTCTTCCGGCATCCACCGCCAGCGCTCCATATTGAGGATGAGGCGCTTGATGTCGGTCCCGTCCGCCTTGGCGTCCTCGCCGTCTTTATCGCGGGCCGCGAGCAGCGCCCGGCGCAACCGCACGAACTGCTCGTGGCGCGGATGCAGCGACCGAAGATAGGCGTCGGGAGCATCGGCCACGCCGATCTCGGCGATCACCGCCTGCGGCTCGCGCAACGGAGGCGTCTGGTCGAGCAACTCGCTGATCTCGGACGGGTCATGGCGTCCGCCGCGCGCGAAGCGCGCATATTTAAGAATGGCCAAATCGAGCTTGATCTCGGCCAGAGCCTGGGCCTCATCCGACGCAGTCAGCGCGCCCGACTCCGGCAGCGCGAAGTCTTTGGCGTCCAGCCCCCAATCGTCGGCCTTCGCGATCTCGAACAGCGCCGCTTGCCCCCTGGCCGAGAAGCCCATCTCGGTGGTCCATAACGGGGCGCCGCTCCACGTTCCATAGAAGGCCTGGAGGGCTGAGATATCGTCTGCCTCCGTACCTTCTGCAGTGCCGGGCTCGGCAAGCTTGGCGCGGATGATGGCCACGATCGGGTTCGGCGGAACGAGCTGCACGGTCTCGGCTGGCGAAGCGACGTCAGACCCAGCGTCGCTTGGAGTGGATGGCGCGGCCGAGGACGCGGGCGGCACGACCTCTGGCTCCGCGGCGGACGGTTGGCTCGCCGGCTGGGACTCCCAAGGCATCCCTTTCTTGGCCGGCGCGGTGCCGGCCGCTTCCGGCTGGGCATTCGTCTCCGCATGCGCGGGCGCGGCGGCAACCAAGCTCGCCGCTTGGGCCAGGCACCAAAAGACGGCGATGAGGAAGCTTCCGCGCATTCCCTACCCCTCAGAGACTGCCGGAATTTACCGCGAGATGGCACCTTTCGGCCACCCCTGAACATGAGGCGAATGCGTAAGGATTATCCGAACGCGGTCGGCCCAGCGCCCTGCGGCATCGCCTCGGCCCGGGCCGGGCTCGTATTGAGGATGGCAGCCAATTCGTCGAGCGCGACCAGGATGTCGTTCAGGGCCCCAGTCACCTCTTCGGCCTGCGCCGACACCAGGTCGTCGGTGAACGAATAGTCTTGCAGGATCTCCAGCGCCCGCTCCAGGAAGCGGACCGATTCCTCGTGCTTCTTGATGTGGTTGCGAATCGCGAGCTCGTGCCAGTCGAGCACGCGTGCCACCAGATTGCCGTCGCTCTGCCCCTTTGGCTTTGCCCGGGCGCGCAACGCCACCAGCCGTTCGGCGGCGCGCTGCTGATGCGCGATACTGCCCTTGCGGCTGGCAATGTCCTCGGCGATCGCCTGCTCGATCAGGGCGCCGACATGCAGCGACGCCAGATCATGCTCCGCATGGATGACGAGGCCGAGCTTCTCGGCGATGATCTCGATGGCGCCCCCGTCGAAATTGTCGGGCCGCGGAGGATCGATCTCGCCGGTCTCGTCGTATTTCGCGCGGGCCTTGGTGTCGGACAGGACCGCATAGGCCGTGACCAACTGGTTGAAGGCCTCGACCGTGCCCCCACCGTCGGGATGCGCGATCTTGGCCTTGCGCCGATAGGCTTTGTGGATGTCCTTGCGGCCCGCCGTCCGCTTCAGACCCAGAATTTCGTAGAGGTCGCTCAACGGATCCCCCCGTCGCAATAATCCCGTGACTGGTTGCCTCCCATTCCGCAAGAGGCCACGCGTCAGTCTTAAGAACCGTTAGTCTCTCATGGCGATGGTTTGTGTCCTGCTAATGGCAAGTAACCCGGAGCCGGGAGGTGAGCGACCCGGCCAAATCGGCTGAGCTACAACAAGATTTTGCCCCGAGGCGCCCATCCAGGACGTGGCAAGCCGCGCAGACAATGTGGCAAAAGAACTGCCAGGACTCCCTTAGGCTGTCGTGGAGAGAACCCCTAACATCGCGGACCGAACAGTTAGAGTCAGGAAGGGAAGAAACGCGATGCCAAGACTTTTTATCCTAGCCGCCCTCGCCGCCTTCGCCATCACGCTCTCGGGCGCGGTGATGACGGCCCAAGCCCAAATCCTGGATCCGGCGGTCCACGGTTTGAAACGCCTGGAGCCTCTCGTTCTCGGTGTGGACAACGACGGCACCAAGATGGCGCCGATGGAATACCGGCTGAAGGTCGGCCAAGGCTATCGCTGGAAGATCAAGGCTTCGGACCTCACGGAATACGCCTTCATCGCACCCGCGTTCATCCGCAACATCTGGATCCGTAAAGTCGAGGTCGGAGAAGTCGAGATCAAGGCTGTGACGATCGACGAGCTCGAGTTCGAGAACGGCGGTGAAGCGGAGCTGTTCTTCGTCGCCATTCGGCCCGGAACCTACGAGTTCGGCGCGAAAGGTTTGATGGAGCGTGGTGTCGTCGGCAAGATTATCGTCGCGTCAACCGACGAAGACGAGTCCGACGACAAGGCGGCAGCAGCCGGCGGCGATGACGACGACGATGACGACGGCTAGCCGCAGGATCTAGCACTCTGTCGGCTCTTGATGATGTCCGCTCCCCGGTCGGGAGCGGACACATCGATCGTTGTCGGAATGCGGCCTCCGCACCCATGAGGCAGGAGAGCGACGGCTCCGAAGCTAATCGATCGATTGCCTCCAGCGCTGCGTGGCGCGCTCTCTGGTGATCGTGCCCGAGTCGACCAGGGTCTGGACGCAGGTCTGGGACAGGCTGCGTCCGGCCTGGTCCATGCACTTCTTCAAACCCGGATCTTCGACGGCGAAGGCCTTACAGAACCGCTTGTAGTCGGCCTTGCAAGCGCCCTTGACCGCAGCCGAGTATTGCGCCGCGGCAGGATAGGACAGCGCCGTCAGCGCGGCGGCGAGGACGATGGTCGAGAGGACTTTCTTAGACATTGCAGGCACTCCGGTGTTCCTTGCTCTAGAGCGTAAAGGCGGCAGGCGCCGCTTCATACGCAATACCCTCGGCAGGCTGGGCCGGAGACTACCAAGAGCCGCCGCGCCCTTATAGGGGGGATATTGTTGCAAAATATTGCTCGGCACCGTCACTTCGTCGCGACACACTCCGCATAGGTCATTTTTTCCTCCACTCCTTCGGTAACGAAGGCCGTATCGCCTTTGTTCCAGAACACGAACGATTCGTCCGCGTTGGCGTAGCGGGCCCCCGAGCCCGAGATGACCTGCGGAAGTTCTAAGGACCGGCCATCGCTCAGCGTGAGATCGACCTTGTCGGCGTAGAAGGTGGCGTCGATGGCCTTGTCCTTTTGGCACTTGAAGACCGCTTGGGCGATCGGGTCGGTGCTCGCATCTTCGGCCATGGCAGGCCCCGCCATCAGCAGGACGATGCCGAGAACGGCGAATTGGGCGAAACGGGTTCGTCTCCTCATGGTCTTCTCCTCTGGCTCAACTCACCGCGCTGCGGACGCCGGCGCCCGCGCCTCATCGATTTCTTCGCGCCGCAGCTCTACGTGCAACCACTCTTCTTCCGTTGAGGCTAGATCGGCGTGAGCTTTCGCCAGCGCATCGCTCGCCGCCGTGAAGCCATCGCGATCGCGGACATAGAGATCCGGGTCGGCCAGCACACGCTCCAGCCGCCCGATTTCGTCATTGAGCGCGACGATACGCTTCGGCGCCGTCTTCAACACATGCTGCTCGGTCGGGCTTAGGCGCTTGCGTTGCGCGCCCGCGCGTTTTTCGGATGCCGCCGGCCGGGTCCCACGTTTGGACGCCGGCTCCTCGAGCGGCAAGCCGCCCACGCCATGGCCGCGCTGCGCCACCATGTCGGAATAGCCGCCCGCATATTCGATCCACTGCCCGTCGCCCTCGAAGGCCACCACCGAGGTGACGGTGCGGTCGAGAAAGTCGCGGTCGTGGCTGACGAGCAGCACCGTGCCGGGATAGCTCGCCAGCATCTCCTGGAGCACATCCAAGGTCTCCAGGTCGAGATCGTTGGTGGGCTCGTCCAGCACCAGCACGTTCGACGGATGGGCCAGCGCCACCGCCAGCATCAACCGCCCCCGCTCGCCGCCCGACAGCGCCTTGACCGGCGTGCGCGCCTGCTCAGGGCTAAACAGGAAGTCCTTCATGTAGCTGATGACGTGGCGCGCCTCGCCGTTGATAATCACCGTGTCACCGCTGCCGTCGGTCAAGGTCGCTGAGACGCTGCGCTCCGGGTCGAGCCGTTCGCGCCGCTGATCCAGCGTCGCCACTTCGAGATTGGTGCCAAGCTTCACCTGGCCCGTGTCGGGCACAAGCGCCCCCGTCAGCATATTGATAAGCGTCGTCTTGCCGGCGCCGTTGGGCCCGACCAGGCCGACCCGGTCGCCGCGGGCGATCTTGATGCTGAAGTCGCGCACCAGATGGAGATCGCCATAGCTCTTGGAAATGCCGCGGGCCTCGATCACCTTGCGGCCGGTCTCGCCCGCCTCCTGCACCTCGAGCTTCACGTCAGACTGGACGCGGTTGCGCTTGGCGACGGTGCGCTCGCCGCGCATCGACACCAACCCCTCGAGACGGCGCTGATTGCGCTTGCGCCGCGCGCTAACGCCATAGCGCAGCCAGTGCTCCTCGCGGACGATCTGCCGGCCGAGCTTGTGATGCGCGATTTCCTCCTCCTCGAGAATGCCGTCGCGCCAGGCCTCGAACGCGCCGAAGCCCTGTTCGAGCCGCCTTGTGATGCCGCGGTCGAGCCACACCGTCGCTTGCGACAGATTTTCCAGGAAGCGCCGGTCATGGCTGATCAGCACGAGCGCCGAGCGCGAGGCCTTGAGCACCGATTCCAGCCCCTCGATGGCCACCACGTCGAGATGGTTGGTCGGCTCGTCCAAGAGCAGAATGTCGGGGTCGGGCGCCAGCACCTGGGCCAGCGCCGCGCGGCGCGCCTCCCCGCCGGAGAGGCGTTTGGGATCTTCCTCGCCCGTGAGGCCGAGATTTTCCAGCAGATACCGCGCCCGGTGCGGATCATCGCCAGGGGCAAGCCCCGCTTCGACGAAGGCGCCCGTGGTGGCGAAGCCGGTGAGATCCGGGCTCTGCGGCAAATAACGGACGGTGACGCCCGGTTGCAGAAAGCGGCTGCCGCCATCCGGCTCGATCTGGCCCGCGGCGATCTTGAGCAGGGTCGACTTGCCCGAGCCGTTGCGCCCTACCAGACACAGCCGCTCCCCCAGCCCGATCGACAGCACGGCGCCGTCCAGCAACGGCGTGCTGCCGAAGCTGAGCGTGATGTCCTTGAGAATAAGAAGCGGCGGTGGTGCCATGATGCGTCTGTCTACTCTGGCCGCAGCGCGGGCGGCACCCTTGAATTGAGATGATAAGCGGGCGAAGTGCCGCGCGGCGGCCTACGCAGGATCGAAGAATTCGCTATCCTCGCGGCAAAGACGATTTGGGAGAACCCCGTGATGACCGATAAGACGCGTGACAAGATCGACGCCCTGCGCGAGCAGAAGATCGTCAAGCTCACCAATATCATCGAGCGGTTGTCGGCGCATCTCGCCCCTGAGCTTGTCGCGGCCGCCGAGGAGGCCAAGGACGACACGGCCTAGGCGATGATCGATTCGGGCGCGCAGGCTTGGCCGGGACCCTCGGGTCAAGCCCGAGGGCAGGCTTTCGCGCTTCGCGCGAGCCCGGCCATGACGAGGTGAGAGCGGATAGGAAGAAAGCCCGCGCCTACTGGGCCTCGGCGACCGGGTCGATCTCTCCGGCCTTCCCCAAGAGGTCGTGCAAAGACTGGCGGCAATAGGGCCGCAAGCCCGACACGCCGCTCCGCGCCATGATCCTGAAGCCCTCGTTCTTGTCGGCGACGGCTGCCTTCAACAGGTGCTCCTTATCGATCGAGGAGTCCTTCTGCAGATAATAGGCCTCGATCTTCTCGATCGCCGCCTCGGCCGCATCCGCGTCGGCTTCCGAAAGATGCGCCTGCTGCTCGCATTGCAGGACAATTTCATATTCGGCGTAGAAGTTCTTGAGCGAGGCCGAAAGATTGCCCCCAAGCGCGCCCTGCGAGATCAACACGACACAAAAGGCCAAAAGCCATCCACCAGCGCCCAGACGCATTTTCGATTTCCTCTTTTGTAAGATTGCAGCCGCGTCTTGTTATACGAAGCGCTGCGCCGCGGCTATTGCACCGCAGCAACACTCACAGGGAATGTTTTGGCTGCTTGCCGAGCATGCGAAGCGCATGTTTCACCGCCTCGCCGCTTTGCGCGCGAGTCAGGGGATACGCGGAGCCCCCACATTCCGGTCCATTTTTAGGGGTAATTGATTGGGCTTGACCGTGATCGAATTGGCACGCTCTCAGGGCACGCCCAGGAGAAAGACATGCAGCCGCCGTCCGCCCCCAAATACGCGCACAAATTGCCGCCCCTTCGCGACGCGGCCGCCAAGCTCGCGCCGGGGTTTTCAGCCGGCCGATCAACGCCCTCGAAGCCGGACATTGCGACACTGCTTGAGCGCTTCAACGAGACCCCGGCCGAGCTGTCCGGCGGCTCCACGGCGTTCGCAGCGAACGCGCCCGCCGCCCCGGCCCGCGGCGTTGCTCCGGCGAGACATGACGGCACGCGGCGGCGGCAAGGGCCGGTGGCGGCATCCGCCGCGCCGCCCGCCCCCGAGAGCCGCCTGACCTTCGGTTCCGTGGTCTCGGCGCTGGCCGGTGTTGCGCTTGTGCCCATATCCTTTCTGTTCTTCCTGTGGTGGCAAAACCCGCCCCAGGACGAGGGTCCCTCCGAGGTCGTGACCGTTGCGAGCGCGCCAACTGCGAACGCCGTGGAGCCGCGGGCCCAAACCATGACCGCACCGAAGATCGCTCGCGCCGCCCCGGACGGCATCGAGCCCGAAGCGGCGGCGGGGCCGAGCGTCGAGCCGCCCCAGGTCGCCACGGTCGACGACCCCGACATTGCGTACTCTCTTGCCCCGGCCGCCACGGTCGACGCGCCCGAGATTGCGCCCTCTCCTGCCCCGGTCGCCGCGGTCGAGGAGCCTGAGAGCGCGCCGGCGGCGGAGATCGCACAAGCCGAAGTGACCGGCTCCATCGCCGATCCGGCACCGGCGCCGCAACGGAAACCCGTCTTGCCGGCCGCAAAGGCGGAGGTCCGGGTCAACACCGTCAAGGTCGTCACCATCAAGCCGCCGGCCGAAACACTCCCGCATGACGGCGCTTACGCGCTCGGCTCGGCGGCGGACGAGCCGGATGCAAATGTCGAGTGGATGGAGACCAAGACGGCGGTCGACATGCACGCGAAGGCTCAGCAGACCTCGGAGACGGTGAAGATCGCCGATGGCGGCATGAAGCTCCGCGTGGCGGGGCGGGACAAGAACTGGGTCCAGGTCACCGATCCCGCGACGTCCACCACGGGGTGGATCTACAACCGCTTCCTCACGCCGGCCGAGCCGCCCGCGCAGTAGCGCGAGGCCTAGCCCCTCTCCTCCTCGTCACTGCCGGCCTTGCGCAGGGCATGACGATCTGAGCCCTCCCCTCCCAAGCCGTCATGGCCGGGCTTGTCCCGGCCATCCACGTCTTGCAGAGTCAGCTCTATGCGCGGAGGTTGGGTCTATATCCTGACGAACAAGCCGGACGGCATTCTCTATACCGGGGTGACGCGGGACATCGTGCGCCGCGCCTGGGAGCATCGCGAGGGCATGGTGCCAAGCTTCACACGCCGCTATGGCGTGAAGCGGCTCGTGTGGTGCGAGCATCACGACACGATTTCCAGCGCGATTCAACGCGAGAGAAACATGAAGCACTGGCCGCGAGCTTGGAAGGTGCGGCTGATCCTCGCCATGAACCCTGAATGGGACGATCTCTACGAGACGCTGAATCAGTAAAGACGTGGATGGCCGGGACAAGCCCGGCCATGACGAGGGTGGACGTTGACCCGCCCGAAGGTCTCGTGAGGAAACTCATCGAGGTCCCCCGATGTCGATTGGCCGCCGAGCCTATGCACCAGATTTTGGAATCACACGCGCAACAAACCGGCTCCCAAGAGAGGTGAACTCAACCCAATCTACTGCAACTGGAGTTTCCCCGGTCTGCCACGGAAAGCTTTGGCCCCGGGTCTGAATCAGCCCCTGAGCTTCAAGGAGCCGATATCCCATCTCATTGTCAGCATAGAATGGCTCCTTGAGGACTTTATCGATCCAATTGGCACGTTGGCTGGTGCCACGGGTCAACGCCAGCGTGAATTCCATTGGCATGGATGGATCGACATACTGCTGGAGTTTGCCGAAGATAGCAGCATCTTGCTTGAGGACAGCCTCTCGAATTATAGGCTTGATTTGAAACTCGCTTTCGAAAAACCGTTTCATCGCCACGGGAACGTGTTTTCCGAAGACCCAGTCCCAACGTTCTCCAAAAATGCGTTGCAATATCAAACACTCGCGCGGACTGAGCTCCGACAAGATGCGAGAAAACGCGATTACCTCTGGATCGTAATCTAGAGAAGCAGAGGCGATCAGAGCGCCCCAAGCTGTTGTGAGCGTTTCATCATCCGACTCCTCCAGCGAGGCCTTGTCCAACATTGGCAGCAAAGCTTTAAGAGGAATTTCTCCTGGCTTCTTCGCGCTGCTCTCAATCTCCTTGCGAGCCTTCTCCGCGATGACGGTAAGCGCCTTGAGTCTGTGAATCTTAAGTCGCTCCCGCGCATCGGCAAGCCAGTCGCCCACCAACCCAAGAGACTGCGTAACCGGAGAGATCGCATCTAGGAATGCGTCGGCTTTCGCTCTTGTGACGTCCTCCGGTACCGTTATCGAAACTTCCGTTTTGCGCTCATATTTGGCGGCGGCCTCGGCCTTCGCGACGGCACCCAACTCGACTTTCACAGGACTGCCCGAGTCTTCCTTGTCGTCTCCTGAGGACATCTTCACCTCTCCCCCTCACAAAGGAATGTTGTCGTGCTTCTTCCAGGGGTTCTCGACATGCTTGTTGCGCAGCATCTGCAGCGCCCGGGCCACCCGCATGCGCGTGCCCCGCGGCGCGATCACCTCGTCGATATAGCCCCGCTCCGCCGCCACGAACGGATTGGCGAAGCGTTCCTGATAGTCGTCGATGTGCTTCTTGACCTTCTCCGGATCGCCGAGGTCGGCCCGGTACAGGATCTCCACCGCGCCCTTGGCGCCCATCACCGCGATCTCGGCCGTGGGCCAGGCATAGTTCACGTCGCCGCGAATATGCTTTGACGACATGACGTCGTAAGCGCCGCCATAGGCCTTGCGGGTGATGACGGTGACTTTCGGCACGGTCGCCTCGGTGAAGGCGAACAGGAGCTTGGCGCCATGCTTGATCAGCCCGCCATATTCCTGGTCCGTCCCCGGCAGAAAGCCCGGCACGTCGACGAAGGTGACGAGCGGAATCGAGAAGCAGTCACAAAAACGGACAAACCGCGCGGCTTTGCGCGAGGCGTCACTGTCGAGCACGCCGGCCAGGAACATCGGCTGATTGGCGACGATGCCGATGGTGCGCCCTTCCATGCGGGCGAAGCCCACCACGATGTTGCGGGCGAAGGTTTCCTGGATCTCGAAGAAGTCGCCCTCGTCCACGACCTTATGGATCAGCTCCTTGATGTCGTAGGGCTTGTTCGGATTGTCGGGGATCAGCGTGTCAAGCGACGGCTCGATGCGGTCCCAGGGGTCCCGGGTCGGCAGCTCCGGCACGCCGGAGAGATTGCTCGACGGCAGGAAATCCATCAGCCGGCGCATCTGCAGCAGCGTCTCGACGTCGTTGTCGTAAGCGCCGTCGGCGATCGACGACTTGGTGGTATGCACCACCGCGCCACCGAGCTGCTCGGCGGTCACCTCCTCCTTGGTCACCGTCTTCACCACGTCGGGGCCGGTGACGAACATGTAGGACGTGTCTTTGACCATGAAGATGAAGTCGGTCATGGCCGGCGAATAGACGTCGCCGCCGGCGCACGGGCCCATGATCACGCTGATCTGCGGGATGACGCCGGACGCCAGCACGTTGCGCAGGAACACCTCGCCATAGCCGCCGAGCGCCGCCACGCCTTCCTGGATGCGCGCGCCGCCCGCGTCGAACAGGCCGATGACGGGCGCCCGGCTGCGGAGCGCCATGTCCTGGATCTTGATCATCTTGTTGGCGTGGGCTTCCGACAGCGACCCGCCGAACACGGTGAAGTCCTTGGCAAACACGTAGACCACGCGGCCGTTGATGGTGCCCCAGCCGGTGACCACGCCGTCGCCGGGGAACTTGTTCTTCTCCATGCCGAAATCGATGCAGCGGTGCTCGACATACATGTCGAACTCCTCGAAGGAGCCGTCGTCCAGAAGCAGCGCCAGGCGCTCCCTGGCCGTGAGCTTGCCGCGCTTGTGCTGCGCCTCGATGCGCCGCTGACCGCCGCCGTCGCGGGCCTTGGCCCGGCGGATTTCAAGCTCTTCCACGACTTCCTTCATGACCGCTCCCCGAGGTGAATTCCCCGAAGGGAATACCATGGGGCCGAAAAGAGGCAAGTCGCGCGATTGCTCTGAAGGATCATCCCCCTTTTTGGGGAGGCGTAAGGGACCGCGGCGGCGAGATTGCCCGCGCGCGCCAAACGCGGCATCCTGGGCCTCTGGGAGCTGGGAGGGGCCGTCCAT
>Ga0209386_1000727_pt1 | contig 15064 bp, 12 predicted proteins | sample NGEPertwo_FD_184510 | JGI IMG/M metagenome (GOLD analysis project Ga0209386, IMG submission 184510) | Arctic peat soil microbial communities from the Barrow Environmental Observatory site, Barrow, Alaska, USA - NGEE Permafrost154B-two... | ecosystem: Environmental > Terrestrial > Soil > Wetlands... | reverse complement strand
ATATTACGGATCGGGCATCCAGGCGTGTTACCGCGGCCCCCGTTTGTACGATACCGACGAAACGAAACAGCTGGTCATTCGAACGATTGCATGGTACAAGAAATACAGGGAAATTCTGAACTCCGACATCATCCATCTTCGCCGCGCAGATGGCCGGGATTGGGACGGAATCCTGCACGTGAATCCTTCCGGCAACGAAAAAGGGTTGCTGATGCTCTATAATCCGCTGAATGTACCCATCACCCGGAACATCAGGGTTCCGGTCTATTACACGGGTTTAAACAGCAAGACCCAGGTTGAGGACGCTGAAGGAAAGGTCAAAACCGCTTCGGTCAACCGTGAATATGAGATCACGCTGAATGTAACAATCCCGGCTAAGGGGTACATGTACTATATTCTAAAATAAAAAAGGTGCTCCTGAAATGGGGCACCTTTATAATGGATTCAGACCTGTCAGGTTTCAAAAACCTGACAGGTCTTGTTATACTGATTGTTTTTCTTTTACTTCTTTGACAGCCACCCTTCGTGCCAGTAAGTCGGCATAATATTTACGGGCAGTATTCAACAGTGTGAGGGCTGTAATGAACAGGGGAGGAGCATCCTCCGTTTTTGCCATCGCAAGCACATATAATGTAAAATCGCTGTATAATTTCAGCATTTCTTTGCGGATGACTTTCAGATCGTAGGATTCTGTCATTGCTCCGGTAACCATTCGGTTGCCAAATAAGGTTTTGAAATTTTCGTTTGAAACCTTCATCCGGGTGACATATCTTCCAATATTCAAAAGCGCAACATGGCTTGCATATTTATCGCTTTCGAGTTCGCTGACAAGCTTGTCAATCCCGATAGATTCAGCCTCATAGTTAAGTATGGCCAGATCTTTAAATGTCCTGAGTAAAATCCCGAGCGCCTTGCTCGCTTCAACCTCTTTCGGTTCGTCGGAAAGATCATAAAGTTTTAATGCTCTCGAAAAAGCGTTGACTGACTTGTCGCGAACGCCATCTAAAAGTGCAATTTTGTCGGTCTCTTCGTTTTTTTGTACTTGCGCCAAACCCTTTTGATAAGTTGCAGATTTCGTAGTAATTTGCCTTACATAGTTATTGTAAGGGGCATCGGTTAGCATCGCCGGAGCGATTGTGGCCAGGTCTTCGTTGTGCCTGTTCATCAATTGACCGAATTCCATGTTAGTCAAAACTGATGCGTTTAACGGTTCAAGTTTCAAACTCATGTTATTTGATTTTAATTGTTAAGAAAAGATGAGCTAATATAAGCAAATAATTTCGGATCATATTGATATTTAAGAAAAAAAATGAAGGTTGGTTGATATTTATGTCAGAAATATGATAAAAAATGTTAAATAATTCCAGATTTTAGGACAGATTACCTAAACGACGATCCCAACCGGAAAAATAGCGACCGAAATTAGTTGTTGACGGTCCCAACTGAGAAAATAATAATGAAAATTAACAGTTGACAGGTCCAACTAAAAAAATAACGACCGGAATTAGTAGTTGTCAGGTTCAACTGAAAAAAAAGAGGCAGAAATTAGTAGTTGACAAGCCCAACTAGAAAAAAAGAGGTGAAAATTAGCAGTTGACGGGCCAAACTGGAAAAAAGGTGACTGGAATTAGTTGTTGACAGGCTCAACTGGAAAAAAGGTAACTGGAATTAGTTGTTGACAGGTTGGATTGAAAGCAGGGAGGTTAAAATTAGCTGTTGACAGATTGATTTCTGAATTTTAGATATACTTTTTACTTTTGCACCTCAAACAGTCAACGATGCAGGTAAAAGTACCCTTAAAAGAATTGAATTCGCGCTTGGAGCGCTTCCGAAAACGGATGGATCAGAGCAGTCCCGGGTGGGAAATAACGGTTGTATTCAGCAAGATCAATCTTTACTATTTCACCGGGACGATGCAGGAAGGGGTGTTGTTTATTCCCAGGAATGATGAAGCCGTTTTGTGGGTACGCCGCAGTTATGAACGGGCTGTTGAGGAATCGTTGTTCCCGTCGATTAAGCCGATGGAGAGCTACCGCGATGCGGCTGTGGAATTAAAAAACCTGCCCGATACAGTTTATCTCGAGAAGGAGATTGTTCCCATTGCGATGTTGCAGCGGTTTCAGAAATACTTCCCGTTTTCGGTGATCAAATCGGCCGATCTTCAGATAGGAGCGGTGCGTTCCATAAAAAGCAAATATGAACTGGCACTGATGGAGCAGTCGGGGAAAATCCACCAGCGGGTTACCGAAGAGCTTGTACCAAAGATGTTGCGCGAGGGGATGAGCGAGTCGGAGTTCTTTTGCGACCTCTATACAGCCCTGATCCGCGAAGGACACCACGGTGTGGCAAGGTTTGGTATGTTCGATACCGAATCGATTCTCGGGCAGATCGGATTTGGAGAGAGTTCTATCTACCCAACCTCATTTAATGGACCTGGTGGCGCTTATGGGATGAGCCCTGCAGTTCCGATCCATGGAAGCCGCAGCCGTAAATTGCACAAGGGGGATCTCGTTTTTGTAGATGTGGGTTGCGGAGTAGATGGTTATCATACGGACAAAACGATGACTTATATGTTTGGGAAATCACTGCCGGATGAAGCAATAAAAATCCATATGCAGTGTGTTGATATTCAAAATAGGATTGCTTCGATGTTGAAACCGGGTGCGATTCCTTCTGTGATCTACAATGAAATTCTGGACGGATTGGATCCTGCATTTCTTGAAAACTTTATGGGATTCGGCGCTCGCAAGGTAAAGTTCCTCGGTCATGGCATCGGGTTGACGATCGATGAATTGCCGGTGATTGCCAATGGTTTCGATGAACCCATACAAGACGGGATGGTCTTTGCCGTTGAACCAAAGAAGGGAATTCCTAAAATCGGAATGGTCGGCATTGAGAATACCTATATCGTTACGCCTATGGGCGGAAGGAATATCACGGGAAATCATCCCGGGTTGCTGGAGGTGTGGTAAATTGGTGAACAAGGTCAAGCGATCGTCAATCGCTTTGTTTTTAGTTGCTTTGATTATAGCCGCGATTGCAATCGAAGATCGGCGTTAGCCAAATCGCGAGACCCATTGTTAATCCCAAATAAAAAGCGGCTGATTCTTTGCAAAGAACAGCCGCTTATCTATTTGTTTCAAAGAAATTCTTTTTAGTTTTTCTTTTTTTTCATCATAAAATAACCACCTGCACCAACTAACACAACTGCACCAATCACCAAAACATAGGTAGTTGTTGAGTTTTTAGGTGCTTCCTCGGTAGCGGCTGCATCGTAGAATACAGGTTTTGCTGCTTTGTCAGCATTCACCGAATCTTTTGTTGCAGATGGCTGATCCTGCGCAACTGCCAAACTTAAACCACTCAGGAACAACATTCCTGCCATCGAAATCATTAAAATTGTTCTTTTCATCTTTCAAATATTAAAATCTATTATTTATACGTATTTGCTAAATCATCATATTTTTTGGCCACTTCTGGATCTGATTTCCGGTACGAATCTGCCAGGGCCACAATGGCCGGTTTATACCGGGGATTCAGCGTTAAGCAGGTTTTTAACAGCGTTCTTGCCTTAACGACATCTTTATCAAGCATTAACTTCGACAACCCGATATAGGCTTCGAAATATTTACGATTGTAGCTGATCAATGTTTCGTAGTACCTGATTGCCTCACCGGAATTATTTTGACTGACAGCGATATTCCCAAGGTACATTAAAACAGGCTCATAACCGGGATTGATTTTCAACGCAGCCTGAAGCATTGTCTTTGCACTGTCAATTTTCCCCTCCTTCGCAAGTGCCGCGGCAAAATTATAAAAGATTAATTCATCCTGTGTATTAATTTTCACTACATCTTCAAAAAACCGGATTGCTTCAACGTTATCCCCCTTTTTTAGTGCCTCATATCCTTGAAGATCGAGTTTTGTCTCGCGCTTCAGGACGGCACATACGGGAACTTCATCGGCATAAATCACATGAATGGCATTCTTTGGTGGCCATGTTTTGTCCTTGATTTGATTCACCGGAATGTAACTGTTAGCAACAATCATGTAGTCCCAATCGCGCTGGCTTCTTTCGTCGTACTGACAATAGAAAGTTTCGATATTGGGATGATTGCGAAAGTACCAGCTGACCGAGAAATTGGTAGCGATTTTGATCGAATCTTTCTGTTTATTGGTTGCAAGATACTTCTCCAGCCATTCCGAGCCTCCGCGAATTGTGTGGTAGTAGTAATCGGTTTCGTAATTTCCGTAAGCTCCGTTGAGGCCACCAACCAATTGATTGTAATATAGGTAGTAATAGGGGTAGTTCCGGATCATGAATCTGGCCGGATGGATTGCTAACATCAATGTAATAAGTACTGCCGCTATAATAAAGTATTTGCTTTTCAGGTATTTGAATAACGAGGTGAATCCGATGGCCGCCAACAGGATAATTGACGGATAGATAAACAGGAAATGGCGCCACGATCCGTAAAGATTCGATTTTTCGTAGATCACAAAGACGACCGGAAACAGAATTGAGAATATCAGAAATCCGTATTTGAGCAGATTATCGGTGTTGATGATCTTTTTTGATAAAACAACAAACGCAGCAAGTCCGGTAAAAATGATCAGCGGAATTGTGATGGCCATGTATTTAGGCAAATAATACCATGGCATTAAATCGGACCATTCTATCTTCCCTTCGAAAAGTTGCTTCAGCGTGGTTGGAAACTGAGTCATCACTTCATACGATTTCCAGACGTTCAGGATGGGATTCAGCTGGGCGTAAGGCCATAACAGGATGCTCAGGAACCATGCGGCAACTGAGATCAGAAAAATTTGGATCAGCTTCTTTCGAAATAAAGGTGGTTCAAATTGATGGGAATATAGGTATTTATGGGTGTAGAACAGGAAGAAAAAGAAGAAAAGATAGCAGATCAGCAGCAAGCCTCCGGGCCTTATACTGATTGAAAAGGCGATACTGGCGGTTAGCAGGATTGCGTCGGAAATCTTTGTCTTATTGTTATTAAAGAGCATCTTCTGGGTAAAGAAGATGGCTGCGATATAACTCAGCGCAAATGGAATATCTTTCAGGTTGTTCTGTGCATGACCCATAAAAGTGGGAGAGAGGGCGAACAACAAAATCACGATGATGCCGGCACCGTAACCGGCGAGCCAAACAGCAAAGAACGCTGTGACGATCACCGTAAGCCAGCCAACCAACGAGCACGACAGATGCCGGAAAAGAAACAGATCATCGATGTTGAACCACCTGACAAGAATGGTGGTCAGATTGTCGAAGAACTGACCGTAGTATTTTAAGTGTGTTACTGGTGTATTGAGGGCGGTTGTGTCTTTTCCATGTGAAGCGAAATAGTCATATACATATACAGATTGATTGTAATGAAGATACTCATCGCCCGATATTCCGCCATCAACGCCACTTTTAAGCATTAAAAGAAGAAGCAGTGCGGCAATACTGTAGAAGATATATTTTAAATGTTTGTTCGTCATTATTTTGAGGGATTCCCATCGTAGAATTTCTTAACGAAATAGATCGGCCTGTTTTGGGATTCCTTATAAATCCGGTAAACATACTCTCCCACAACGCCCAGGGAGACAAGCTGGATTGATCCCAGGAAGTAGATACTTAGTAGTGTGGAGGACCAGCCAATCACAGCAAATCCAAGCGTTTTGGCAATCAGTACATATATTCCGGCACACATAAACACAGCAGTGCCAATCAGTCCGAGGTACAGGCAGAATTTAATGGGAAATCTCGAAAAGGAAAATATGGCATCCGAAGCGAGTATGAATAATTTTGTGAGACTCATTTTGGGTTGTCCTTCCGAACGTTCATCCCTCACAAAGTCAACAGACCCTTGTCTGAAACCGATAAACGAGCGGAGCCCTGGCAAATAGCGGACTTTTTCTTTCATCTTTAAAAGAGCTTCGACGGCTTCGCGTCTCATCATCGAAAAATTGCCCGTATTTTCCATGTTTTGGATCACGGCAATATTCCGGAATAAAAGATGGAAGAGAAATGTATAGAAATTCCGGCTGCTTTTCCCTTTCCGACCGGTACGTGCTCCGCTGATAATATCGTAATCTTCTTCTGTAATTTTGCGGTACATCTCCTTGAACAATTCAGGCGGGTCCTGCAAATCACCATCCATCATACCCACTATTTCTCCGGAAGCATGTTCCAATCCGGCAGTAAATGCTGCCTGGTGCCCGAAATTTTTGGAAAGTGATAACACTTTGATCCTGGAGTTATTGCCTTGCCACTGAAGTAGATTTGGAAGACTCCGGTCTTCACTGCCATCATCAACAACAATGATCTCATAATCCGATATAAATGCATTTAATGCCGCCACCGTTCGTTCCAGCAGGTCGTCGATCAGGCCTTCTTCATTGTAGATGGGAATTACGATTGAGAGCATTGCGTTAATATTTTATAGCGGCAACCGGGCCGGCTATTACTTGTAAATTTACATTAAATCTTTTAAACGAGGTGTTCTTTGTAAACGGAAGCCCATGGCTCTCTCATTTTTCTGACCAGCATCCCGTTGGCTAAATCGTTGTTAATGAATTTTTCCGCAATGGGATCCCAGTCGAGGTCTTGCTGAAGTTTCATTGCGATGTTGCCAAGGTGCGACATCGTGATGGAGCGGTGTCCGATCTCGGCGGGGGCAATCGTTTCTTTTCTGGAAAGAACGCAGTCAATAAAGTTCCGGAAATGGTTATCGCTTTTGTACAAATGGATTTCGGAAGGGGCGATCACTGCATCTTTTAGATTTTCAGGGAAAACCTGGTGATTTCCGCGGTTAGCCGTAGCCCATCCCTCTGTTCCGCGAAAGGTAACCCCGCCTTTCACTTTATTCGAAATGATCAGTTTAACGCCGTTTGCATAGAGACATTCAAAATAGAATTCTGTGGCAGTATTCCAAACAGGATGAACAGCCCATTCGGCTTTTGCATTTTGAATTTTTACGGGACCGGTATATTCGGTTCCCATTCCCCACTGGGCAATGTCGGGGTGATGTCCGCCCCAGTCGGTTACTTGTCCACCCGAATAATCGAGTACCCAGCGAAAGTTGACATGTGTACGGGCCGGACAATAGGGCGCATCGGGAGCTGGTCCAAGCCATGTATTATAGTCGAATCCTTCAGGAACAGGGATTGTATCCGTAAGATGACCAGTTTTCCCATAATCGGGCGTTCCGGAGGGAAGATCGCACTCAACGGTTTGTAGCTGACCGATTCTGCCATTTCTGACGAGTTCGCAAACACGCCTGAAGTTTTCATCGGAGCGTTGTTGACTGCCGGTCTGAAAAATGACCCCATATTTCTTCACCGCATTGGCCATGGCTCTCCCTTCAGGAATCGTTAATGCGAGGGGTTTCTGACAGTAGATATCTTTACCTGCCTTGGCAGCCATCAGCACCGGAATCGAATGCCAATGGTCAGGGATCACCACTTCTACAGCATCAATGTCTTTTCGTGCAATCACTTCCCTGAAATCTTCGAATCCGAGGCAGCCCGTATATTTTTTACCGGTTAATTCCGAATAGAATCCGTTGACCAAATTGATTCCAACATCCCTTCCTCCCAATTTTCCGTCCCAGTATCCGGTGCTTTGTTTGTTTACATCGCAAATTGCAGTGATCTGAACCCGCTTGTCCGTTACAAAATCACGGATGTCATTCATTGCCTGGTTTCCGGAACCAATAAATGCGAGATTGATACGGTCGGAGGGGGCAACATTTCCGTTTTTGCCACGGGCACAGGCTGAAATAATCGTTGGCACGGCAATGACTCCTGCCGCAATTGTGGAAGAAAGTTTAATAAAACCTCGTCTGTTAAGATCTTTCATCGCATTGGGATTTAATTCGTATTATTTGGCAGGGAGGTTGCCTTAGCAGGGTTGTTGTATAAGTAGAGACGTTGCACGCAACGTCCCTACTTTGTGATTCTATTATTTGGTTTGTTGTAGTCGTGCCAAAGCAAATTCGGCAACGTCTTTTAACTGCTCGTTTTTAGCAAGTTCTTTTACCGATGGAATGCAAAGATCAGAGCCCATCCAGCTTAGTTCGCGCAGGATTAATCTTTTAGCATCGTCGGTTGATTCTTTGCTATCGAGCACTTTGATCATCAGTTTCTCAAATTTCTGAAAATCTTCCGGAGTTTTTGCCTCGTTGCGGATACGACTTTGTAAATCAACAAAATACTTTGTACTCTTGGTGATATCGTATTGCTCGATTTTTGCCAGATCGCCTTCAAGTGTCAACTCCTTAAAATCTGTTCTCAAAGAGGCTGCTCCAACATTTGGAAAATCATAGGGAATCTTTTGTGTAACTTTTCCTGTTGCAGCCCATTCAGCTCCACGCTGGAAAGTTGTTATAAAACCTACGCATTCCATCGCGGGACCACCATCTTCATCAGCATGACCAAGCGCTGTATGAAAAATCCGACCTTTCCCGTAAGTGATTGTCATTAATATAGGTTCGTCGCGTCCGGTGCCGCCACCAGTTGTATCAGCATAAGCCGTTGCAAGAATCTCCATATTTTTACCTGGACCGCGTAACTGACTGTAAAGCTCATCACTCCCGTGGATCCAGCGAGTGGGTAATCCTTTGGTGATAGGATGTTCTGTGTTGCGCATTTTCACTTCAAACTCATGACGTTTCGCATGTGATCCTCCAGGTCCGGCTGTTGTGTCGATAATCATAGAGTCCTTTTTGTAGTAGATATATGGACCATCTTTTTCTGATCGGTCTCCCCAACCGCCCAATCCGGCCATCAGGTTAAACTCCTTCCATTCAGGAAAAGAGTTATTTGCGCCGTGATAAATAACCACACCACCACCATTATTCACGTATTCAACAAAGGCAGCCTTTGTTTTGTCGGACCATGATTCACCATTGTAGTCGATCACGACCACGTTGTATTTTGCGAAATCTGGATTGAACTTGGTCATGTCTCCACCTTTATCTGGAGTTTTGACAATGTCGGCGGTGAACAGACCGGTCTGTTCGAGCAATTGTTTTAAGATTGGTGAACTGGCTTTCCAGTTATGGTTATTTTGTCCGGTGACGATTAATGCCTTGTAATTAGCACTTTTCTGGTCTGCACCTTGCTGGCACGAATTAAAAATGGCTAAAAGTCCGGCACAAAGGAATATTAACAGATATTGCTTCTTCATTTTAATTTCAGATTAAATAGTTGGTAATGTCCATGGTTGACGATAAGGGCGAGTCAATAAACGACTTGCCATCGGATTTCCGATGATCTCCTGTTTTTCAGGATCCCACTGAATTTTCTGCCCGGTTGTCATCGCGATTTCGCCCAGTAATGCAACTGAAATTGCACGGTAGGCCACTTCAATTGGTGCGATGGTTTCCTTTCGGGAACGGACGCAATCGATAAAGTTCTGCCAATGATTATCACTTTTATAGATCTGAATCTCGTTAGCGCCAATTACTTCCTGAAGAATTTTCGGATCGGAAGCTTCCAGCCTGCCACGGTCAACATTAATCCACCCTTTCTCACCATACCAGGTGGCACCACCTCCATGAACCAGCCGTGAACTGTTGGCAACGCGCATTTCGATGCCATTGGCATATTTGCATAGAAAATCGTATTCAACAGGAACGTTGTAAATGCCGTCTCTTGGATAAATACCTACTCCCGAAATTTCAACCGGACCAGTCCTTTCAAGTTCTGCACCCCAGTTGGCGATATCAATATGGTGACCGGCCCAGTCGGTGAGCTGTCCACCTGAATAGTCGAGAATCCAACGCCAGTTCCAGTGACTTACGCCCCGGTAAGGAACTTTAAGTGCTGGTCCAAGCCACATCTCCCAGTTGAGTTCTGCCGGAACTTCTATCGCAGGCGGAGTTCCGATTCCTTTACTTCCATCGGGTAATCCAACTTCAATAGTTTTTATTTTTCCAATTCTGCCATTTCTGACAAGCTCCACAGCATGATGGAAATTAGGTTTAGAACGTTGCCAGCTGCCTGTCTGCCAGATGATATTATTCTTTTTAACAGCATCGACGATTGTCTTACCGTCCTCAATGGTTCGGCAGATAGGTTTCTCGCCGTAAACATCCAGTTTTTTATTCGCGGCAGCACTATAAATAATTCCATGCCAGTGATCCGGCAGGGCAATAGATACGGCATCCAGTTTCTCTTTTTCAAGAAATTCGCGATAATCGCCATAGACACGGCAATCTTTGTTTTTGTTGGCCTCGTCAGCAAGCCCTTTTGCTTTGGCTGAATGATTCGAGTCAACATCACATACGGCAACAAACTGAACCTGATTTTTAAGTTCCAGAAAATCTCTCATGTTACTTGATCCCTGCGAACCAACACCGATAGCTCCCATTACAATCCTGTCACTTGGAGGAAGTTTACCTCCCATTCCCAAGGCAGTTGAAGGGATGATCTGTGGGAGGATCAATGCACCGGTTGCTACGGTCGCAGATCTTTTCAGAAAATCTCTTCTGGTCGATTTGTCAAACATTGCGATTAATTTTAAGTTGTTAATATTAGTGGTTGATATCTATACTTTTACGGGAGTTCCCGGAATTGGCGTTTCAAAAACCATGTCAACAGGACCAAATTCTATTTTGGTCGGACCAAGATCCATATCTGATTTCATAATGGCATCCCAGGTTACCAGCTGTCCGGTATAGGCTGCAGTGCGTCCCATGATTGCTGTAAGTGTTGACATCGCAGTACGTTCCGCTTCGTTTACATATTTGCCTGTTCTGATCGCATACACAAGGTGCATGTGCTCCTGCACGTATGCCGGAATTTTCAGCTGGTTCATCGCGTTTCCATTCTCGTCCTTTGGATATTCAAACTGCCATTTTATACTTCCATCGAGGTTCCAGATCGTATTGACACAATTTGTATATCCTTCTGTTCCATTGACGATTTCACCCGTTGCATTAGCACAGCTATCGACCTGGCGGCACATGCTATGTGAGCTTACGCCATTGCCGTAATCGAAATCGATGCTGAAAAAGTCGTATTGGTCACCGGTTACCCTGCGTGCACGACCACCATATCCAACTGCCTTTTCGGGGTATTTACCCATGAACCAGTTGATGACGTCTATGTTGTGAACATGCGTATCGAGAATATGGTCGCCGCAGAGCCAGCAAAAATTATTCCAGTTCCGGATCATGTACTCCATATCATTCCATCCCTCTTCGCGTGTACGGAACCAAACGTGTTCCTGGTTCCAGAATGCTTTGGCTGAAGTTAATTTGCCGATAGCGCCATTGGCCACCTGTTTATAAGTTTCGATGTAATCTTCCTGGTGACGCCGTTGTGTACCAGTCACAACGCAAAGTCCGAGGGCTTCTGCTTTTTTAGCTGTGGCGATCATTAACCGGGCACCGACAGGGTCGACACAAACCGGTTTTTCGAGGAAAACGTGTTTTTTATTGGTTACAGCTTCAAGGAATTGTATCGGGCGGAATTGTGGTGGAGTAGCTAGGATAACAACGTCAATTTCAGGAATTGCCATCAGTTTTTTGTAAGCATCAAAACCTACAAAGCAGTTTTCTGCGGGAATAGGTAATTTGAAACCATCAAACCGCTCGCGACAACCATCAACCTTATCCTGAAACACATCGGCAAGTGCGATGATTTCGAGATCGGGACCTGCGCTGATAAAATTAATTGCGGCTCCGGTTCCCCGGTTTCCACAACCAACAAGACCTGCACGAAGTTTCCGTCCTTTTGGCGCACCTCTTAGGATGGGGGGGAGTCCCATTGATTCGTTGGTTATCTCTTTTTTACAGGATGAAAGGATAGCTCCGGCGCCGGCAACCGTAATTCCTGCCAGTACACCGACTCCTAAAAATTTCCTTCTGTTGATATTTTTTGACTCGTTTTTCATCGCATTATTCTTATTGTTGACCTTTTCTCTTATTGTAAAATTTTAAAATGATACAGCCTGATTATTTGTTTATACTGTCCAGCCTTTTTTTTGCGGCGCATACTTTGTTTTTGTTTCAGTGAACGTTTGTAGTTGCGCCTTGTTTTATTGTTCTGTTTTTACCCCGGGTTGCGTCGTTCCTCTTTACCTGGGATTATTGATATTGAACCCTTTCAGGGTAAAACATCATGCACATTCAATTTTATTATTCAAATTAATATATTGGCAATAGTCGAATTAACTTATTGATTCTCTTTATCTCCCCTGCATTCTTTTATTGTACACTATCTGCCTCGCACACAACCCTGAATCCGTTATCGATGCAATCGGAATACCACCAGACACTTTTAGGCATTTGCGGGTCTGTAACCAGCCAAGCCTTCGTCTTGGTAAAATCTCTCGCAGCGCTTCTCACATCTTTAGCATCGCTCTTAAACGAACCTCCTCTGATCACATGCTCTTCACCCGATTGTGGTCCGACAGGATTCTCAATCTCTCTTCGTCTTTTGCTGTAAGTGTCAGGTGCATAATAATCTGAACAAAATTCAGCAACATTGCCAGCCATGTTCTTTAATCCAAAAGGATTTGCCATCATTTCCGAAGGATCTTTTGTCCTTGATAAGCTGTTTTCGGTGTAGACAATATATGAGCTGATTGTTGTGGTATCACGTCCGAATATTTTCTTAAAGATTCCTTTTGATGTGAATTGTTTAGGATCACCCTCAAAGAAATAAGGGGTTGTTGTATTCCCGCGGCAGGCATATTCCCATTCGGCTTCGGTTGGTAAACGGTATTTCTTCCCGGTTACTTTCGTTAACCACTGACAATAGGTGTTTGCGGCACGCCACGACATTGTGATCGCCGGTTTTGTTCCTTTGCCCCAACCCTGATCGGGAGCACCCCATGGCGGGGTCGGACCTGTTATCGCATCGACATTCTTATTTTTAAGAACTTGTCCTTCAGTTCGTCCCTGTGATCCTGTAGCCTGGAAGAAGGCGAGGTATTCATTCCATGAAACTTCAACTTTTCCCATCCAGAATTTTGAGATCTTCACTTTTCGTACCGGACCTTCATCGGGCTTGCGAAGTTGTTCATCATCCGGACTACCCATTTTGAAGGTGCCTTCTGGTATCGCTACCATGTCGAATGCAACAGTGGTACCGGGAATTTTCTCGGTGAAATTTTCGAATTTTTCTACTTTAGTGGCTTCAGTAAATAATTCCTTACTTGCTGCAGCGTCGACCCCAAAGTTGATGTCATGTTCGTGCTTCGCATTTTTGTCGAAATGTCCAACATTTAAATGGCAATTAATGCAATTGGGTTTTGGTTGCTCTTTTGCATTCACATAGGCTAGATGGGCATTGCTTCCGTTTACCGAGAGGGTGACAGGAAAGAGATTTTGATGGCATTTAATACAAGATGCCTCGTATGTAAATCCTTTTGCTTTGTCAAGCAACTTTTTTGATTCCCAGTTGATCTTCGCGCTGTCCTTGAACAATTTGCCATAAACATCTATTGCTCCATGCTTTGCTTTTGCAAAGAGGTAACCTTCTCCTTTGGGTGGTAAATGACATTCAACACAATGAACGGTAACACCCGTCCTGTTGTTGTGGTGTGACGACAATTTCCAGGACTCTTCTGCCCAGGGATGAACGTGACACGACATACAGTATTTGTCGGTGGAAGTGTATGATGATACGGTGTTAATGGTTGCGAGAATGGCCAGGCCAAGTAAAGCTCCGAAAGTCATTATCCAGATTTTTGACTTCGACCCGTTTTTAGCCCGACTAATAAAATCTTTAATATTCATGTTAAAAAATGGTTCAATACGAAAAAGTAACTTAATCGTCAATTATAGAAAACGAATGGGATACTGATGATTACTGTGAATTAGAATTCAGAACCGGAAAATGGATTTTAAAATACATTTGCTTGTTCTTCCATAGCAAAATATCTGTTCTGATCCGTTCTGCAAACATAGTTCGTTTTTTTATTCACCAAATGAAATCATTTCATGTTTTACAACATCTAATCAATGTGCAAGTAACCAATTTTCGGCCGCATCCATCTCTACTTCGAGCGGAACAGCCAATTTTACAGCATTTTCCATTTCGTATTTCACAACCTTTTTTACCGCTTCAAGCTCTGTTTTCAAAACGTCAAAATTTAATTCGTCATGTACCTGGAGGATCATTTTAGAACGAAAACCTTTCTCGTCGAATCGTTTGTTAATGTTGATCATGGCAACTTTGATGATATCAGCAGCTGAACCCTGAATAGGAGCATTGATCGCATTCCGTTCGGCAAAAGCTCTAACAGAAGCATTTGCAGAATTGATGTCGCTCAGGTAACGTTTTCGCCCCATAATTGTTTCAACATAACCCCTTTCGCGGGCAAGTACCAACTGACTGTCCATGTAATCCTTCACCATCGAAAAGTTGGCAAAATAGTCATCGATCAGCTGTTTCGCCTCACCCCGGGGAATGTTCAGCCGTTGAGCAAGACCAAAAGCAGAGATTCCGTATAGGATTCCGAAATTGGCAGTTTTTGCTTTACGACGCATATCTGAGGTCACTTCGTCGATAGGTATTCCGAAAATCTTCGAAGCTGTAGCAGCATGGATATCTTCGCCGTTGCTGAAAGCAGTGGTCATCACTTCATCGCCTGAAACTGCGGCCATAATACGAAGTTCTATTTGCGAATAGTCAGCTGACAAAAAGGTGTGCTCATCGTCACTCGGGATAAAGGCCTTACGTATTTCGCGTCCGTTTTCAGTTCGGATTGGGATATTCTGAAGATTGGGATTTGTAGAACTAAGTCGGCCGGTTGCGGCAATCGTCTGATTGAACGAAGAGTGTATTTTACCAGTTTTAGGATTTATCAGTTTGGGAAGCGCCTCGACATATGTTGAAAGTAATTTTTTTAATCCCCTATGCTCCAGTATCATGTTGATGATGGGGTGTTTGTCCTGCAAATTGACCAATATTTCTTCACCCGTTGAATATTGCTTTGTTTTGGTTTTCTTCGCTTTAGGATCAAGCATCAGTTTGTCGAAAAGTATGTATCCAAGCTGTTTTGGCGATGAAATATTGAAGTGCTCACCTGCCAGCCCGATGATGTTAT
>Ga0209386_1000726_pt1 | contig 15064 bp, 10 predicted proteins | sample NGEPertwo_FD_184510 | JGI IMG/M metagenome (GOLD analysis project Ga0209386, IMG submission 184510) | Arctic peat soil microbial communities from the Barrow Environmental Observatory site, Barrow, Alaska, USA - NGEE Permafrost154B-two... | ecosystem: Environmental > Terrestrial > Soil > Wetlands... | reverse complement strand
GTTTCAAATGGACCTTACACTTTTAGGCCAATGCATGTTATATAATCCTTGATATAACCGCATTTGAGAGATATTCTAAGTTCAATAACTGTAAGGTGAAATTGATAATTTCTGAAACACGCCTAAATTTAAAATAATAGCAGGAAACCTAGGAAAAATGTGGAAAGTATGAAAAATGTGCATTACTCCACACTTAGAAATTGATGGATAATATTTATTTAACGGGTCAGAGCTCAAATTATTTTATATATTAATTAAGATAGTGAAGGTAGGTCGAAAATGAATGATGATCTTATCGCCCATGTGCGCCAGAAGGACGATGGCACTTGGGCATCTCCTCACAAACTATCAGCACATTTGGAAGGTACAGCAAGGATGGCAGAAGTTAATGCGGCTAAGTTCCACTCCGGAGATTGGGGCAAGGCAGCAGGAGTAGCTCATGATGCAGGTAAAGGAAGATTAGTGTGGCAGAAGTATCTCCAAGTGAAAAGTGGGTACGATGAAGAAGCACATTTAGAAGGCAAAAGGGGTAAAATACCGCATGCTATTCACGGGGCTAAACTAGTAGAAGATTTGTTCGGCAAAGGTATTGGAAGATTGCTTGCATACTGTATTGCTGGGCATCATGCGGGACTACCGAATTGGTCGGGCTCGGAGGGAGCTGGACGAGCCTCGTTACGGTTTCAGCAATCACAAGTGAAGAATCTGGAAACCATAGATCCTAGCATTATCAATAACATACTGTCTTCAAAGCCAACGAATCCGCCATGGAGATTCGATAAGGGACTGGATGTTTCTCTGTGGATACGAATGTTATACTCGAGCTTAGTGGACGCTGATTTTCTGGATACAGAGTTTTATATGAACGATGAACAGGCTGCTACTAGGGGAGGTTACTGCTCCATATCCGAACTCCTGGATCGACTGAATTTGTATAATAGACAATTAGATGAATCATCTGAGGATACAAAAGTCAATAAAATTAGACGATCTATTCGAACAAAATGTGTGCTGATGGCAAGCGATGAGCAAGGAACATTTTCTCTTTCGGTACCGACCGGCGGAGGGAAAACACTGTCTAGTCTTGCTTTTGCTCTGGAACATGCCAAGAAGCATCATCTCGAGCGAATTATTTATGTGATTCCCTACACAAGTATTATTGAACAAAACGCCGATGTGTTTCGTAGGGCAGTGGGCGAAGATCAAGTGATAGAACATCATTCTAGTTTAGCAGAAAATGACTCGACGCCAAAATCCCGGTTGGCATCAGAAAATTGGGACGCTCCGATTATTGTGACGACGTCCGTGCAATTTTTTGAATCTCTTTTTGCAGCAAGGTCCAGCCGTTGCCGTAAGTTGCATAATATTGTGAAAAGCGTCGTTATATTGGATGAAGCCCAGTTGGTACCCGTTGATTTTCTGGATCCTATTCTTAAAACAATGCAACTTCTTGTCGATCATTATCAGGTCACTTTCGTAATATCAACTGCAACACAGCCCGCCTTTAAGGAACACGTTGTTGGGGAAAAACCGTTCCTAGGGCTAAAATATATCAAGGAGATGATGGGCGATAATGAAGCGGTAACGGCGCTTTATCAATCGTTAGAACGGTGTCACGTAAAATTTCCAGAAGACCTCCAAAGCCTTTCAACGTGGGATGATATAGCAGAAAATTTAAAACAATATGATCAGGTTTTATGTGTTGTTTCTGACCGTAAAAGTTGCCGTGAATTACATGATTTAATGCCCACAGGGACCTATCATTTATCGGCTTTGATGTGTGGGCAGCACCGCAGCGAGATCATCAAAACGATCAAGCAAAAATTGAAAGGAGGAGAGCCCATTCGGGTTATTAGCACTCAGCTTGTCGAAGCAGGTGTAGATTTAGATTTTCCGGTAGTGTACAGAGCTCTTGCGGGCTTAGACTCAATCGCCCAAGCTGCAGGTCGATGTAATCGAGAAGGTAAACTGCCGGAAAAAGGACGTGTGGTCGTTTTTAATCCACCTAGAAAAGCACCCTTAGGAATACTTCGTAAAGCGGCAGACACCACCCGTGATATTGTTTCAATGAATGAGACGGATCCTTTATGCTTTGAAATGTTTGAAAAATATTTTGCTGAATTGTATTGGAAGGCCAATTCCTTAGATACCAAGGAGATTGTAGCCTTGTTAGATCCATACCAAAATGATTTGCGAGAATGTAGCATTGCTTTTCGAACTGCGGCGGAAAAATTCCATATTATTGATGAGTCCCTGCAGAAGAGCATTTTGGTTCGTTATGGCGAGGGCGAGAGATTCATCGATTTATTGAAATCAAAAGGGCCTGATCGCTGGTTAATGCGAAAGCTGCAAAGATACACGGTGAATGTCTATAATCATGACTTTAACCAATTGAGGCAGCGGGGTTCGATCGAAGAAGTATGTCCCGAACTATTTGCACTTGCTACGAACCTCGATTATTCCGTGGATACAGGACTTTTAGTGGATGAAACCCCTTTTGATCCTGAACAGTTTATATTTTAGAGAGGAGTCGATTAAGTTGCATAACTGGTGTTTGGAAGTATGGGGTGATTACGCCTGCTTTACGCGTCCAGAGATGAAAGTGGAACGAGTTAGCTATGATGTAATGACACCATCAGCAGCTAGGGCTGTTTTTGAATCAATTTTATGGAAGCCTGCTATTCAGTGGCATGTTACGAAAATTGAAGTACTTAATCCAATCAAATGGATATCTGTCCGTAGAAATGAGGTCGGCAAGAGAGTATCAACTCCGACAGCAAACCAAATGGCGGGTGTGCTTGGAGCACCTATGGGCATTTTTATCGAAGAGGAGCGACAACAACGTGCAGGGCTATTTTTACGTGATGTCAGGTATCGTATTCATGGGTATTTCGACTTTATCCCTCAAGACAAACGAATAACGATCCGATCGGGTTCACCCGAATGTTGGGCAGACAAACAAGAGCATGCTGAAATCGCCCATCACGATGAAACTGAAGCAAAGTATGCAGCAATGTTCCAACGCAGGGCAAAAAAAGGACAATGTTTTCACCGTCCCTACTTAGGTTGTCGTGAATTTGCCTGTGATTTCAGATTGATTAAGAATTCGGTTGATGAATTATCGAAACCAATTAACGAGACGCGGGATTTGGGTTTTATGCTGTATGACCTAGATTTCGAGCAAAATGCAAACGAACCACCGCCCTTATTTTTTAGGGCGCTAATCAATAATGGAGTAGTGAATACTGACCGGAGGGAAGTGGAGGTGAGAGGATGATCCTACAAGCATTGAAGGAGTACTATGATCGGAAGGCTGAGGATCCAGAAAGTGATATAGCCCCTGAGGGCTTTGAGAAAAAAGAGCTACAGTTCTTAATTGTAATTACTGAAGACGGTGACTTTATTAATATCGAAGATACGAGAGAGAAAATTGGAACTAAGTTAGTCGCAAAAACCTTTTTGCTTCCAAGGTCAGTTGGGAGAAGTGGTGCTAGGGCTTACGAAACAACCTTTTTGTTGTGGGATCACATAGGGTACGTACTTGGATTACCAAGTGAGGATAAAAAGTCAATTAAACAACATCAGACCTGGCTTAAAGCATTAGAGAAACTACCGCAAGAGGTAGCGAGTGATATAGGAGTTCAGGCAATCCTTAACTTTTACCAGAAAAACGAGATTGCTAAGGCCATAGCCTCCCCCCAGATTCAGGAATGCTTAAAAGCACCGCAATGTAATATGACCTTTCGCTTAGTATCGGATATACCTATACCCTGTCGAGAGAAAATTCGAGCATTTGTTAGAGATAATTTGAAACCTGTTGGGTCGGATGAAAATGATGAAGGGTCTGATCAAAGTCTAAAAACCGGAATATGTCTCGTCACAGGTCAAAGGGGTGTTATTGCACGAACGCATAGCAGAACCTCGATTGATAAAGATACCAAGTGCTTAGTCGGAATTCAGAAAAATAGCGGCTATGACTCATACGGGAAAGAACAAGGTTATAATGCACCGATCATAAAATCCACAGAATTTGCTTATGTTACAGCCCTAAATACCTTGCTAAAGACGAAGAATCAACGGATTTTGATCGGCGACGCATCAACAGTTTTTTGGTCAGAAAAAGCGTCATCGTTTGAATCTGATTTTTCATTATTTTTTAATGAACCTGAAAAGGACGATCCCAATGCGAGAACTCAAAGAGTAAAAGCATTATTCGAATCGGTCAATAGTGGTGCCTATGGGGAGGACGATCGAGATAATCGATTTTATATTTTAGGGCTTGCACCCAATGCCGCAAGAATCTCCGTCCGTTTTTGGAAGGTCGGGACAATTTCGGAATTCTCCTCGAAAATCCAACAATATTTTGAGGACTTTGCCATTGTTAAGCCACCCAAAGAGCCAGAATACTATTCTATTTGGCGTATTTTGGTAAATAGTGCTTCCCAAGACAAGAGCGAAAATATTCCCCCTAATCTTGCGGGTGAATTTATGCGCTCAGTCTTGGATGGAACACCTTACCCAGCGACCTTGTTGCAGGCCGTTCTGCGGCGAATTCACAGTGACACGGAAAATCGAGTTAAACCTATTCGAGCCGCCTTGATTAAGGCCTATTTTAACCGTTATTATCGTTTCCATCCTAACCAAAACTATAAGGAGGTCAATATGGAGTTAGACATGAATCAACCATCTGTTGGCTACCAACTGGGGAGATTATTTGCTACCTTAGAAAAAATTCAAGAAGAGGCTAATCCGGGGATTAATGCAACGATTCGGGAGAGGTTTTACGGGTCCGCCTGCGCGACACCAGTCACCGTATTTGGTAACTTGCTTCGTCTAAAGAACCATCACCTTGCCAAACTTGAAAACAAAGGAAGAGTGGTGAATTTTGAGCGATTGCTCGGTGAAATCATGGGACACTTAAGCGATTTCCCGGCACACCTTAATTTACGTGAACAAGGGCTATTCGCTATTGGTTATTATCATCAACGGCAAGCGTTTTTTACCGCAAAGAATACTGTTGAGAGTGAAGCAAACCAAGTACAGAAGTAAAAGAGAGAAAGGGAGTCGGTAATAATGAGTAAAGATGTAGCTGTTCAAAAACGTTATGACTTTGTAATACTTTTTGATGTCAAGGATGGTAACCCCAATGGAGACCCTGATGCAGGAAATTTACCAAGGGTGGATGCTGAGACGGGACATGGCTTGGTTACAGATGTTTGTTTAAAGCGGAAAATCAGAAACTATGTGGGGCTAAAGATGGAAGACCAAGCTCCTTATGGCATTTTCATAAAAGAAAAAGCAGTATTGAACAATACCATCGAGCAGGCCTATATCAGCCTAGATATTAATTTAAAAGAGCCGCCAAGTGATCCAGGGGATGGTAAAAAACGTAATAAGACTGGACAGGGCCAAGGCAAAGAAGTTGATCGAGCAAAGCAGTTTATGTGTAAAAACTTTTTTGATATAAGAACATTTGGTGCGGTTCTATCAACGGGAGCAAATGCTGGACAAGTCCGTGGTCCCGTGCAGCTTACCTTCGCACGGTCCGTCGACCCAATTGTTACACTCGAACACAGCATTACGCGAATGGCTGTTGCGACTGAAGCGGAAGCTGAAAAACAAGGGGGCGATAACCGTACGATGGGGCGAAAATTTACGGTTCCCTATGGTCTTTACCGCGCTCATGGTTTTATATCTGCACCACTTGCCAATCAAACTGGTTTTTCGGGAAACGATTTGGAGCTCCTATGGGAAGCTCTTGTAACGATGTTCGAACATGATCGTTCAGCGGCGCGTGGCTTAATGGGTACTAGAAAACTTATCATTTTTGAACACTCGTCTAAAATGGGTGATGCCTCGGTTCAACAACTCTTTGATTCAGTGACTGTAAAACGCAAAGACGATACTAAGCCAGCACGAGATTTTAGTGACTACGTTGTTTCGATTGAGAAGGATAAAATTCCCCAACGTATAACATTGATTGAGAAATAGTATGATAGGACTTTATCAGGAAGAAGACTTTCTCATGCTCTCTGGTATCCAACATATGGCGTTTTGCGAGCGGCAGTGGGCGCTTATCCATATTGAACAGGCTTGGGCTGAAAATGTTCGCACGATTGAGGGGAAACACCTTCATGAGCGCACCGATGATCCGTTTGAGGATGAAACACGAAAAGATATCCGGGTGGTCAGAGCAATGCCGCTTGTATCTCATAAACTGGGCCTTCGCGGCGTAGCTGATGTCGTTGAATTCTACAGAGTGGAAGCATTGGAAGGGATTACGTTGCGACTTAACAAGCGGAAAGGGTGGTGGCGACCTTATCCAGTAGAGTATAAGCGAGGACGACCAAAACCAGATGATTGTGATGCGGTTCAACTTTGTGCCCAAGCGATAGCTTTGGAAGAAATGCTGAAGGTTCCGATTGATTCAGGCTATCTCTTTTATGCTCAGACGAGACGTAGAGAAACCATTTTTATCAATCAATCATTACGAGTACGTGTTGAAGAGCTGTCTGCAAAAATGCATAAAATGATGTCGGAAGGGATTACCCCGAAAGCGCAGAAAGGTAAGCATTGTACTTTGTGTTCACTCATAGAAATATGCCAGCCAAACCTCACTAGTCGCAAGTACTCTGTTAAAGAGTACTTGGCGCGAATGGTTGATTCGGAGGTGAAGGACTTTTGAGAAAGCTTCTGAATACTCTTTATGTAACGATGCCTGATGCATACTTAGCGCGTGATGGGGAGAACGTTCTAGTTAAAACGGAGAATGAAATCAAATTCCGTGTTCCAGTTCATAATCTAGAGGGGATAGTTTGTTTTGGTTTTGCCGGAGCAAGCCCGGGATTAATGCATTTATGTTGTGAAAGAGGGGTAGCACTTTCATTCCTAACGGAATATGGAAAGTTTATGGGGCGTATTACGGGTAAAGTTTCCGGTAATATCTTGTTAAGGAAAAAACAGTATCGATGGACTGAAAACGATGCCATAACTGTAAGATTAGCAAAACGTTTTATTTTGGCAAAAATAATCAACGGTAGAGCTGTTTTACACCGCGCTGTACGAGACCATCCACAAACGGTCGATAAAGATTTTCTAACAGATATTATGAAAAATATGGCTATAATGGCCAAAAGATTAGATAAGACAGACGATTTGAATGTTGTAAGAGGATTGGAAGGACAGGCTGCAAATTTGTATTTCGCTGGTTTCAATCAATTGATTCTTAACCAAAAAGATGCTTTTTGTATGACAGGAAGAAACAGACGACCACCAATAGATCGCATAAATTCGTTGTTATCTTTTTTATATACTTTACTAACTCATGAAGTCGTTTCTGCCCTTGAGAGTGTTGGGCTTGATCCGCAAGCGGGGTTTTTACATCGAGATAGACCAGGCAGGCAAAGCCTTGCTCTGGATCTAATGGAGGAACTGAGACCTCATTTTGCGGATAGACTCGCAGTGACACTCATAAACCGTAATCAGATTGATCCAAGTGGATTTGTTATTAAAGAGAATGGCGCCGTAATTATGGACGATAAGACTAGAAAAGAATTGCTTATAGCCTGGCAAAAGCGCAAACAAGAAGAAATTATGCATCCATTTTTGGAAGAGAAAGTAGCTTTCGGATTAGTACCTTATATTCAGGCAATGCTGTTGGCAAGGCATGTCAGAGGTGATTTTGAAGATTATCCACCGTTTTTCTGGAAGTGAGGGGTTATAATATGATGGTATTGATTACGTATGATATAAAAGTAACGAGTGATTCAGGAACTAAACGTTTGCGTAAAGTTGCTAAACAATGTATGAACTACGGACAGAGAGTACAGAATTCCGTATTTGAATGTTTGGTAGATCCTACACAGTTTTCTGAATTAAGACATCGTTTAGAGAGTATTGTAGATCCAAATACGGATAGTTTGCGCTATTATATGCTGGGCAGTAACTGGAAAAAGCACGTTCAACATTATGGAGCAAAGGAAGCTTATGACCCTGAAGGTATTCTAATACTTTGATGCGAACCCTTAGCGGTCATTAATTTGCTAGTAGTATCGCGATGCTTGAATATCAAGGGAATAATGGGTTATTCTTCTGTATTAGAAGAATAACCCAACTGGCTAAAAGGGGTTTCGCAAAACAGAGCACTGAAAGGCTCTGTCTTTAAAGGCTTATTTTGGGACAGTCGCACCCCGTGCGGGTGCGTGGATTGAAACAAAATGGACAAAGTCATACGTGGATGTCACCTTGTCGCACCCCGTGCGGGTGCGTGGATTGAAACTTTGTTGGATAGACTTTCGAAAGCAATCTTCCACGGTCGCACCCCGTGCGGGTGCGTGGATTGAAACCCCTAAAGTTGCATTGCAGCCTTGGGCACGAGGTCGCACCCCGTGCGGGTGCGTGGATTGAAACGAAATTAGTAAGGAGGTAGAAGTTATGTTACCTGTAGTCGCACCCCGTGCGGGTGCGTGGATTGAGACGCTGTAGCGGAACTCGTATTAGAGGGTACCTGGTCGCACCCCGTGCGGGTGCGTGGATTGAAACGCAATACACGATGGCTAATGTCCTTGATTACGAGTCGCACCCCGTGCGGGTGCGTGGATTGAAACTCTGTACACATATCGTCCAAAAGTTCAATAGAGATTCGTCGCACCCCGTGCGGGTGCGTGGATTGAAACTGAACTTCTGTAGACATGGTATTCCTCCTCTTTCGTCGCACCCCGTGCGGGTGCGTGGATTGAAACATTAGCTGCAGCTGCGACTCGGTTCACGATTGCGTCGCACCCCGTGCGGGTGCGTGGATTGAAACTTTTGACCGGATGCCCCGCCCTCGCTGTACCCATGTCGCACCCCGTGCGGGTGCGTGGATTGAAACCCAATATACCGGTTGAATATCCCGTAGGGCAGGCGTCGCACCCCGTGCGGGTGCGTGGATTGAAACTCATTTAATGAGTAGTATAATTTCGAACGACATTAGTCGCACCCCGTGCGGGTGCGTGGATTGAAACGATTTGAAGTGTGAGAGACTTCGTTTGCTCCGCTGTCGCACCCCGTGCGGGTGCGTGGATTGAAACAGACTAGCGCAAGAGGCGAAGACCGAGAGTCTCGTCGCACCCCGTGCGGGTGCGTGGATTGAAACTATCGTCAACTAAGATATTATTATGGCCTGGCCTGGTCGCACCCCGTGCGGGTGCGTGGATTGAAACGGAATAATGTATAGCACCAGACAATTGTTTTACGTCGCACCCCGTGCGGGTGCGTGGATTGAAACGTCTATGGCCGAGTTGATGGCTTCCATCGTCAGGGTCGCACCCCGTGCGGGTGCGTGGATTGAAACCACTTTAGCCTTTTCCTCATTCGGTGCTATATGGTCGCACCCCGTGCGGGTGCGTGGATTGAAACTCTACTTGCGTCCACATATATTAGCTCAGCCTTTGTCGCACCCCGTGCGGGTGCGTGGATTGAAACTTGACCTTTGCGGAGGAACGGGGGGGTGGTCAAAGTCGCACCCCGTGCGGGTGCGTGGATTGAAACAATGGAGATGTATTCAGGCCGTTAGAATTCAGTCGCACCCCGTGCGGGTGCGTGGATTGAAACCGGTATATCCTGCATTTCTGGATGTTTAATCTCAGGTCGCACCCCGTGCGGGTGCGTGGATTGAAACCTTAACTCCACCCTGCTTAAACAAACCCACGTGTCGCACCCCGTGCGGGTGCGTGGATTGAAACTTTGGGAAGCATAAAATCTTAACAGGAATACTCGTCGCACCCCGTGCGGGTGCGTGGATTGAAACCTAGCGTCCTCGAGTGTCGGCTGGACGAACAGGGTCGCACCCCGTGCGGGTGCGTGGATTGAAACGGAGTTGATACTGTCCCACAAGGACTTAAAGGGGGTCGCACCCCGTGCGGGTGCGTGGATTGAAACGTCCTTATGGGCCTTGATCCACCCATACGCCGCGTCGCACCCCGTGCGGGTGCGTGGATTGAAACTTAACAGGAAATACTCTCTGCAAAATTTTCTATCGTCGCACCCCGTGCGGGTGCGTGGATTGAAACAGCATGGCCCGAACTTTCGGCCAATAACCCAATCGTCGCACCCCGTGCGGGTGCGTGGATTGAAACGCAGTAATGGACAGTATCGGGATGATTTGCCATGTCGCACCCCGTGCGGGTGCGTGGATTGAAACTCCCATGTTGACAATGTTGTAATTTATAAAATCAAGTCGCACCCCGTGCGGGTGCGTGGATTGAAACTTTTTGTGCTTCGTATTTCAAGCGTGGTACTTTTAGTCGCACCCCGTGCGGGTGCGTGGATTGAAACGACTTTGCGTTTGAACCAGTCGATTTTCAGTAACGTCGCACCCCGTGCGGGTGCGTGGATTGAAACATCAAGGCCCCATGATTGCATTTCCTGTAATTCGTCGCACCCCGTGCGGGTGCGTGGATTGAAACTACATATTTGGTCGGTAATCTTTGTGGCATCGGTCGCACCCCGTGCGGGTGCGTGGATTGAAACATATTCCACATGCGTTGTGACGCTCACCGGCACCGTCGCACCCCGTGCGGGTGCGTGGATTGAAACTAAATAGGGCAATAGCTGGACCGTAATGGTCTATTGTCGCACCCCGTGCGGGTGCGTGGATTGAAACCTCCATCGTTACAACAGCTGTAGACTTATCCTTCTGTCGCACCCCGTGCGGGTGCGTGGATTGAAACGAATAGGTTAAAAAAATTGGGATATGAACCAAGTCGCACCCCGTGCGGGTGCGTGGATTGAAACTAGGAAAAACTCTGGCTATCTTCATTTGGATTATCGTCGCACCCCGTGCGGGTGCGTGGATTGAAACCCATTTCATAAGCTTTTACGGCCGTTATAAAATCGTCGCACCCCGTGCGGGTGCGTGGATTGAAACTCCCTTACTTAGCGCAAATCAAACTCAAGGACAGTCGCACCCCGTGCGGGTGCGTGGATTGAAACTTCAATGTCATTTGGTAGTTAGTGTTCAAGACAGTCGCACCCCGTGCGGGTGCGTGGATTGAAACCTTCGAGACAGCGACGATGAGAAACTCTGACCAAGTCGCACCCCGTGCGGGTGCGTGGATTGAAACAACGTCTAGCAGGTTATATGCTCATGGATCACTTAGTCGCACCCCGTGCGGGTGCGTGGATTGAAACAAAGTATAACTATATATACTCACGACCATATTTGTCGCACCCCGTGCGGGTGCGTGGATTGAAACATTTTTCTGTACTCCTTTAATGAATTATGTCCTGTCGCACCCCGTGCGGGTGCGTGGATTGAAACCCCTGCTCGTTCCAGATATACGCTAGAAGCTGGTCGCACCCCGTGCGGGTGCGTGGATTGAAACCAACACAGGCGGCGACATACACAGGCGTACGGCGTGTCGCACCCCGTGCGGGTGCGTGGATTGAAACGTCCACCTGGGCCGTTTCGCCCTGGGCCATGATCGTCGCACCCCGTGCGGGTGCGTGGATTGAAACTCCTAGTGGTCCCGAAGAACGGGATACAAGGGAGTCGCACCCCGTGCGGGTGCGTGGATTGAAACTCGTAACATGGCGCAGCAGGAGTAAGGAGGACAAGTCGCACCCCGTGCGGGTGCGTGGATTGAAACTACATGGAATATTTAAGGTCGTTGTTTTTACGAAGTCGCACCCCGTGCGGGTGCGTGGATTGAAACTGCTTACCGTCCATTACTCCGTTACGACTAGGGTCGCACCCCGTGCGGGTGCGTGGATTGAAACACTGGTCACAGCCCCCTTTCTTTTTTGAAAGCAGGTCGCACCCCGTGCGGGTGCGTGGATTGAAACTCCCAAAGCCACCCAGCGTATTGCCTGTATGGTGTCGCACCCCGTGCGGGTGCGTGGATTGAAACCCTTGCAGGGCTTATTGAAGCAGAGTCTAGTTGGTCGCACCCCGTGCGGGTGCGTGGATTGAAACGTGGAACGAACATATATAACTGATGACTTAAGAGTCGCACCCCGTGCGGGTGCGTGGATTGAAACATTATAGTCATTCGCAATAAGTTTAAAAGCTAGTGTCGCACCCCGTGCGGGTGCGTGGATTGAAACAACAAAGATTGGATAAGCAGAACCTACCCGTTCGGGTCGCACCCCGTGCGGGTGCGTGGATTGAAACTAACACCATCCGGAGATTTGCCTCATGTACTGTGTCGCACCCCGTGCGGGTGCGTGGATTGAAACAATACTCCTTGATACATTTTCCTTGTTATTGCCTTGTCGCACCCCGTGCGGGTGCGTGGATTGAAACCTCATATGGGACATCAATTTCATGCCCGGAAGAGTCGCACCCCGTGCGGGTGCGTGGATTGAAACTTGAACCTCTTGAATTGTTGCCATGTCAAAACACTGTCGCACCCCGTGCGGGTGCGTGGATTGAAACAATTGTTGGCACAATAATGAGCGACTTCTACCGTGTCGCACCCCGTGCGGGTGCGTGGATTGAAACACTCCAATAAGTAGAAACAATGTCGCTAGAAAATAGTCGCACCCCGTGCGGGTGCGTGGATTGAAACCTTATAACAATTCACATTTTGGGCCGTGGTACAGGGTCGCACCCCGTGCGGGTGCGTGGATTGAAACCACAGACTACACTATAATTATATTTATTGTTATAGTCGCACCCCGTGCGGGTGCGTGGATTGAAACATCATTACTACTTCTTTACCTCTGTATTTTACAGTCGCACCCCGTGCGGGTGCGTGGATTGAAACCCGTTCGTGGGCTACGTGATGACCCGCGCAAGAAAGTCGCACCCCGTGCGGGTGCGTGGATTGAAACCATTCATCAAATAGGGATTTAGCGACTAAGCTGTCGCACCCCGTGCGGGTGCGTGGATTGAAACCTGTTGAAAACTCTGAAACAACATTTAATGCATCGTCGCTCCCCGTGCGGGTGCGTGGATTGAAACATTATTTAATTACACTTCCCTTTCATATTCGTGTCGCACCCCGTGCGGGTGCGTGGATTGAAACCGACTTTACCTCGGCCAGTTCTGCTGCTTGCTTGAATGTCGCACCCCGTGCGGGTGCGTGGATTGAAACTCTAAAGTGCCATCCTTGTCAAAAATAACACCGTCGCACCCCGTGCGGGTGCGTGGATTGAAACATGAGATTGCAGAGTAGTAGTTTCAGAACTATGTCGCACCCCGTGCGGGTGCGTGGATTGAAACGTCGGATATGGAGTTGTAATTAATTTTCGCCTTAAGGTCGCACCCCGTGCGGGTGCGTGGATTGAAACATATCCGCAATATCTTGGCTACCGAATCCAATTGTCGCACCCCGTGCGGGTGCGTGGATTGAAACTATACTCTGACGAGGATACAGTATCACCAGCAGAGTCGCACCCCGTGCGGGTGCGTGGATTGAAACCTCTCTGTTTAACTCCCTAGGCAATGCCATTTCGGTCGCACCCCGTGCGGGTGCGTGGATTGAAACCTACTAAATTCATTTTAACCAATGTTCCATCGGGGGTCGCACCCCGTGCGGGTGCGTGGATTGAAACATCTAGACCAAGCATGACATTACGTGCAGCCCTCGTCGCACCCCGTGCGGGTGCGTGGATTGAAACACTGCACTGGGAGCATAAACGGTTTCCTCCCCAGTCGCACCCCGTGCGGGTGCGTGGATTGAAACTAGCTGTTCAGCCGTTTCTATGCCTTCAACAATGTCGCACCCCGTGCGGGTGCGTGGATTGAAACTACGTTTCTCTTTCCTCCGTTTGGGATGCTGTGGGTCGCACCCCGTGCGGGTGCGTGGATTGAAACTGTCAACGAAAGGGTTGTGTTATAAGGTGTAAGGTCGCACCCCGTGCGGGTGCGTGGATTGAAACAAATAATATTAAATTTTATTCTATTATATAATAGTCGCACCCCGTGCGGGTGCGTGGATTGAAACTGATAAGCCCGAAGAGGTAGCAAAACGTGTGCGTAGTCGCACCCCGTGCGGGTGCGTGGATTGAAACTGACATCGAAGCGAATGACTTTAGATGCGAGGAAGTCGCACCCCGTGCGGGTGCGTGGATTGAAACGCCCAGGGCCTGATCGACGTCGAAATCATCCTCTTGTCGCACCCCGTGCGGGTGCGTGGATTGAAACCTAGTTCTGCAAATACACCCGCAAAATCTACCGTGGTCGCACCCCGTGCGGGTGCGTGGATTGAAACATCTAGGTAGTTTCGGAGACAAAGACGAAGCTGGTCGCACCCCGTGCGGGTGCGCGGATTGAAACCCTGCACCTGGGCGAATATCAACATGGAGGAAGTCGCACCCCGTGCGGGTGCGTGGATTGAAACATTTGTCTGATGGAAATTCTGATGCAGCTCGGATGTCGCACCCCGTGCGCAATGTCATCAATTTAATATACCAATTAATTGCCATATATCTATTAAGGTAAAACAGAACATATTTGTAAAATAATAGGTTACCTAAAAAACACAAACTTAAATAAGCCCTTATAATGCGGAAATTTTCATTAAGTTACCAACCAATACCAGATAGTTTTGAGTTCTATCACCACCATTTCAATTTATGATTTTCGTTATACCTACTATCAATTATTACAAATCTCGCCTAGCATTCATTGGATATCGGTCTCTAGTAGTTTTGAAATTACGCACATTGTGCCTTTCTGGTCTTATAGGTATGACGTTCCTCGCAATTTCTCGCAATAGCGCATTATACCTGCGTTTACGTTTCCTTTCATTTTCTTCCATAATTATGAGAATTAATTCGTCTTTTAATTCACTCACCATAATATTTACATTCGTTTTGTAGGAGTGTTTTAATTCTTTTTCTTCATTCTTTTCTTGTATGATCTCATCGGATTGCATCTTTGCTAACGCAGCCAAATTAGCCAAAAATATAGTGGCATAGAAATCCTGCTTGACCGCTATTTCTTTTACGCCATCAAAATTTTCGAGTTGAAGCCTTTGTTTCAGTTCATCATATTTTATTTCGATACCCCAGCGCTTAAAATATAGTACTTTAAAATCAGCGACTGTAAAGCTTTTATCAAACACATTCGTGACTA